>JAESFN010000223.1_pt1 | contig 75216 bp, 72 predicted proteins | sample 9269411 | NCBI WGS metagenome assembly JAESFN01 (sample SAMN14505399, study PRJNA617100) | algae metagenome | isolation source: Iphinoe sp. HA4291-MV1 and co-occurring heterotrophs from trail next to... | place: USA: Maunawili Falls, Hawaii | collected 2009-07-25
TTGGTATGAACTCCAAAGAAATTTATCTCTTCAAGTGGCTCGTGATTTTATTTTAGAACACCTAACACAGAAGTTGAACTTAACTGCATAGTATCAATGTTCTGTCAATGCGTAAGTTCTATTAACGTTCAATACCGAGTGTAAGGTTTTCAGTAATTCCTGCATTGTGTAGGGCTTAGATAAAAATGCTTTAACACCAATCCCAGATATTTCAGCTATCCTTTTGTTTGATGACAGTCCACTAATGGCAACGATTTTTACAGATGGGTTAATTTTCTGCAAAGCACGAATGGTATTTATACCATCTAGAGATGGCATCATGATATCCGTCACGACTGCTTGAATTTGTTGTTGATGTTGGGCGTACAGCGCGATCGCCTCAATCCCATCACTAGCAGTGAGAACCTCGTAGTTATGTGTTGAGAGTAAGGTCTTGCTAATCTCTTGAATAGCAAGTTCGTCATCTACAAACAGAATTAATTCTCCATTACCTGTCAATAACTCGATATCTTCTACTGACTGAGAAATAGTTCCTTCTAGTGCTGGCAAGTACACCTTAAATTCGGTTCCTTGTCCAATTTCACTGTACACCTTAACAAACCCGCCATAGTTTTTTGTGATACCAAACACTGTTGAAAGACCTAATCCTGTACCTCTACTCACCTCCTTAGTCGTAAAAAATGGCTCAAAAATTCTATCTATTATTTCCGGACTAATACCAATTCCCGTATCACAGACAGTAACTACAATGTAAGAACCAACTTTGGCATCTGGATTCATCCTGACAAAGTTTTCATCAATAAAAAGATTCTCCGCAGAGATACTCAGCATACCCCCATTTGGCATTGCATCGCGGGCATTAAGGCAAAGATTCATGAAAATCTGTTGCAGTTGAGTGACATCTCCTAAAACTGTCCAAAGATCTGGGGCTATATTTATGTAAATTTCAATGGATTTGGGAAATGTCTCAAGGGTCACTTGCTTAAATTCTTGAAGTAAATGCTCAAGTTGAACGATAGTGCGCTGACTTTCAAACCCCCGTGCAAACTGTAGAACTTGCTTTACCAAAGCAGCCGCCCGTTTTGCGCTTGATTCCACTATTGTCAAATATCTCTGCCTCTTCTCCTCAGAGAATTCTACATGTAGAAGGAGTTGAGTAGAAGCAATAATTGGCGTTAACACATTATTTAAATCATGAGCAATACCACTGGCAAGAGTGCCAATACTCTCCAATCGTTGTGCACGCAGAAACTGCGCTTCAAGTTCTTTCTTCTCTGTGATATCAGTATTTACGGTTAGAATTGATGTTGGTTGCCCTGACCAGTCAGACATCAAAGTCCACCGACTTGAGACAATGATTTCTTTGTTAGACTGCGTGAACTGATGCAATTCCCCATGCCACTCACCCGTCATTGTAACCGTTCTCTTAGCATCTTCAAAATTCGGTAAAATTTCCTCATCATATAACAAAACATTGGCATCCTTACCTAATGCCTGTTCTGCCTTCCATCCGTAGAGACTCTCGCCACCTTTATTCCAAAATAGAATTTTGTTATCGTTTAGGGAGTGGACTACAATGGCGTCTTTTGTTATATCTAACAGAGCAGCTTGTTCGCGAATTTTCTGCTCTGCTCGCTTGCGTTCTGTAATATCCATATTTACACCAATCATCCGCAAAGGCTTTCCGGTGTTATCACTGAAGACTTGAGCTTTGGCTGCAATCCAGCGTTCGCTACCGTCTCGCCAAACAATGCGAAACTCAGTGTCTAGTTCTGAGCTTTTATTGATAGCACGTTGAATTTCTTGTTCCGTTTTAGCCAAGTCACTAGGATGAACTGCTTGCACCCAGTTGTCATATTTATTGCCAAAACCACCAGGGACGAGTCCATACAAAGCTTCCAATTCTTCCGTCCACATCGTCTCCTGTGTTTGAATGTTCCATTCAAAGGTTCCAATTCTTCCAATCTTTTGAGCCAACTCTAGCCGCGACTGGCTTTTTTTGAGTAATTCCTCATTAGCTTTTTGCAGAGCATCTTCTGCAAAGAGGCGCTCTGCAATTTGTTGTTGTAGTTCGCAGTTGATCGCCTCTAGCTGTGCTGGACTGGGGAGAGCAAGTGCTTTTGGAATCAATGGCACTAATGCCAGCGCTGTGTATACTGAGATCACAGCGGTGACGATTTTCAACCATCCCGATAGCCAATAAGTGGGATGCCAAAGCGTCCAAATTTCCATCACATGAGTAGTGCCACAAGCGAAGATGAATGCCCCGAAAAGCCAAACTATCCCGATAAAGGGAAAATCGTTACGCTTGTTGATAAAATATACTAGCGAGATTGGAATTGAATAATAGGCAAGCGTAATCAAAGCATCGGATATGAGATGGACCGAAACTAATTCTGTCTTCCAGAGATAGCAATGTCCATGAGGAATAAATGCAAATAAAGTCACAAGACTTTGTAGTGTTGTAAACAGCATGGCGTTGCCGATTTCACTTCAAATATCATCTCAAAGAGATATTTTGAATTTAGGTATAGATTATATATACAGAGCAATTGTATTCTTCTTTGAAAAAATGTTTGAAAAGTTACAAAAGAGAATGGGCAATGGGCAATGGGCAATGGGCAATGGGCAATGGGTAATACTCGATTCCCAGTTCCCAGCTCTTTTGTTCCCTATTCCCTATTGCCTTTGAAATTCTACGGGTTTGGCAAAACTTGGGTATACAAGAAGGTGCGCCGATAAAAAGAGCGATCGCAAACGTACTATAGCAGTTTTTGATACAAATAAATAAAACTCTTGCTATGCAAGAGTTTTGGTTGCAGTTATTGCGGCACTAGTAGTGAAATCTAAATTATTTCAAACTCCAAGCGGCAAAAGCTAAAGCACCCCAACCTGCAATAAACGCTGCTCCCCCCAATGGAGCGATCGCTCCTAAAGATTTAACACCGCTTAAGCTCAGAGCATATAAGCTTCCTGAAAAGATGACAATACCAATGATGAAAAGCCATCCACTAGCGACAAGAGTAGGCGGGGGTGACTCGACGCGACTGAGGAGTAGTGCCACTACTAGCAGTGCTAAGGCATGATACATCTGATAACGAGCACCAACTTCAAAAATTTCCAGGGAGGAATCGCTGATTTTCTCTCGTAAAGCATGGGACGCAAAAGCACCCGCAGCAACGGATAAACCACCTAAAATGGCTGCTAAACTCAAAAAAAATTGTGTCATGGGGTGCATTATTTAGCCAATTTGCTTTTTAACAGTTATCAGTTATCAATTTGAAGAAGAATTCACCAATACAGGAATTCTTGATTCAGAAGGAAGAAATAAAGAATTTAGTTTTCTGACTTCTGACTTCTAACTCCTGACTCCTGACTCCTCCCTGTTCCCTGTTCCCTGATTTAAACGTCAAAATGGTAAGAGACTCCCCCTTCTTCACTGACCTTAAAATTAGCATTAAATAGTTTAGCTTGCTCATCAAGATATTGCTTTGCAGTGGCTGGTGGCAATTGTGACTGCATTGCAAAGCTGATCAGAGTGATGCGCCCATTATTATCTTGAATCATACGATAGAAAGTCGATTGCAGCACTTCGTTTGCCTGTGACTTAATTGCCTTTCTTTCCTGCTGAGATTGACGGTATACTCCCAATGCTAACCATACTCCCAGTACTGATGTAGGAACACCAAAAATTAGACTTTGCAGCGCAGTATTATCAAGTACATTAACTGCAGCTTCATTACGAAAATCATAATCATAAGGAGAATCTACAATTGGTCTTAAACCTGGTAGGATTGGCTTCTGCATGGAATTTTTCTGCATTACTGCAGAAGCTGATAACGACAAAAACATGAATCCAAGTGTGAGCAGCCAACCAGCAGCCAATTTTTCAGCAGTCTTCATAGTTGTTATCTTTGTGATTCAGACCTTGCTTGTGATTCTAACCTCACTTTCTACAAGCTTCCACTCACTAGTAAAAATAGTAACAATAGAAGTTGCAATAACTTTTCACTTTCAAACGAATTGCTTCTCTTTGTGTAAGAGAAAACACTTTTATTAATAAATAAATGGAAGAAAAGCTTTAAAATCGCAGTAGAAGATAGAGCTTATCTTGCCACGATTTTATAGCAGTTTTCGATTGTGTTAAACACAGTCAAACTAGGGGCAAAGGCATTACCTTTGCCTCTACCGTGTCGCTTCTAGTAGGCGAGAGAAATAGAAGCGAGTTCGTGTCATAGACTGACGTTGCACAAAAAAGCCATTCCTTGCCAAAATTTTCACCACATCAGCCTCCCGATGCAGATAGGCGCGAGTCGCCTTACTCGCACCTGGAAAGAAACTACCTATTTTCTTCAATAAACTAAGAGCGAAAGTTTTTGGTGCGAAACTAAGAATAAGCCGTGACTGTCCCAAAGAACAGAGGTGAGAAATCATCTCATCTGCTTTGTGCTGAGGGTAGTGAATGAGAACATCCAAGCAAATCACCGTATGGTAGCTACCGCTTAAGGTTTCTAAATCCTGTACGGCAAATGTAGGATTTTCAGCATTTCCTAAAATTTGTAAGGCTCTTTCCTTGGCTTCTCCCACCATTTTTTCAGAAATATCGCTGCCATAGACTTTTGCTCCAGCTTCTGCAAGGGGTATGCTGAGACTACCTGTTCCACATCCAGCATCGCAGATAGATAGACCTGTCAAATTGTTATCAGCTTTGAGCCAGCCTAGTACCGTATCTACTGTTTGCTGGTGTCCGGTGCGAATGTCTAGCTGGACTTTGTTGACTTCACCATCACCATATATCCGTCTCCAGCGGTCAAAGCCTGTGGAATTGAAATATTCTTTAACAATCGTTTTATCGTCAGTTACGTTCATGAAACTCAATTTTCAAGGTTTCCCAATGCTTAAAAGTACCATGTGTACAACCACCAAGAATAATCTTTGCGCCTTTGTGTACAATTTTAAGCAAACAACCTCTGCCATGAAAGTTCTTGTGTAGATTCATCCAAATGCCAACGCAATAATTGACTAGCACAAGTACCAGAGATCATTGCCGATAAACCGATACCTTGTGTAAGCTCCGCTAACAACGCACTTCGTGGTGCAATAGTTGAGAGTGCGATCGCTGTTTGGACATCACATATTCCCCACTTCACCAAATTTTGCACACCGACTAATAAAGGTAGAGTCGTCCCCGATAAAGTTCCATCCAGAAGCCGTGCAGTTCCGTTTTTCACTTCAATTTGCCGATTATCCCAAGGATACACCCCATCAGGCAATCCCAGAGGTGCAAGGGCATCACTCACAAGGAAAAGTCCTTGTTCACGTGTCTCTCCTTCCTTCTGTTGAGAAAGCACAGGAGTGCTGGCGCGTAGTAGAATTTGCAGCATCGTTGGTGAGACGTGTTGACCATCAGCAATAAAACCACACATAACACGAGGATGGACAATTGCCGCTCCCAATAATCCGCTTTCGCGGTGGTGTAATGGTGGCATAGCATTAAAAGCATGAGTCACCATTGTTGCACCTAGTTCAAAAGCACGTTGCGCCTCTGCTGCTGTGGCTTGGGAATGTCCTAAACTGACAGTGATACCCAAAGAACGTAAATATGGAATCACCTCACCCGTTGGATCTAACTCCGGTGCTAGAGTCATGACTTTCACAATATGAGCATAATTTCCCAAAACTCTCTTGACTTCATCAAGATTAAGTGGTAAGAGATACTCTGCTGGATGTGCGCCACGCTTTTGAAAATTCAGAAATGGTCCTTCGAGATGCACTCCCAGAATTTTGGCGCAACCCCTCTTTACAGACAAAGAGGGATTGGGAGTGAAGTTTATACAATCAGCGATTGCCCAAGGGGCAGTGGCAGAGCCAATCGCAGCAAGCGCACGCTGAATATTGTCTACCGAAGTTGTGACTAGGGTAGGTAAAAAAGCGTCTACCCCTGCATCCCACAAAAATTGACAAATGTCTAGCAGTTGATGAGAATTTTCCGTTGATAAATCAGGAAACGCCAATCCCAACGCACCGTTAATCTGTAAATCTACACCACCTAGTGAAATCCAATCGCCACCAACATCCAACACCTGCAAGTCAATTGGCGGAACACGTTTGAGAACTTTAGACATTGGCAGGATTTGTTCAACTATGCCCTGCGGATTAACTGAGAGTATCTGCAAATCTGTGTAACCAGGTACTCTAGCGTTGATAATGTCTACAGAAGTACCAGTGTAGCTCTGTGTTGCTTCAGTCATTACGTCAGCAATAAAGATAGTTCAATCTGACCTGATTTTAGAGGCAACAGGTGGCGATGAATCAAAAATCCTGTCACAGATGTCATCTCATACACACAGTTTGGGAGAATTGTAAATAGCTAAGTTAAATAGTGTGTGCGATTTCTTCACTTTCTCCAATTTTGAACTTTGAATGAGCGAATTTTGAATTGCTTATGACTCCTCTTGTCGGCATCATTATGGGTAGTGACTCTGATTTGCCAACCATGCAAGGTGCGATCGCACTTTGTGAAGAATTTGGTGTGACCACAGAAGTCGCAATTATCAGTGCTCATCGTACTCCTGAACGCATGGTAGAATATGCTAAATCTGCTCACAAGCGAGGTATTAAGGTCATTATCGCTGGGGCTGGTGGTGCTGCTCATCTTCCGGGAATGGTAGCATCTTTAACTCCTCTACCTGTTATCGGTGTTCCTGTTCCTAGCCGTCACTTACAAGGAGTTGATTCGTTGTATTCTATCGTACAAATGCCGGCTGGTATACCAGTAGCAACTGTTGCTATAGGCAATGCTAAAAATGCTGGACTTTTGGCGGTACAAATTCTTGCAACCCAGCAAAGCGAATTACTGGAGAAGGTACAGCAGTACCGTCAAACCTTGTCTGAATCAGTCATGGCAAAGCAAGCAAGACTAGAACAACTTGGCTACGAGCAATATTTAAGGCAAATGCAATCAGCAGAGTAATAAAATTGAAGAAGAATTCAGCAAGCCCTGATTCCGGAGTTCAGGAAGTAGACTTGACGGTTTCGTAAACGACATAATAATTTTATGAACTACCCCGCCGCGTAGGCGGACGGGGTAGTTCATGAATATTCTTAATCGCTACAGAGGTAGCATCAGTTTTATAACTGCTCTTGCAAGTTATTTGACATTCTGATTTTCACGCCAACCGCTTACTGGTCATGAAAGTCAGTGAGTTTACAAAAGACAGCTTGCCTGAATAACAAATATCACAAACGGCTTGTTTAGCTTCAGGCGTTAGCTGTTGATACTCAACGTTTTTTCCGGTTCAGGATGGTTGAGAAAATGATGATAAAAATCACAAACAAAAACAAATCGAGAAGAAAAAATAGGTGGCGCTCGCCAAAGTTGCCAGGTACCACTGCACAATATAACTCAGTTGTCAAGAAATTGAATGTCGTCATTAAGCAGTTATCTCCTAGCTGGCAAGCCTGCATTCCTCTGGCTTGTCTGATTGTATTGGCATGGGGTTATGCAGCAGTTGCCCAAAACCCTACCTCAGCAGGACCAACCACAGCAGAACTCAAAGTTGCGATTGACACTCTTTGGGTAGCGATCGCTGCTTTTTTGGTATTCTTCATGAACGCCGGTTTTTGTATGTTGGAAACTGGCTTCTGTCGTCAGAAAAACGCTGTCAACGTTCTTGCTAAAAACTTGATTGTGTTTGCTCTGGCTACCGTCGCTTTTTGGGCGATTGGTTTTGGCTTAATGTTTGGCGATGGCAATGACTTCATTGGTTTGAATGGCTTCTTCCTCCAAGGCGTAGATAATAGTCCCGCAACAGGAGATGCTTACAAAGGTATATTTAGCGCTCTCAATTGGACTGGTGTTCCTTTAGCCGCGAAATTTTTGTTCCAGCTCGTGTTTGCCGGAACCGCAGCAACGATTGTTTCTGGCGCGGTTGCTGAACGGATTAAATTTCTTGACTTCTTAATCTTCAGCCTCTTACTTGTGGGTATTGCCTACGCAATTACCGGACACTGGATATGGGGTGGTGGCTGGCTAGCAGACATGGGCTTCTTCGATTTTGCTGGTTCCACAGTCGTTCACTCTGTTGGTGGTTGGGCAGCTTTGATGGGAGCCGCATTCCTGGGACCACGCATTGGTAAATATCAAGATGGGCAAATTGTTGCCTTACCTGGGCACAACATGAGCATTGCCACCTTGGGCTGTTTAATTCTGTGGTTGGGCTGGTTTGGTTTCAACCCTGGTTCTGTGATGGCTGCCGATCCAAATGCTATCACTCACATTGCCTTGACTACAAACTTGGCAGGTGCTGTTGGTGGTATTGCTGCTACAATCACAGCCTGGTTGTATTTAGGTAAGCCAGATCTTTCCATGATTATTAATGGTATTTTGGCTGGCTTGGTTGCTATTACAGCACCTTGTGCTTTTGTCAATCTGGGCAGTGCTTTCATCATTGGTTTGGTTGCTGGAATTTTAGTCGTTTTCGCTGTCACCTTCTTTGATAAAATCCGTATTGATGACCCCGTGGGAGCAGTCTCAGTTCACCTCGTCTGTGGTATTTGGGGTACTCTGGCAGTTGGTTTGTTTGCTGTCGGTCCTGGTAAATATTCGTGGATGTTTGATTTGGCTGGTAAACCAGTAGGACCACACGGCTTATTCTTTGGTGGTGGGTTGGTAACACTCATTCCTCAAATCGTTGGTATCGTCTCAGCCGGTGGTATGACCGTTCTCCTCAGCTCCATCTTTTGGTTAGCACTCAAAGCTATTCTGGGTATCAGAGTTCCTAGAGAAGAAGAGATTGAAGGCTTGGATATCGGTGAACACGGTATGGAAGCTTACAGCGGATTTCTCAAAGAAGCTAGTGCCAATGGATTTGCTGATTCAGGTAGCCCCAGTGGAGGAGTTTCGCATACGGGAGATTTACCTACAACTTTGTAAGGCTTTAGTCTCACACTCTCGTACTAATTAGTTAAATGCCCGTCCCCTTTGACTTTTGTTTGTGAAATGGGGGCGGGTATTGCTAAATTTTGACAAATAATATAGTAACAAATACTTATTCAATAGTACAAGGTCTTGCATTCTTACAGATGAATTTATGTGTTGCAAAGACTTATACTATATATTTATTATTCTTTCCATTATTTCAGATAAATAAATTTTGAGTAATTTTGAATGCACAAAGAAGTATCGAAAGTTACTCAAATGGATTGACTTGACACAAACGAGTTGGTGCTTTGGAACAAAAACAAGTGTTGAAAAAAGTATTGATAATTGGGGGTAGCGCTCTACTGCTTTTGGGCGGACCGCTAATAAGTAACGCCTTTGCTCAAACGGTCACTCCTGATGACCTGAAAAAAGTGACAGATGCAGCCGCAGCTGCCCAAACCTCAGGAGATACGGCATTTATGCTGTTAGCAGCAGCTTTGGTGTTGTTGATGACACCTGGACTCGCGTTTTTCTATGGTGGATTTGTGCGATCGCGCAACGTCCTCAATACCCTCATGATGAGCTTTGTGCTCATGGCGATCGTGGGAGTCACCTGGATTTTGTGGGGCTATAGTCTCGCTTTTGCTCCAGGTAACCCCATCATTGGTGGGTTGCAGTGGTTGGGTTTGAATGGGGTGGGTACAGAAATAAACAACTACCTGCCAAAGATGGCATACGAAGGGGAAACAGTTATAACTTCTTATACTCTGAACAATTCAGTTCCCCACTTGGCATTCATGATTTATCAAGCCATGTTTGCCGTCATCACCCCAGCACTCATTTCTGGAGCGATCGCTGAGCGGATGAGCTTCACCGCTTACTCTTTGTTTGTGCTGCTGTGGTCAATGTTTGTTTACGCTCCCCTAGCACACATGGTATGGGCTAAAGGTGGATTGTTGGGCTTGTACGGTGGTTGGGGTGCCCTAGACTTTGCTGGCGGCACAGTTGTCCACATCAGCTCTGGTGTTTCTGCTCTCGTAGCAGCCATGTTTCTCAAATCTCGGAAAACCTATCCCGATCGTCTCAGCCCTCCTCACAACGTTCCCTTTATTTTACTGGGTGCAGGCTTACTGTGGTTTGGTTGGTTTGGCTTCAACGCTGGCAGTGCCTTGGCTTCTGGTGGATTAGCAGCAACCGCTTTCGTTAACACCAATACTGGTGCGGCAGCTGCTACTTTAACCTGGCTAATCCTAGAAAAGGTATTGCGGGGGAAATCAACGGCAGTCGGAGCAGCTACAGGAGCAGTTGCAGGCTTGGTAGGCATTACTCCAGCCGCAGGATTTGTCCCACCGCTAGCAGCGATTCTCATAGGTAGCATTACCGCTGTTGCTTGCTTTTATGCTATTAGCTTTAAGCACAAATTACGAATTGACGATGCCTTAGATACATTTCCCGTGCATGGCATAGGCGGTACAGTGGGTGCAATTCTCACAGGCGTATTTGCTGCGAAAGTCGTCAATTCAGGAGGTGCAGATGGTTTGTTGTTTGGCAATTCTCGTCAAGTGATTACACAAATCGGAGCAATTGCTGTTGCCTACATCATCGCTGCAGCTGGTACCTGGGTTATTTTGAAAGTCCTAGATGTCACGGTTGGTTTGCGAGTTAAAGATGAAGCCGAACTACAAGGTTTGGATATCAACGAACATGGGGAAGAAGGTTATAACGAGGAGTTTGGAGACCAGATCAATGTCAGCAGCAAGTAGTAGGATTGATCAGCGTATACATCTAGGTCAAAGATGTGGTAATTTTCACTACTCATGTTTACTCTTGCAAAAACTTTTCCAATCTGGGTATTTTTCTTCAAACTGTCTTTGGGGAGGCGATCGCTATTCCACAACAAGCTGTCGTTAGGAATGCACAAGTTGTCGTTAGATCACAACAAGCTGTCGTTAGGAATGCACAAGCTGTCGTTAGATCACAACAAGTTGTCGTTAGGAATGCACAAGTTGTCGTTAGATCACAACAAGCTGTCGTTACATCTCAACAAGTTGTCGTTACGACACAATAATTTACAGCCATTTTCAAATGCGTGGAATACGGGTATTGTAGGGGCACAATATATTCATTAGTATCAACTTAACTTCAAGCTTTGATTTCACGTTAATTTGACCCCACCCCCTACCCCTCCCCTTAGTAAGGGGCTACGGTGTACACACCGGATCGCTTTTTACCTCACCCTCGCTTTAGGGTGCGCTAAAATCTTTCCCTCTCCGAACTCGCGGAGAGGGATGCCCGAAGGGCAGGGTGAGGTTCCGAAGGATTTTTGAGCAACTCGATGACTTGTGTGTACACCGTAGTTACTAAGGGGAGGGGTGGTTTTGGCGCAAGACAAAACCGGGGTGGGGTTATGCGACAATTGTGAACGAGTACAATATGGCATAATGTAACGTTCTTGACTTAGGTTTCAGCTTAAGTTGACACGCATGAATATATTGTGCCCCTACACCCGTGGTCTACCGAAGTAAAAAACGCTGTAATGTTTCTACTTGTGAAAGTCTTGAAAAGCGCATTAAGTATGAGAAAATTTAACCATCGCTCTTCTTATTCCAAAATTGTTTAGTTAATAAGGTGGGCACTGCTCACAATGTAAAAATAGCAGTTTTAGCGAACGGTAAGCAGTGCCCAATGCCCTTCTCCTAAGGGAGACGTCGGTGCAGCGCTGGTCTCACCAGATACCTCTGTCGGGAAACCCTCATCAAGTACTGGCTCCCCTACAAAAATTGCAATAAATCAACTGGTGCAAAATGTAAGCAAAGAGATTCTTCGCGCTTTGCGTCTTTGCGCGAGAAAATAAGAAATGGCAATTTGAAACGAAAGAGAAAAAACAATGGATACCAAAGCTTTTAAACGTTCACTCCAACATTCAGAAAATTATCATCGTAAAGGATTTGGTCACCAAGCAGAAGTCGCGACTCAGTTGCAGTCTGAGTATCAAAGCAATTTAATTCAGGAAATTCGCAATAACAACTATACTCTGCAAAAGGGAGACATTACCATCCACTTAGCACAAGCCTTTGGCTTTTGTTGGGGTGTAGAACGTGCTGTAGCAATGGCTTATGAAACCCGCAAACACTTCCCCACTGAACACGTTTGGATTACGAATGAGATTATTCACAATCCTTCTGTCAATCAGCGTATCCTGGAAATGGAAGTAGGATTTATTCCCGTAGAAGGAGGTCAAAAAGACTTTTCTGTTGTTGATTCTGGAGATGTTGTTATTTTACCTGCTTTCGGAGCAAGTGTTCAAGAAATGCAGTTGCTGAACGATAAAGGTTGCAAAATTGTTGATACAACTTGCCCTTGGGTTGCTAAGGTTTGGAATACTGTTGAGAAGCACAAAAAAGTCGATTACACATCAATTATTCACGGCAAATATAAGCATGAAGAAACCATCGCTACAAGTTCCTTTGCAGGGAAATATCTGATTGTGCTGAATATGCAGCAAGCAGAATATGTTGCTGACTACATTTTGAATGGAGGAAACCGGGAGGAATTCTTAGCAAAATTTAGTAAAGCTTGCTCTGTTGGATTTGACCCTGATAAAGATTTAGAACAGGTTGGCATTGCTAACCAAACCACGATGCTCAAAAGTGAAACTGAGCAAATTGGAAAACTCTTTGAGCGGACGATGATGAAAAAGTATGGTCCCACTGAGTTGAATCAGCATTTCCAAAGCTTCAACACCATTTGTGATGCAACTCAAGAACGTCAAGATGCGATGTTGGAGTTAGTACAACAAAAGCTAGATTTAATGATAGTCATTGGCGGGTTTAATTCATCAAATACGACACAATTACAACAGATTGCAATCGAGCGAGAAATTCCTTCTTATCACATCGATAGAGAAGCGCGAATTTTGTCTGGAAATCGGATTGAACATCGACAATTGAATGGTGATTTGAAAATCACAGAAAACTGGTTACCAGATGGAGAAATTGTCGTAGGAATTACGTCTGGTGCGTCTACACCGGATAAGGTTGTGGAAGATGTGATTGAAAAGATTTTGGAATTAAAGGCGACAGCGGCGGTAGTTTAGAAGAACTCCACTTCCATCCCCTAATAATATCTGCCAATTTGGCAACAACTCCAATGAGGGAAAAGTATTATATCAATCAGTCATCTTTAGTTTGACGACTCATACCAAGCCCAGCTTTAAAGCTGGTGCTTTTATTTTGTGTGGACTTGTGATCACAGTCACATACCTCACAGACGCAAATCAATGCGATAGCCCTTGGCGGGCGCTTTGCGCCATCGCACGCAATTATCGGAATCATCCAATTTGATACGTAACAGCCAAGCCCCTAATTACATGGGGCTTTTTCTTGCACCCAAATACGCTTCTCTTGTATCAGTTATAACTTCTGGTTCAGTTTTTTCACAATACCAACTGGTGCGTTCTCAGCGCCTGTGTGGTTCAACTTAATTTGTCCCCTGGTAAGAGGCATTGTACCGAAATTGCAATAATAATCAAACTACGGCTCGCCACTGTGAATTTCCAATTGTACCACCGCAAGATCGAGGACAATGTAGTCACAGAAAATGGGCAAGGGGCAAGGGGCAAGGGGCAAGGGGCAAGGGGCAAGGGGCAAGGGGCAAGGGGCAATGCTCGATTCACAGTTCCTAGTTCCTAGTTCCCAGATCTCAGTTCCCAATGCCCAATGCCCGATGCCCGATGCCCAATTCCCAATTCCCCATTCCCAATGAAACCACCCTGCTGTTCCTCTGGCAACAAAGGGTTTTCACTAAGTATTTTTTCCTACTATAAGAGTGGTTTTTAGTGAAACAATTGCCCTTTTTTCAAAAAAAATCCTGAAATCTATATAAATTAATGGTTTCATCTGTTCACTTCAGCCTCGGACACTTTAGAATGATTCATTGAAAAGTCGAGCCTATGGGAATTACAGCCGCCTTAGGCATAAATACTCAAAAAAGCCGACTTTTGTAAATCTCTAAACAGAGATTTAAGTAACGATGCATCAAAAATGCATCTACACACAATCTCAAGTAAACCTTAAGGAGTTTGACATGAACAAAGGTGAATTGGTTGATGCCGTAGCAGAAAAGGCTAGTGTTACCAAAAAGCAAGCTGATGCCGTCTTAACTGCAGCTTTGGAAACCATTATCGAAGCAGTTTCCTCTGGCGATAAAGTCACATTGGTGGGATTTGGCTCATTTGAATCACGGGAACGTAAAGCCCGTGAAGGTCGTAATCCCAAAACTAATGAGAAGATGGAAATTCCGGCGACGAAGGTTCCTGCCTTCTCTGCTGGAAAACTCTTCAGAGAAAAGGTTGCACCCCCAAAATCTTAGGTTGTCACCGAGGTCACTCTTTTTCTATGCAGCAACCAGCACACGGGGGAAATTTAGCCTGGGCAGCAGCACTAGCTGGCTGTCCCCCAAGTGCTATTCTGGATTTTTCTGCAAGCATTAGCCCTTTGGGACCACCAAAGAGTGCAATAGCGGCAATTGAGTCCCAATTGAGTCATCTCAAGAATTATCCAGATCCTGATTATCGTGAACTGAGACTTGCTCTCAGTCACTTTCATCAACTGCCTCCTGAGTGGATTTTGCCGGGTAATGGTTCGGCAGAATTACTTTCTCTAGCAGGTAGGGAATTAGCACAGTTAGCCGCAACAGCTTTGATAACTCCAGCCTTTGGCGACTACTACAGGGCGCTAGCGGCATACCACGCTGAGGTACTGGAGTTTCCTTTGTCATTGGTTATGACTGATTTGTCATGGATTTTTGACAAAGGACAAAGGACAAAGGACGGACTATTGCTGAATAACCCCCACAACCCATCGGGAATATTATTCTCGCGGGAGGCCATTCTGCCATACCTAAAGGAATTTGCTTTGGTGGTGGTGGATGAAGCTTTTATGGATTTTCTGCCCCCAGAAGAAGAACAAAGCCTAATACAAGTCGTGCAGGAATATCCAAACTTAGTGATCTTGCGATCGCTGACTAAGTTCTACAGTTTGCCCGGTTTGCGACTAGGATATGCGATCGCTCACCCTGAGTGTTTGCGGCGCTGGCAGTTGTGGCGCAACCCCTGGCCCGTAAACACCCTGGCAGCAGCAGCAGCTGTCGCTGTCCTCCAGGATAAAGAGTTTCAGGAACAGACTTGGGCATGGCTACCACCGACCCGAGACCAACTCTTCGGTGGTTTAGCCTCAATACCCGGATTGCAACCCTTGCAAAGTGCTGCTAATTTTTTACTCGTTGAATCACAGCAATCGAGTTCGCAGTTGCAGCAAAAATTACTCAAGCATCACCAGATTTTCATTCGTGATTGTCTGAGTTTTCCGGAACTTGGCGATAGGTATTTCCGAGTAGCCGTACGCTCTTGGTCAGATAACCAGCGCTTACTAGAAGCACTATCATTAGTCATTAGTCATTAAGGACAAAGGACAATTGACATAGAAGCCAAAACCGTGCCGCAGGCATAGGGCTTCGGGTTAGGGTAGGACAATTGACGAAAGACCAAGGACAGATAACGTGACTATTGACTACGATGTAGTGATTATTGGTGGCAGTTTAGCGGCACGCTACGCTGCCAAGCGTGCTTCTCAACTAAGAGCCAAGGTTGCTTTGGTAGAACCAATCACAAACGGTGCGTTTAACTTTGTTAACGCACCTTATGAATTCATTTATCATCATGCTCTGGGTCACACGAGCAACCTTGCCAAGCAACTGGGTGACGCAGCACTACTTGGGCTTCATACCTCATGTGCTGATACCAAAGAAAAATGTCAAATTTCTGTAGATATGCATCAGGCAATGCTGTATGCTCATAGCGTTGTTTCCAATCTCCAAGAGGAGCATTCACTCCCCGTCCTGGCAGCTCTTGGAGTGGATGTCATCGTAGGCAATGGTCAATTTCAATCGTCACCCCATCTTTCATTTGCCGTTAATGAGCGATTGGGCTTTAGCCCACCGCCCTTCGGGCGATCGCTATGTGCACGCACCTATTTACTTGCAACGGGTTCTCGTCCGGCAATTCCAGAAATTGAAGGATTACAAAGAACTGGCTTTCTGACCATATCTCAGATTTGGCAATCCCTAAACAGTTCTACACCTCCTAAACAGTGGGTCATTCTTGGTGGTGTACCCCAAAGCATCGAACTAGCTCAAACTCTAGCACGGTTTGGTTACGATGTAACGCTGGTTGTGGAACATCGCAATCTTCTTCCCAATGTTGACTCAGAAATCGCCCAACTGCTTTGCAGTCTGTTAGAAGCAGAAGGTGTGCGCGTCTTCATCAAAACATTAATCACTCAGGTGAGAAAAATTGAAGATAAAAAATGGCTTCAGGTGGGGGATAAAGCAATTGAAACAGATGAAATCGTCGTAGCAACGGCACAACAGCCAAATATTGAATCCTTAAATTTGGCTGCGGTAGACGTTAAATGGAATCAGCGTCGTTTACTCGTAAATAACAAACTACAAACGACAAATCCCCGCATTTGGGCTTGTGGTGATGTGATTGGTGGTTTTGAATTAGCCAATATTGCTAACTATGAAGCAAGAATAGCCCTGCAAAATGCGCTCTTTTTCCCGAGGCTGAAAGTCAATTATCGGCATATTCCTTGGGCAGTATTTACTAACCCGATGTTTGCACAAGTCGGTTTAACAGAGGCGCAAGCCAAACGTCAATACAGTTCTGATGAAGTTATGATTTTGCGGCAGTTTTTTAAAACACTTTGTGCAGCCCAAATCCGAGACGAAACTACGGGTATCTGTAAACTCATTGTCCTACGCAATGGGGAAATTTTGGGAGCTTCGGTTTTAGGTGCACAAGCAACAGAGTTAATTAATGTCATTGCTTTAGCGATCGCTCAAAAAATCAAAGTCAATTTACTAGAAAATTTAGCTCCTTTGTATCCTAGTTTTTCAGAGATTTTTGAGCAAATTGTACGAGAGTGGAAACAGCAAAAATTGAATAGTAATATTGCTTGGCAAGACTGGTTGGAAAGCTTTTTTCACTTTCGACGCAATTGGAATTTATAATTAATAATATAGATACACATATATAGCAATCCTAAATGATTCGTGAAAAAATACTGTTAAGAGTTAAGCGTTCCCTGCCCTCGTGAGTCAATTTACAATCTCATTTAGGACTGCTATATTTATATTCCTTGAATTCCTGAACTCCTAATTTAAAAGGTGATTGCCATGTCTCAAAACACTTTAACACCAACAAAAACAGTTCCACCTCTTGAAAACGGAGATCAACTAACGCGCATTGAATTTGAACAGCGTTATCAACAGATGCCTTATGTTAAAAAAGCCGAACTAATCGAAAGAATTGTTTATATGGCATCACCCTTAAGAATTATTCAACATGGAGAACCCCATGCTTCAATTATGACATGGCTGGGTTTCTATAAAGCTTCTACTCCTAATGTTCAACTAGGAGATAATTGTACAGTGCGTCTTGATGCAGAAAATGAGCCTCAACCCGATGCTTTACTAAGAATTACCGTAGATGGACAATCAACGATTAGCGAAGATGGCTATGTAGAAGGTGCGCCAGAATTAATTGTAGAAATCGCAGCCAGCACTGCCTCTATTGATTTACATGATAAATTAAAAGCCTGCCGACGCAATCAAGTTCAAGAATATTTAGTTTGGCGGGTTTATGACGGAGAATTTGATTGGTTTCGGTTAAGGGAAGGAAAATATATGAAACTTCAGCCGAATGAAGAAGGCATTATTTGTAGTGAATACTTTCCTGGTTTATGGTTGGCTCAAGAAGCTTTACTTACAGGAAATTTAGCCCAAGTATTAGCAATTTTACAACAAGGATTAAATACTTCAGAATATCAAAATTTTGTTAAAAGAATGTCCGAGAATTCTGATTCAATACCAAACACCTGAACTTTCCCAAACTCCTTTGGAAGAAAAGCGATCGCTCTTTTTCTGTTCTTTTCTACTCACCTGTGCCAGAGTGTAGAATCAAGGTAAATAAAATTAAAAAAAATAAATGAAATGCTAAAGATTAGTGTTGAAGAAGCAGCTCGTAACTTAAAAGAACTTTTAGAACGGGTAGCCAAGGGAGAAGAGGTGATTCTGGTGGAGCAAGAAAAAGCAGTTGCTCGCATAGTCCCGTTGCAGCAAAAGGAACAGTGGTTAGCCAGCACAAAAGAATTCCGAGATTCTTTGCAAGTCAAGGGTGAGCCTTTGAGTGTAACTGTGATTAATGAACGTCAACAGGAGCGCTCTTGATCTATCTAGATACTAGCGTTATTGCTCCCTTCTATTGGGCAGAGGCGCTGAGTGGTACAGTTGAGCAATTACTGAGGATTGAAACTGAGCCTGGATTAAGCCAGTTGGCTGAGGTAGAATTGTTTTCGGCATTGTCCCGCAGAATCAGGATGGGAGAAATCTCTCAGGAAGATGCAAGAGGAATAGTAAAGCGGTTCCAAGCTGATATAGATAACAGCTTTTATACGTATATTACATTAGAGTCAGTCCACTACAACCTAGCACGCGATTGGATTAGTCGGTTTGAAACACCCCTTCGTACTCTAGATGCGCGACATTTGGCAATTGCTGCTAAGCATAACTTGCGCTTGGTGACAGCTGATGAGGCGCTAGCTGTCAGCGCCAAGATTTTCGGAGTCGAGGCTCAGATGTTAAGACCTCTGAGTGAAAGCTAAAGTCGCGATCGCGCAGAGCGATCATACTTTTTCTCCTCAACAATCCAGGTTGATGCATTAGCAATGCAGGTCGATGCATTAGCAATGCAGGTCGATGCATTAGCAATGCAGGTCGATGCATTAGCAATCCCAGCCGATGCATTAACAATGCACGCCCCTTGCGTTTAGATAGCACTGCAATACAAAGACTAAACCACAAGACGTCATGAGTGGCAAGTAGCGCGATCGCCCCTTGGGAGCATCGCATGATTGCGGGCGTTCTGCGCGATCGCGCTTTTTCTCTCCCTAGTTTTCTTGCTTCCACATTTCTACAACTCTACTACTACACCTAAAGCTTTGAGCGCTGCATTTTCAGCTTTGGTTATATCCATAACATCGGCTTCTTACCTGCATATTGACTAATCCACCCAATTTTCTATGACTAAATCTGGAATTTGAGAAAGTTCTCTGACATTATTAGTTACTAAAATTAATCCTAGACTGATTGCTTGGGATGCTATTAGCATATCCATTGAACCAATGACGATACCTTTTCGCTCCAACTCTGCTCGAATTCTTCCATAGATTTGTGTCGCGTTTTCATCAAAGGGGATAATTTTCAGAGAAATTAAAAACTGACTGAGCGCTGCCTGATTTTGCTCTCGACGTTGGCTTTTGTAAACGCCATACTCAAGTTCTGCAACTGTAATGGAGGAAATGCCAACATCAAATATGTCTAGTGTTTGAAATTTATCGAATACTTTAGGTGGCTTCTTTTTAATAATGTAGATACACGTATTTGTATCCAGCAAAAATCTCATTCAAAAGCCTCTCTAATCTCTAAACTAGGCTGTTCTCTAGTTTCCATAAAGTCATCAGAAAAGAGTTCAGTCGCGTCAAATAAAGTTTGCCAAGGATTTTCTTTGGAAATTAAGACAACAGCATTGCCTATCTTTTTGATATAAACTTCATTACCTTGGAACTGAAATTCCTTGGGCAAAACCACGGTCTGATTCTCACCATTCGTCAATAATTTAGCAGTGTTCATATTTGAATCTCTCAGTTCTGTTGATTCTTTTAACTGTCATGGATATTGGCAAAGTTCACTCAATTTCTTTGTGCAATATTATAGCTATATTGAGATGTAAGCGTTTTTGGAAGAAAAGCGATTGGCTTTGCTACCGCCCCGCCAAGGGCGATCGTGTACTGAATTAGTCTATTCTGGTTCAATCTAGTTAATCCCTAAACGTCTAAAGTCTCTATCAAATGAAACTACGCTTTCACCTGTGTGACGTGCGATTTCCGCCAGATAAGCATCAAGGAAATCAACATTTGCACTAGCCATAAGGTTGAGGGCTGCGGTGACTTGTTGTATTTCATCACAGCTAATACCGTCAGATGCAATTAACGGTAACAAAATTTCAGCTATTTGGGTGCGGGAATATCGATAAAATGAACTCAATACCCAAACGATTTCTGCAACTACAATTGGTGAAAGTTTAAGGCTCACTTCTCCTTGTTCAGCCTTTTGTATTAATCTTAAAGCACGTTCTGCTAATTCAGGTGGTTCTCCTGTAAGAAAACGTAGTAAAACATTAGCATCTACCCACAAATCTGCCATTATTATTTGTTAATTATTTCTTGCGCCAAAGATTCGCCCACTATTTTACGAATTTCCTCCTTTCCTGGATAGGGTTGAGTTGTTTTTAATGCACCGTAAAATTCGCTAAGTCTTTTTTTGGGATTTGTATCAATTTTTTGAGTACGGAATTTGAGAAATTCAATAAAATCAGCTACAAGTTGAAATTGTTCTTCACTAAGCTTGTCTATTTCTTGTTTGAGACTTTCTTTCGTTGTCATTGTTTTTTGGCTAGTTGCGTTTTCAGATTGTGTGAATATTTTAATTTTACATTTCCCCTTCTTCCACTGCGCCTAATGCTTTCAGCGTAGCAATGTCGTCTGAAGTTAAACCCTTAACGCCTGTGATGTTCATGCGTTCATAAGGGGAATTCGCTCTTACTATATTAGAGAAAGGGTGGAGCGCTTATCCAACCATAGCTTCCGTATCGTTCCAGATTTATTCTCCATCTTCCACCGCACCTAATGCTTTAAGTGAGTCTTTTGCAGCTTCTGTTAAACCTCTAATACCTTTGATACTCATGTTTTCGTAAGGTCGGGGAACTCTCAATATCTTAAGGCACTCACCTGTTTCGATATCCCAAATCCTAATAGTTTCATCTTGGCTGCTACTTGCTAGAATCGAACCTTCGTAATTTAAAGCAACTGACCAAACACCTCTAGTATGTCCATGTAAAGTTTTTAAGCATTCACCGTTTTTTAGATTCCACAGTTTTATGGTTTCATCAGCACTACCACTTACTAAATTTTGATCATCAGGACTAAAAGCTAATGATTGAACATCATGAGTATGTCCTTGTAAAGTTTGTATGCATTTGCCTGTTTTAATATCCCATAACTTTATTGTTTTATCTTTGCTACCACTAGCTACCGTTAAGCCATCAAAACTGAACACTACTGTATGTACATCAGCAGTATGTCCTTGCCAAATGTGAATGCATTTACCTGTTTTGATATCCCATAAGCGTATCGTTTCATCAGAACTTGCACTAGCAAAGGTAACACCATCAGGGCTGAAGGCAACTGACATTGTCCAACTTATATGTCCTTTAAAGTTAAAAATTTCTTTCCCATCAGCAACTTGCCAAACACGAATTTGACCATTTGCGTCACTTGCGACTAAATATTTACCATCAGGGCTAAATGCTGCTGACTGAACACTTCCAAAGGCTTGAGTAAAGACAGAATAAACTAAGTTGGCTTCATTAAAATTGGTACTTTGCAAACTAGCATCAGTAAAATCAGCCCCCTTAATCACTGCACTACTCAAATTTCTGCCCTCCAAAGCCACCTTGTCTACCTTCACAGCCAAAGTTGCTGCATTCCCCCCAACATAGCTCGCCTCATCTTCACTTTTACCCCGCGTCGCCTCAATAACACTAATTAGAAACTCGTTATCACCTAACACCGGCAAAAGCAAATCCATCACTGCTTTTGTCAAGAGCGCTTTCCCAAAACTCTCCCTCAACTTCTCCAACGACTCACTTGCAAATCTCCTCAGCGGCGCACTTGGCAAAATCTTCCCCGCCTCATCCACCCGCCGACGAAAATAAGATGACCAAGTATAATCAACAGGTGCATCATTATTTATATGCGATCGCCCTTGGGCGGGTGCTCCGCACCATCGCGCCTGCGCCAATTCGATAAAATCATCCGCCAACGCCCCCAACTCAGCCGCAAACTTATAAGCCACAAAAAACTCTAACAGCGAACGATGCGCCGGAGTATAATCACCATCGGCATTTCGGATAAGTATCGTCTGACCCATCATGTCATAATGCCAGTGGTCTAAATCCTTCTCCTCTTGAACAACATCACCAAACAAGCGACGAATTCTGTCGGGAAAAAGGCGATAATTTAAACTCATCTGGTCAGTAGACAACATTTCCCAGGAAAGCTCACACAAAAAGTAGAGCTTATCTGCCAAAGAAGTAAAAGTACGCTCCGCTTTGATGTCCCGTTCCATCTTCCGCCGCACCGCATACAGGTAAACCCGCGACATATCCACTGGCTTACCTGCTTCAATATCTGGCAATGCTTCTAAAATTAACTCAGTCATCACAGGACGACGTGCCAAATCCAACAAATGTGGATTGTCCATCACCTGCTCAACTGTGGTAGATTCAGCTTGGAATGACAACACTCGCCGGATTTGCTCGTCGTTGAATTTCTCCAGTTCCAGCACTTCAAACTGGGGCGTTTCACCTGTCAGGTTGGCGGTAGACGCTTGCAATTCTGCGTTGAGTAAAGCACGTCCTTCTTTTGCTTCTGGAAAATGTTCGGTGCGACAAGTCAAGATAACCTTCGCACCGGGAACGACGACTTTCGCCAACTCCCAAAAGTTGTTGATCATTTGTTGGCGATCGCACTTTGCTGCCATTTCGTCAAAACCATCGAAAATCAGCAGCAGTTTCCCCATGCTGTTGAGTTGATCAAAAACCTCGCTGTTTAAGCGAATATTATGTTGCGTAAAAAAGAAACCCGCCAAAACGTTCTCAACATTCAGTGCTTTGGCATAGTCGCGCAGCGTAATTATCAAAGGAAGACGCGGACGTTCAACGCCACGTTTTTGAGCATCTCGGTACCGTTGCAGTGCAATCCACGCATAATGAAAAGCAAACCAAGTTTTTCCAGTGCCAAATTCCCCTAAAATAGAGATATGCTCCTTTGCAGGGTCATCTAACCACACATCAAGATAACCATCAATCCAGCCGTCGCGTTCATCGTAGTGACTGACTCCTATCCGGCGCTTGCTCACTGAGTCAAATTCTTCTTTAGTGCAAGCTAACGGCACATATTTTTGGTCAATTTCTCGGCGCTTGACTTCTGCTTCTAGCCAGTCGAGATAATCACTGAAGTCAGCATCTTGATCTATCAGTTCGTCGAAAGTATAACAGTCAAGGTGACGATTTTCTTCTTTCTCCACTTCATCACGTGCTGCTCGTGAAATTCGCCTTGCTGTGACTAACCAACCTTCATCAGTTTTTTGCGTTTCCACCGACTGACGCAAAGCCATCACATCACCTAGTCCCGCCTCACCTTCAATTCCACGCACAAGAATTCGGTCATATCGATGACGTCGTGCGGGAATGTCAATAATCCACTCAAAATAGTTGTCTTCCCAAACTTCATACTTCTCAAAGCGGTAGCCCAAGGTTTCAAACCAACCTTGCATCTGTTGAGCTAAAGCTATGGCTCTACATTTCTTTTCATTTAGATTTTCATTTAGAGACGTTGCATTCGACGTCTCTACACTCTGCGCTGCTAACCGGGCTATCTCTGTTCTCATTCCTTCCAGCGTCGGTAGCCTTTCCAACTGTTCTTGAATGCTGACTATTTTTTTATGTAATGAGCCGAGCTGATGGCTCATCAAAATATCATTAGGTGTACGCGATCGATTGACAACTTCAATAAAAACAGTCGCAAAGACAGTCACTTCCCGCTTCACATCAATTCCCATTGCTCTAACTTCATCTCCCAAAGCATAAGCATCGAGAAAAACTTCTATTTCAGATAAAAGAATTGAAATGTGATTGTGATCGTACGCTTTGCGGAAAGCCTGTTTGATTTCTTCTTGGCGGAAAAGTTCGAGGAATGGCTTGGGTTTACCTACACCGTATTCTACCAGGGTGTAGGCGTAAACTCCACTGAAATCAGCAGGTGGATGCTCTGGATCAAGGTTAAATTGTTTTAATAATTTAATGACAGTCTCATTACGCTGAAGCTTTTCTTTAATGATTGGGTTAGCAATACCAGTTATGGCGCTGATGAGTGAGTCAAGATTAATTGGTATCACAGGCGCTATTTTGTATCAAAGGGAAGTTTTTATCTTGCTTATACTTATGTTAACGCTTGCTAATATTCGAGCTTTGGTGAAACACTAGTACTCGACCACACAAGTTTTGACAGGTGATCAGAAACCCGGTTTCTAGCTTCCACGAGTCGTCAGGCGTTACTGTGGTGGACTACTCTCAAGGAGAGCATCCCAAATGTACAAATTTATTTCGTCTTCTTGCGCAGAACAGTTAGCAGCTTTTCATCCAGCACGGTAGTATTAGTAATACGTTAAAAGACTTGCAACAATCGTTTACAAGTCTTAAAAACAGAAGTAACAAGTTTTAGAGTAGCTAACTGCTACCCTGCTTGATATGCATCTATCCGCATTAAGTAGAAAAATCGCTGGGTTTGCCGCAAAAAACATGTACTTTTGCGGCACAAGCTAAACTACACGCCATAGTGGACAGTTATTCACAGCATCTTGCCCGTCAAGCAAGAAACAAGAGCGGCAAAAAGTACCACTCCAAACTGCACAAAACTGTCCTCACATTTGACGAATCTACTAGTATGAGTACCAATAAAAGAAGTTCCACTTGCCTAAAAAAGGAGAATAGGGGCTTGGCAATCAATCGCTGGAAACAGGACCTTAAAAATGACCTAATTGCTGGGTTGTTGGTCGTGATTCCGCTCGCAACTACCATCTGGCTTACAATTACCGTTGCATTGTGGGTCATCAACTTTCTCACCCAAATTCCCAAGCAATTGAATCCGTTTCAGGAAATGCATCCCATTTTGGTCAATCTACTTAATCTCTTAGTGGGACTGATGGTACCACTACTGAGTATACTCCTGATTGGCTTGATGGCTCGCAATATTGCGGGACGATGGTTGCTAGATGTCGGTGAGCGGCTGTTGCAGGCAATTCCATTAGCTGGACAGGTTTACAAAACTCTCAAGCAACTTCTAGAAACACTATTAAAAGACACAAATGGCAAGTTTCGCCGTGTTGTTTTAGTAGAATATCCTCGTCGGGAAATATGGGCGATCGGCTTCGTTACGGGTATCATTAGCAGCGAGATCCAGGCTCAGATGTCTCACCCCGTGTTGAGCGTTTTCATCCCGACAACCCCCAATCCCACCACTGGTTGGTATACAGTCGTTCCAGAAGACGAAGTTGTTAACCTGTCACTATCAATTGAAGATGCGTTTAAAATTATAGTCTCTGGCGGCATTGTTGCTCCCAATACTTCCCTATCTCCGTTAGTTATCCCTAAAGAACACAAACTAGAAGTATCACCCCTAGAAGCAAAGCGGCAGATTATTCCTCTTGAAGAAACTTAGTAGTCATTAGTCATTAGTCATTAGTCATTAGTCATTAGTCATTAGTCATTAGTTTTGTCCTCCACTCCCCCTATCCCCCTTGCCCCTTGCCCATTGCCCATTGCCCCTAACTTAACTTTTATGCAAGAACGTAAACCTCGTCAAATCGCTCGTGAATTGGCTCTTTTAAGCCTCAGCCAACTGCCAGTTAATCCAAAGAAACTAGAAAAGATACCACAAGAGCAACTCGTATCAAAGTTGGTGCTAGCAGCAGTACGTACCCTGCGATCCGAAGTTCAAGATACCTTAGACAATGCTGCTGGCGAACTGCAACGCAGTAATGATCGCCTTCTAAGTAGCCAAACACGCGCCAATGACCTAAATACTGCTAGAACAATGCTCAAAGAAGCAGTTGTATATACGCAAACGGCAATCAACAAATTAGCTGCAGCTGTTGAATTTCCTGAACTCATTCAACTCGCTAATCAAGATAGAGAAGTCCGCGAGTACGCGAAAGACATTATCATTGCTGTAAATGACAACCGAAACGCCATAGACGAGCAAATTTCCAATGCCTTGGTAGATTGGCAAGTCACTCGCCTTGCTCACATTGACCGAGATATACTGCGAATTGCCGTAGCAGAAATGAAGTATCTTCAAATTCCACAGAGCGTGGCAATCAACGAAGCTGTAGAGCTTGCTAAACGCTACAGTGAAGAAGACAGCCATCGATTTATTAATGGCGTTCTGCGCCGAGTTACGGAGCAAACAAAGTTGACATTTTCCCCACCTTGCCCTTCGGGTTGAAGGTTTAGATAAAAACTTAAGTTTCATAACACGCTAGCTGCAATGGTTTTTAATTGGTTCCGCCGTCAACATAATGAGCCTTCTGATACTCCCTCTCAACAGAAGCAGGAAGAAACCCCTGGTGCAAAAGAACCTCAACCACAACCAGCCGAAACGTTAACGGCAGAAACTGCACCTGAGGTAGCAACGGATCTGTTGGCTTATGCTAAAGCTGCCTACAAAAATATTCAGCAAAGGCAACAATCTCAATCAGTAGAAACTCCAGCATCTGAGGTAACAGCCGAAGTACCACCAGAAAAACCTGAAACAGAACCAGTCCAAACAGAAACGGCACAACCAACAGAAGAAGCTGATGTAACTGTATCTGTTGAGGTAGAAACAGCACAACCACAACCAGCAGCACAAACAACACAACCCCTAGAAGAAGCTGATGTGACTGCGGCTGAAACGACTGCTGAAGAACCAGAAGGTACAGATGAACTCAGCATAGCACCAGCAGTAACCGTAATTGCCGAAGAACCAGATGCTGAAAGTGTCACTACAGAAAGTGTTATTCCATCAGAACCCACCGAACTACCGACAACAGAAGAAGTTACTCAACCAACAGTACCTGCAACTTTATCCTTTTTAGAAAGAGCAGCAGCAGAACGACAAGCAAAGCAGGAAAGATTGATAGCTACCGCCATTGAAGTGACAGAACCAGAGGTCACACAGCCTGCTGCAACAACTACCGCGCCAGAAGTCACAGAGGAAATTGCTGGATTTGATTTTGATGAGGGGTTTTTGTGGTCAGCAGAAGTTCTTGCAGCACAAGGTAGGCGTCCAGAAGATATTTCTTTTGAAGAAATTACTTGGCTGAAAAAGCTGCGCCAAGGCTTAGACAAAACCCGCCGTAATATCGTCAATCAACTGAAGGCAATTGTCGGACAGGGTCCACTGAACCAAGCAGCGGTGGCGGAGATTGAGGCATTGCTTTTGCAAGCTGATGTCGGTGTCGAAGCAACAGATTACATCATCGGCACTCTACAGAAAAAGCTCCGCGAAGAAATCCTGCCACCAGAGGAGGCGATCGCTTACCTCAAAGGAATCTTGCGAGATATGCTGGATGAACCAGTGAAAAAATCTCACAAGCCTATCTTTGTTCCAGAAAAAGAAACTCTCAATGTTTGGTTAATTACTGGAGTGAATGGCGCTGGTAAAACGACCACTATCGGTAAAATTGCCCACCTGGCATATAAATCCGGCTACAAATGCTTGATTGGCGCAGCGGACACCTTTCGCGCCGCAGCCGTAGAACAGGTCAGGATTTGGGGCGAAAGAAGTGGTGTGGAAGTCATTTCTAATCCTGCCAAGAACGCAGATCCAGCAGCAGTTGTGTTTGATGCCATCTCTGCTGCCACAGCACGAGAAATAGAATTACTTCTAGTGGATACCGCAGGACGACTACAAAATAAGAAAAATTTGATGGACGAACTCAGTAAAATCCGTCGCATCATTGATAAAAAAGCCCCCAATGCTAAAATAGAGTCCCTTTTGGTTTTAGATGCAACTTTAGGTCAAAATGGATTGCGGCAAGCTGAGGTCTTTTCCCAAGCAGCACAACTGAGTGGTGTTGTTTTGACTAAGCTTGATAGCACTGCTAAAGGAGGCGTTGCCCTTGCGGTTGTGCAGCAGTTAGGCTTACCTATTCGTTTTATCGGTGCTGGAGAAGGAATTGAAGACCTGCGTCCTTTTTCTAGCTACGAGTTTGTGGAAGCACTTTTGAATGGTTAGCCGTGACGGCAAATGAAGGTACGACGAATGAGTCACTCTGATTTTATGACTATCCACCAAAACCGGGAATTAGGCGCTTGAGTGCGCGACCAGTCACTTCACCGTAACGCAGTTCGCCACACAAAATCTTGCCCATAATCTGGACAGATGCAGGACGCCTAACGCCCACCTTGTAACCAATACCGGGGAAACGGTAAAATGCTCCGGCGAGTTTTTGCGCCCAAGACATATCACTACCCCATTCTTCATTGATGGTGTTAGTGTATTTTTCCAAGGCGTTGATATCGCCACCGAGAGCTTGGTTGATCGCTTCTGCAGCTTTCATACCACTAAAAATTGAGGGACGAATCCCTTCTGCTGTGAAGGGGTCAACAACACAAGCAGCTTCCCCAGCTAAAACCGCATTTTCAGTGTGCAGCTTTTGATTGCCATTCCATAAGCACAGAGCATGACCATATTGCTTGCAGGTTTTGATATCCAAACCAAACAAGCCACCATACTCACTCAAAATGCTCTTGAAGTCCTGAGGTTCACCGCCAACAAATGTGCCAACACCAATGGAATATCCATCGGCTTTGGGAAAGTTCCAGAGGTAGCCATTTTTGACCAAGCCAAACTCAAAGTGGGCAATATGACCATTTTGGACTTTGGCTGTTGCTTCTGCTTCTAAGGCTCCAGCTAGACGGCGTTTGCGCTCTTTAAAACCTAGCAATTTTGCCATTGGTCCTTTTGCACCATCAGCAGCAATCAAGTAACGTCCTGTGATAGGTCCATTTGCTGTATTGACTTGCCAATAGTCACCTTTAAATTCAACGCCTGTGACTTCTGTGTTTTCTTTCAATTCAACCCCCTGCTTTTGAGCCTGTTGAATTAAGAAATGGTCAAATACATCTCGCCTAACCATCCAAACTGGTTCGGGAGTTGATAGTTCCGCTTCCACGGGTTCTCCCATTTTCCAGGTGCAGCGAATTGTGTCTGCTTTGATGGAAATTGCAGGGCTAAAGTCAAAGTCAAACCATTGAGCGATCGCTGGCGATACTCCACCCCCACACGGTTTATATCTTGGCAGGGTTTCTTTTTCCAAAACTAATACTGAGCGTCCCTGCTTGGCTAAATGATATGCAGCTGTTCCACCCGCTGGTCCCGCGCCGACGATAATGCAGTCGTACATATGGCTCTTGTCTTTGCTCCTGAATTTGTTAGCTTTCCAGTTTTTTACTCTCTCAATAGACAATCTGACGACTTTAACTGTTTCTATTATTTGCTGTTTGAAATAGCACAGCATTTGGTCAGACTTGTCTAAATCTTTATTCCTAACAAACTATGTTTATCCGTAAATATTGGTACATAAAGCTACTGTCTTCATTTATTCTTATTGATTAAGTTTCTGGTCTTTATTATTAAATAAACACCCATAATTTTTATTAATACAACGCTTTTTTTTACCTACACATAACTTGTCTATGTTTTGTCATTTCATACTAAAATACAATTCATTTGTTTTCTGTTGTACGAATTTTTTGCCAAGCTTTTCACATACTTTATAAAGTTTTAGTAAATCTTCTGGTAATTTTTTAGTTGCAAATTTGAAGAAGCTTGTATAAATTTTAAACAGTCACACCGTTTCACTTTAATTTTGATACAAATGGAAATTGCCCATTGCCCATTGTCCATTCTATGCCCCAGAAACTGTAAGATGCACTGACGCGGTTTCTCGCAGTGCGCGTGTATGCGCAGAAGAGAAGACATAGCAACACTGTTGATAATAATGTGAAGATAACTAGACACTGTGACGCGGAGAGTTTTTGGTAAAGAATTTCCCCGTGTTTGGTTTGTCCCTTTATCCTCTTATCCTCATGTCCCCCTTGTTTTTGAGAACCGCGTCTCCCTGATAAGCATTTTCTCGTGTTCTTTCTAGACAGTTGTGATGTCTTTTTCTTTTTCTGTCAATAATTCGTCGATTTTGGCAGTATGCTTATTTGTCAATTTTTGCAGTTTATCCTGCTGATCGCGTGACTCATCCTCAGATATTTCGGCGCTTTTTTCTAGTTTGCGAATTGTATCTAAGGCATCGCGGCGGATGTTGCGAATAGCAACGCGCCCTTCTTCGGCATACTTGGCGGCGATTTTGACTAATTCTTTACGGCGATCGCTCGTCAAAGGTGGAATGTTAAGCCGAATGAGGGAACCATCATTGCTAGGGGTTAAACCCACATCTGACAGAGATATTGCCTTTTCAATGAGATTTAAGGTATTGCGATCATAAGGCTGAATCAAAATTGTTGTGGCATCGGGTGTACTAACATTTGCCAGTGATTTTAAGGGCGTTGGCGAACCATAGTAATCCACCATCACCTTATCCAATAAACTCGCGTTAGCGCGACCAGTACGAATTGTGTTAAAAGCCCGTTGAGTTGCCTCTACGGTTTTTTGCATTGTACTCTCAGCTTCAGCTAATTTCACAAGAACCTCCCACAAGCGTGCCGATGGACTCTCCCATGACTGCTCGGCGGATGTTACCCCGCACAGTTAAGTCAAATATAAGAATAGGAATATTGTTCTCCTTACATAAGGCTATCGCGGTACTGTCCATTACCCGCAAATCTTTTGCTAAAACGTGTCCATATGTCAAGCTTTTGTAACGTTTGGCATCAGGGTATATATGAGGATCAGCATCATATACGCCGTCTACCTTAGTGGCTTTAAAAATGACTTCAGCATCAATTTCTGCGGCTCTCAATGCTGCGGTGGTATCGGTGGTGAAGAAGGGATTTCCAGAACCAGCACCAAAAATAACCACCCGCCCTTTCTCTAAGTGACGGATGGCACGACGACGAATATACGGTTCGGCAACTTCTTGCATAGAAATCGCGGTTTGAACCCGCGTCTGTACCCCTATGCGTTCTAGTGAATCTTGCAGTGTCATGGCATTCATTACCGTCGCAATCATCCCGATGTAGTCAGCTGTTGCTCGATCCATCCCCGCCGACGCCGCCTTGACGCCACGAAAAATATTGCCGCCTCCAACGACGATGGCAGTCTGAACGCCAGTTGACATCACCTCTGCTACTTCTTCAGCTATTTCTTTGACCACTTCTGGATCAATTCCATAACCCATATTGCCCATGAGGGCTTCACCACTCAGTTTAAGCAAAACCCTTCGGTAATGTGTTCCCATGAAGTTACGCTTGATTAAAAATTTGTAATTACCTCCAATTTAAGATAGCAATACAGTGGCACTGGTGTCTCTAGTTTTTCTCTACTAAAGAAGTATCAATTAATTCTGTCTTTTTGCGACAAATTTCTTAGCCTTGCAAAAAGAGGCGATTGTTCATATGTGCTTACTGCCTAAGTCCCATGTCCTCCGGACACACTACGCGTGATTCACAAGCTCTCCAAGAGAAGGTACACAGAACAGGCGATAAGCGGAGCGATTGAGCCTTTTCTACAGAACGCACTCGCGTTCGGCTATCGCACGATTTTTGATAATTCTCACCCACAGCTTCTTGATTTTACGGGTTATCATCATCTGTGCCCTTGACGCATGTCGGCAATATAGTCATAACTATAAATGATAACCTTGCATCTCGTTTCTTTTTCTAATCTTTTATCGTAGTATTTTACCTAGTGGAATCACAAAAGTAGAAGATTGTGCCGACATGACGAAAACCCTGTTTGCATGACAACATAACCTAATTTCCTATTTTGGCTTACTCTGAAGAAAGATAGCATTATCTCTACCATGAGAGGGAATAGAGAATAGGGAAAGCTTTTTTATTATACCCAATGCTTAACACTTCAGGCTCATCATTGTCAAGTACTACAACAATAAAAACAGTCGTGCCTGCAGCAAGCGGCTGCATATCTACTCCTTGTACCAATCATTAATCTTCCATGACCACCTCTGCTTTCACTCCAGCATTTACCTCAACAAAAACCTGGATTTGGCAAGGCTTTCCTATTTGCTACCAAACCCAAGGAACTACTGGACCTGCTATTATCCTTGTGCATGGCTTTGGTGCTTCTTGGTGGCACTGGCGGAAAAACATTCCTGTGCTGGCAGAATATTGCCGTGTCTATGCCGTTGATTTGATTGGCTTTGGCGCTTCAGCTAAACCAAAGCCGAATGAGAGGATTACCTACACAATTGAGACTTGGGGACAGCAAGTAGCAGATTTTTGCCGTGAAGTTGTGGGTGAACCAGCTTTTTTAATTGCTAACTCCATCGGCTGTATTGTGGTGATGCAAGCGGCGGTGAGTTATTCGGACATAGCATTAGGAATTGTGTTGCTCAACTGTTCCTTGCGGCTGTTGCACGATCGCAAGCGGGCAACTTTACCCTGGCATCGGCGTTTTGGAGCGCCAATACTCCAACGTATACTATCTGTAAAACCAATTGGTGACTTCTTTTTCAATCAAGTTGCAAAACCCAAAACAGTGCGGAAAATTCTCCTGCAAGCTTATGCCAGTTCAGAAGCAGTCACAGACGAGTTAGTAGATATACTGACTTCCCCAGCACGCGATCCGGGAGCTGTAGCTGTTTTCCTCGCCTTTACCTCTTATTCCTCAGGTCCTTTACCAGAAGAGCTTCTACCTCAACTGCCCTGTTCTGCAATTATCTTGTGGGGAACAGCAGATCCGTGGGAAAGCGTTGAGCTAGGTAGAGAGTTAGCCAATTTTCCGCAAGTGCAAAAGTTTATTCCTCTAGAAGACGTTGGGCATTGTCCTCAGGATGAAGCCCCAGAAGTGGTGAATCCAATTATACAGGACTGGATTTGGAAGCAAACTCAATAGAAGGCAGAGGAGCCACTGCGTTGGACATAGGACTTACGCACCATCTGCTGTGAAACCCGGTTTCTTCGTTCATATTTGGTTGCGAAACAGACGATTTTTGGTATAAACCGGGTTTCTTTGCGTAAGTCCTGGGACAGTTTTGAATAATCATAAAGGGATAAGCAGTTAATTATAATTAACTGCTTAATACTTCTTAGATCTATGGTTGAACAGGGTTCTCATTGATTTTTCTTTGTTGCAACCAGTCCTTACCCACTTGGATACTGATATCAGAGCCGAGATTGCCAGTGCTTTCTACCCGCACTTCCCCAAATCCTAAAGTGCTACGAATTGATTCAGCACTATTACCGTCTCCTTGCTGGGCAACAATATGAGTCACTTTTAGAGGTTCACCCGAACTTCTGGCTACATAGACGTTGGTATAGCCAGCTCTTTGCAAAGCTCTTATCAAAGGTCGGAGATTGGCATTATCGTTACCCGTGCTGTCTTGAATAGCGACTCGCAAAGAAGTTGGAGCTACTACACCAGATGTAGAATCTGTTTGTGAATCAAAATACCGAGCCATTATACCATGAATGCGTTGGCTATCTGGAATCCAGTAGCTGGTATTAAACTCGCCTTTTTGACTGAATCGACCAGGCACCATTAACATCTGCATATTGGAGCGATTTGTTCTTACCCCAAAACCTAGCAGTGTTAATAGCTCTTCAACTGTCAAGTTAGTATCAATGTGTTCTTTAACAACATTAAGAACTTTGGGCAATTGAGTGACAGTCGCTGGGTTGAGAGACTGATCCATCAATGCTCGCATGACCATTTGCTGGCGTTGAATCCGACCAATATCGCCATTTTCGTCATGTCGGAAGCGTAGAAGTTGCAATGCCTGATCGCCATTGAGATGCCGTTTTCCTTTCTTTAAATTGATATATAAGTGCTGAGAGTCATCCTGATATTTCATATCCTTGGGTACGTAGACTGTGACTCCACCCAAGGTATCGATGAGCTTACCAACTCCTAATACGTTAATTCGGATATAGCGGTCAATTCCAACACCGCCCAACAAATTACTAACAGTTTTGGCAGTTAAAGCTGGTCCACCAATTACATTTGTGGAATTAATTTTTTTGGTACCATGTCCATCTATTTCCGTACGGGTGTCTCTGGGAATAGAAAGCATCATGACTTTTTTGTGCTCTGGATCAAATCTGACCAAGAGCATGACGTCAGCAAGACCATCAAAGGAGTTGACTTGGGGCAGATATCTCAGATTTTTGGTTTCAGTGGGAGGGTTTCGGACATCAGGAGGGAGTACGCTCATCCCCATGATTAAAATATTCACGGGGCGAGTTAATTCGCTAAATTGCAGTCCATTTCCAGAAATGCGATCGCTATCAAACACGGCTGCTTCATCTGGACTTAAAGAAGCTTGCATTAAAGGCGTACTTGTTAAAGAAACTGCCAACAGCGCTCCTGCAGTTGCTGACACCATTGCGATACCGCTCATACCTACCCAAAACCACAGCCAACGTCCAGATTTGTGAGTGTTAGCAATTTTATCACTTGAGTTGTTGGTATCTTTAGAATGGTTTTCTTGCGCCGAAGTTCTTTGAATAGTCACGCTACTCCTCACACTTACTGAATAAAATCTGGAAAATTTTCTGCTATAGAAACAGATAAATCAACCCATAATAGCTAATTCTTAGATTATCAGTGGCAAATTTGCCACTTTAGTGTCAACCACAACACTAATTGCAGTCATTCTCATATTTTTTGGTAAATCCGGAGAGGCTTTCTTGAAGTATGACAATCTCAAAAGAGATTTGACTAGAGCTGTTAGAAAGAAAATGCGTATTTTTTTTGGCAAATTAAGTAGAAACACTGTCAGTTGCCTTAAACTATAGAGAATTATGACAGGTATTTGCCAAGCATTCTTTCAAGCATTACGACTCACGAGCGTGGCAATCGTTTTGATTTGCCTTTCATGACACGAACAATTAATTAGATACTAATCAAAAAGTAGCCAGATGTGAGAAAGCGATTAATGATGAGTAGACGCAGTGCTAAAAACTCTGAAGTAGCCACTCCGGTTGCCAGTAAGAGTAACCTAAAAACCAGGTAAATACCAAAGTTATTGACAGACAACTAACAGCAACTTGTTCCCGACTTCCTTGTCCCCCTGTCCCCCTGTCCCCCTGTCCCCTTGTCCCCCTTATCTGTTCTTCTTTGGCTGAGTCTTCACTATGATGAAAATTGTCAGATGGTTCAAAATTTTTCATTTGGGTGAGTGCAATCCTAAACAAGAGAGATGAATCGTAGTGATGTAGTCAGAGATAATAGGCTTTAAAGAAAAATTCTATTTAGTTGTATCCGACAATTGGCAGATGCAGACACGCACACGCAAGCTCTTAGACTGGTGGGAAACACTAACACCTCTAGCACGATTCTTGGCGATCGCTCTGTTCGCTCCACTGCTAGTGCTCAATGGTTGGGCGATTTCAGCAATTTTTCATTACTTTCACTCGCTAATTGTCATTCTAGTCGGAGCGTCAGTGCTAGCATTTTTGCTCAACTACCCTGTCAGCTGGATGGTGCGTCGAGGTGCTAGGCGAGAGCAGGTTGCTATCTTAGTCTTTCTACTCGCTTTATCAATTTTACTAGCGTTGGGTGTCACCCTCGTCCCGCTTGCTCTAACGCAAGCTCAGCAACTGGTGGCGCGCATACCAGAGTTAATTGATTCTGGGCGATCGCAGTTGATGATGCTCAACGAGAAAGCAGAAAGTCTCGGTTTACCGATAAATCTTGATGCTCTTGTTGTACAAATTAACGACCGTGTTAAGGGACAATTGCAGGCGATCGCTGGACAAGTTTTAAATTTGGCTGTCATTACAGTCACCAGCCTGCTTGACTTTGTTTTGACAATGGTGTTAACTTTCTATCTCCTACAGCATGGGGATGAACTGTGGCAAAGTTTAGTATACTGGCTACCTGCAAAATTCCGCGATCCTTTTTCACAAACAGTACGCCTCAGCTTTCAAAATTTCTTCATTACCCAGTTAATTTCATCCACCTGTATGGCATCAGCCTTGATTCCTACCTTTTTGTGGCTGAAAGTGCCATTTGGTTTACTATTTGGTTTGACCATTGGTATCATGGCACTAGTCCCATTTGGTGGTACTGTAGGTATTGCTTTAACGACGTTAATAGTCGCACTACAAGACTTTTCGATGGGGGTAAGGGTCTTGATTGCAGCGGTTATTGTGCAACAAATTTTGGAAAACTTCATGGTTCCTAGAATTTTAGGGAGTTTTACAGGTTTAAACCCTGTTTGGGTGCTAATTTCGGTTTTGACAGGCGCGAGAGTTGGTGGACTTTTGGGTGTTATCGTAGCGGTACCCAGCGCTGTTGTTATCAAGACAGCTTTAAGCGCTATACGTCCTTCTTCTACATCCAGTAGCAATAATAATGTACAGGTCCTTCCTCAAGGAAGTGCAGAATCTTGCAATACACAAATCGATGACACTGCTCACCAATGTCTAACTCCAGATTCAGAGGCTCATTCTGCTGAGGTAGCTGCACCCGTTTCTGTTGAAGCATCACCTCCAACTGCTCAAACAAATCATCCTGGGGTAAATCCCTCTAAGACTGTGGCTCCACAATTGAACCCATAAACAACATGCTTCCTGTTTGATTATCCCGAATCGCACAGAAGAAGGGACGGTCAATAATCATTCGGAATGGCTCTTTTGGTGGCTCTACTGCTGATAATGGTACTATTCCCACAGAAGTTGCAGCAGCAGCTTCTGTACCTTCCTCATTAACCTCAACAAAAGTTTTATGCTTGACTTCGCTCATTTTTAAATTCTTACCCATGGCAGAAAAATTTGCCTTGTTGCTAAAAGCCTCGCCCATACCTAAAGCTGTCAGAGCATTATTGAGCGTTATGTCATAGTCCATCTTAAAACGGGGCAAGCGAACAGATCCCTCTCGTTTACTGAACTGAGTCATCCAATTCTCCCAGTTCTCTGCATTCAGGTTTTGATAAAAGCTCTGTAGGCTAGAGTTTTGTTTGGGTAAGAAAATATAAAAGCTAATCTTACCATTTTTACCATAAGGTAAACTGACTGCCTGAAATTGTTGATTCTCATAGTATCTATAGTCACCTGATTGTGACATCATTGGGTGTTGTTTCTGTTTACTTGAGGAGAGATAGAAAGGATATTCTGCTGTTTGCTGTTTGTCAAATTCATTTGTCCAGCTACCTTTAAAATAGATAGCGTTGATGAGAAATAGCACTTGGTTAGGTTCTATTTTTTCAACTATCTTATTGATTTTTCCGCGTGTATTCTCATTAACCCAGTTATTAATAATTGTAGGGGCACCTGTATCTGTAAAGTTTAGATTGGTAACCCTAGCTGTATAAAAATCTCTATTTCTTTGGAGAAAATCTGGATTAAAGCTAGCCTCTTTATTTGCCCAAAGCGAATTAGCAATTGTCAGTTGAACTTTTGGGTCTGGGTTTTCTAATAATTTTTTCAGCACCGCGTTAGAGGAATTGATTTGTTGTAAATTCAACCCCTTTAACTCCAGTACTTTAGCCATCGCTTCTTTTGTGCTACCACTAGCACCATTGTAGGTCATGGCAAGGGCAATTGCGACACTAGAAGGTGAAACAAAAATGTTTTTGCTATTGTCGTTTTTCAAAACTTCTGAAAAGAGTTTAAAGCCAAACTTTGTGTTAGCAGTAATAAGTTTACTATCAGGATTTGATGCTGGTTTTGATATAGGAGATTCTGAGTGAGGTAAACGCGATTGGGCAAAAGCACTCGTGTTACTATTAACTTGAGAGCATCCTATGACACCCATCAAGACAACGCTAGCAGCAGCCAAAGCGTAACGTCTGCCCAAACGAACTCCGTAACGCCTTTGCAGGAAATTTTCCCGAACATTACTGAATTTCTGCTTCATCTTACCACCATTATCGCCAGAGTCTGTGTTTTGACTATGGCATTTGAGGTGACATAATCTCTGATCGGTTACAGTTTTGGCAACAGTGATTGTACAGTTTTAGATTATTTTTGGTAAATTGTAATTGATGCCATTTGTCAATAAGTATTAGTTACTAGTTTTTCTATTTTACGGGTGCAGTCCACCAAGCCAAAGCGTAAGACTGAGTTGCTTCGTTGACTTTGTTACGAAATTGAACACGGATTTTGTAGTTTCCTGTCGCAAGAACAGGACAGAAAATATGTTCTACGCTGTCAACTTGACTTATTGAGGAACAGACAGCGTCAGCATTTGCATCTCTATCGTCGTCTTTGACAAGGGTTAGGTCGAGGTTATTTAAGCCGCGATCGCGAAAATCTTCTCCTGCATCAAACTGACCGTTTTTATTCTTGTCGTTTAGCTCTACTAATCTATCCCAAGTTAAGGTGAGAGAAACAAAACTCCCCTCCTTTAAAGGTTTTGCTAGCTTGTATTCTACAAATGCTTCTGCATTGACTGTACCATAGTCCCAACCAATAGCTGGCACAGGTTGCGCTGGATGCCATTGAAGAGCACTAAATTGTTGATAAGCGCGAAACGCATTCAAATGACCAGTTCCCATTTGAGAATCCAAGGGAATTTTTGGGTCTTTGTATGCATCAGAAGCTAACCAGTTTTTGTTTTGTTTATCAATGAGCGTCCGCATCATTCCTAAGCGCAAACCGTCGCCATTATCTTGAAGTTTCTCGGCTGAGTTGAGCAGTACTGCTTTCATGACTTCATGTCTGCGAGAATCAATACTCCAGTTGAGTTGTTTTTTTCGCAGTTGTCTGTCACCAAACTCCTGCAAGAGAGCTACTGTCGCTGTCACTTGAGGCGCTGCAAAACTTGTACCTGTCACTTTGTTCTTTTTCCCATCTGGATTGAGCAAGGAAATATTATTCCCAGGAGCAACTATACCAATAGCACGACGTGGACCACGATTAATCTCCTTTCCAGCAAGCCGCATCGCTAGTCCTTCACTGACAGCAGCCAAATTAGAAACGTCAACTTTATTAAAAATTCCTCCTCGACGGGATGAAAAAGCTACATTCACTCCATTATAATTATCAGTAGGTATGGGAATGCCGCCTTTTCCCTGATTACCTGCGATTATGTAGAAAGTCTTGTGAACGCGACTAGACCAGTCAATACATAAAGTGAGTAAGGCGTTGCCATCTAAAATAGCCTCTGGTCGTGGGTCACGGTTTAAAGGTTCGCCAAAGCTAAAGTTAATTGCGCGGATATCTCCCCCATTTTGTAGTGCTATGTGCTGTGCAGACAAACACTCTTCTGGTTGACCTAAGCTTCTTCCATAACCCACTGCAGATGAGTACAATCGCGCACCTGGGGCAATTCCAGGAAAAGCTTTATCTGTACTAACCATGATACTAGCGACATTATAGGCGTGGGAGTCAACACCGCTATTTGACTTTGCAGGTCCATTGCGTAGGAACGCTCCTGCTAAAGATACTGAGCGATTTTTAGAAACTGCTTTATCCAACCCAAACCGACCCGGACGCCCAATCTCTACCTGACCAATAGCAATCTTGCGGCCGATTAAATTATATGGGGGTTGGTGTAGTCTAAGAGCATCCATACCGTTAGTTCCAAAAGGAGATTCAACAGCAGCAAGGACTGGTACACTCAAGCAGCAAGCACTTAATCCCCAAAATATCCAAGTTTGTTTGTTCGCCATAGTCAGTTATGAGTTGTCAGTTGTTAATAGTTAATAGTTAGTTATTGGTTATTAGTTATCAAAAACTTCCACTAACGAATAATCAATCTCCACTCTTTAACAAGCGGGGAATAAAACAGATGAGAGCTTGCTCAAGTTTTGTTACAATGCTGACAGAGGAAGCTTTAAAACCCACTAGCCATGACCCAAACGCAATCTAAAAAGCCCATTGTAATAGCTCCATCCATACTATCAGCAGATTTTAGTCGTCTGGGAGACGAAGTGCGTGCTGTAGACAAGGCTGGCGCAGATTGGATTCATGTCGATGTAATGGACGGTCGCTTTGTACCTAATATTACGATAGGTCCTCTGATCGTGGAGGCGATTCGCCCAGTGACCCAAAAGCCTCTGGATGTCCATTTGATGATTGTGGAGCCAGAAAAGTACGTAGAAGATTTTGCTAAGGTAGGTGCTGATATTATCTCTGTTCATTGCGAACACAACGCTTCACCTCACCTGCATCGTACTCTAAGCCAAATTAGAGAACTTGGCAAACAAGCTGGTGTTGTACTCAACCCATCAACTCCCTTGGAACTCATTGAGTATGTCTTGGAGCTTTGCGATTTGGTGTTAATTATGAGTGTCAACCCAGGTTTTGGTGGTCAAAGCTTTATCCCAGGAGTCGTGCCAAAAATCCGCAAGCTGCGTCAAATGTGCGATGAACGTAGCCTTGACCCTTGGATTGAAGTTGATGGCGGACTGAAGGGAAATAATACCTGGCAAGTTTTGGAAGCTGGGGCTAATGCGATCGTCGCTGGTTCAGCCGTATTTAAGGCAAAGGATTATGCTGAAGCAATAACTGGTGTTCGCAACAGCAAGCGTCCTACTCCACAATTAGCAACTGCTTAAACTGTTCATTGACGAATAATAATTAACTCTATTTATTTTCTCGTTCCTTGCCTCTGGCAGGGAATGCATAACTATGGGCTGCTTACCTCAATATAATCATTGGGAGGCAGAGCCTCCTTTTAAGCATTCCCATGCGGAGCATAGGAACGAGAGAAAACGAGAGAAGAAATCTCTAGATATCCCGGCGTCATATCAGTTTCTTGCCCAACGGGTTCCCTTCCAAATACTGATAAGCAAAGTTCCTGCAACTACAGCGCCAAGATTCCACTTTGCAGAAGTCTTAATTAAGTTTAGACCTCGAAGAGACTGAGTTGCTTGTGCTTGAGATTTTATCTGTTGTTTAGCTTTTGAGACATTCGATAATAATTGCTCCTTTAATTCCTGAGGATTTTGACCATCTATTTTACGACCTTGACTCTTGAGAAAATTACCTATCTGTTCGGGCGAAGCTTGACTCACCTGCTGTTCCAATTTTTCAGCTTGAGAGATATGTTGAGTGGATAAAGTTTTAATTTGAGCCTCATTTTGATTGTTTAACCGAATAGTGCTAACAAGTCCTAGAGGTATCATGAGAAAAAATAATATTCCAAATAATAAAGTTAACCAAGATAAAAACTTTAAAATATGAATCTCCCATTTTGTTCTCGAATGTAGCTCTCCAAAAAACACTAATACAAGCCCAATTAAAGGTACTGGTACTCTTTCAACTAGTGTTCCTATTGTTTGAAATTCCCAAACAGGATTCATAAAGTTGGGCGGGAGAAATATCTCAATGATGTCGAACAATGCAAATAACAACAAACCGTAGCCCAACGTTCGTAAAATTGCCATTGAGCCTTGCTGACTGAAGGCAAACTGTTGTAGTTCTTGGATTACGGGAATCAATTTATCACTATTTGATTTTGTCATTTTGCTATCAGAGTAAAACAGAAAAAATTGACAATAGTTTAAGACTTGGGAAAGCGTGGTTTCCACCACTGATACCAAGAAAACCAAGCGTTTTCTAAAACTTGATAAGCCACTTCAGGAGAAGAATTTTTTAAGGGAACCGATAAATGCGCCCAAAGACAACGCTTGTCTTGAAGTCTTTTATGACCCAGTACCCAGGACAGTAGACGTTGAGGCTGTATCGCGTGGATATATTGATTTTGATGAAATTGTTCATTAGTAAACGTACTGCCACCTTGAGAGTTGATACATGCACTCAGGTAAGCTCGTTGCTTTTCTACTCCCAACCCATAGTAGCCGACTCCTTCTCGCTGACGCACAACAGCAGAGGAAGAGATGAAAGTAAAATCTCGCAGAAGCTGAACAACATCTCCGTCCATCAAATAACGCATTTCGATATCTAGAACCAGGTTATTTGTTTTGTCATTTTTTATGTATTGATAATGCTGCTGGGCGATGAGTCTGTAAATCTTTTTTGTTGGCTTTGGTAGTGGACGATTTGCAGTAAATTGCCATTGTGGTAAAGGAACCTCCTTAGGAAACATAAACGAAGTCACTGTCTTTTTGTCTTTTGTGGGAAACAACACTACATTTCCCAAGACAAAGAGCACACCACTAAGCGTTAAAGCCAAAAGTGGTACGCGGAATTGTTTGTGGATCATCACTTTGATGACTCCGTGGTGTCTTTATTTCTTAATTCAGACTGTCCAAGGGAAAACCAGCAAAATAATCCAAAAAGTAAGACAGCAATCAACGAAAATACTAGGGAACCGTCTCCGTCATGCCAGTAATCAAAGACTCCCATTTGTCCTTGCGCTACCAAGACAGCCATAAGAGCCACTCTTAGACCATTAACAATAAACGCCAAAGTGGCTGCTACAAACGATATGAGAATTTTTTGCTTCCAAGTTTGAGGAAACATTAAGAGAAAAAGTAGAGCTAAGCCCAGTAGCTGGAATATGAGTTCCATTCCAGAACAGCCATGATAAACTTCTACGCTTCCAGCAGGAAGATAAATGAGAGTTCCTTTTCGAGTCACTTCAAAACCTGTGTACCAAAGAATTAAAGTTGCAAATTTGGCAGTCAACAGGGATATATCAATGAGCGATGAAGGTAATAATTTAGGTACACTCAGAAAAAAGAGAATGAATAATTCCCCTTTGTACTGCTTTAATCCCTTAAAGCCAGAAGCCACCAGAGCAAGACCAATGGCAAAAATCACTGGGTAAAAATATAAGAAAACACCAAAACTTGTGAGGGATATACTCTTTATGAGTAACAGTGCAATTAGTGATAGACCAAAAAAGCTGGAGAAAATTCCACTTTCTAGATTGAAACTGTGGCGCTTTTCCCAAATTAGAGAAGATAAAGCTGCCCAAAATAAGAAAGTCATCCCTAAGAGGCTAGAATTATTGGCTTTCCACAGCAAAACCAGGTGAATTGCAATTAAACTTGCTCCTATAGCTAATAGCCAGAACTCTGGATATTTTAGTCGTGATACCATTTCACGAAATGCCTAATACAAAATGGGCAATGGGCAATGGGCAAGGGGCAAGGGGCAAGGGGCAAGGGGACAAGAAGGACAAGGAGGACAAGGGGACAAAACTAATGACTAATGACTAATGACTAATGACTAATGACTAATTCCCAATTCCCATTTGTATCAACCTTAAAGTGAATAAACTTTCATGTCGTGATGACTATAGCGATTGGCTCCGCCAGTGCCCTTTGGGCAATCGCTCAGAGGTAATAAATTCCTGGTGAGCGATAAAATGGGTATAGAATGTAGATTCTACATATGTAGTTTTCCTACACTTTTGCAGTATCTTTTTGTTGCTGCTTGTATTTGCGACGCAGAGCGACACCAAAACTACCTGCTGCTAACGAACCAAGTATAGTCAAAGGTTCAGGAACAGGGTCAGAAGGCGGTTTGACAACTCCCACAGAGTTACCTTTGATAAATACAGCAGAATCATAGATACTATCACCCACATCTCTAATCGCGATACTAAGAGTGTTGGTGGCGTTCCTGTTGAGCGCACCCTCAAAGGTTAGAGCATTAGTATAGCCGTCTAATTGAGTGGCGTTGCTGGCAATACCACCTGTATTGTTAATGAAGGCAGGGTCAAATGGACCATCGGGACTTGCTGCCAAATTGTTGACAGTGACTGGTTGACCATTAGCTAGCAGTGCTAAATTGGTTCCGTTTAACGAAAGTTCAAAAGAGTCATTAAACTGGCTGCCAGCAAATTCCAGAAACTCTTCCGAACCAAATATGTATTGGAAGTATAACCTATCCGTTGTGCTATCTGCATCAAAGGAAATATCTATCTGAGCTAGCTCTCCAGGACCACTTGTGGTTTCGCTATTATTGGGACCGACTACATCGGCGACTTGCCCGGTACTCAAAACCACTCCGCTACCTAAGCCAAAGGGGTCGTTATTGAAAGTACCAAATGCACTAGGCTCACCACTGGTTGTGATAGTGAAATTGCTCAGTCCGCTAGTTTCACCTAATAAAGAATTTAGCAGAGTGTTACTATCGTTATTCTGTGTCACACTGAAAGCCATTGCCGAGGTTCCAGCCATACCCAAAGCAGTAGTCGTAGCAGCGACTGTTGCAACAGCTTTGACGGTTTGACGAACTTGTCCATTAGCAAGTGTTTCCAAAGCAATGTATTTTGCTTGAGAACAAGCTTTGCGTAACTTTTCTCTAACCTTAAATTTAGTCATTGGACTCACTCCTAAAACAGGTAAAGGTTGATGGTAGATTTACCCTGGAGTGAGATTCGCAAGCACCTCAAAATAATTGCACATGAGAAAAGCTGCGACGGGTTATGAGCCAACCTGTCGCACTTCTCACAAGTAAACATCTGTAAAATAATGGTAGCAACTCCTACCTTGCTTTCCTTTTTGAGGTACTAGCGGTGTCTTCAGTAATGATTATTTTGAAAAAAGCCTAGCGATAAGTTTTACTGTTTAAATAGGCAAAATCAACTAACTCTATCCGTCTTAACGCAAAATTTAAAGTCATTAATGTTACAAGCGAACATTAATGACTATGAAAAATAGTTTGTATAAAGCTTTCAGATGATTCGTAACCTAAATTACTATATAAAGATTTTGTAAATTTACAGCTACTAAATAAAAAAAGGTGGACATTATTGCCCACCCTATGAACCAAAGAACTCAACACTCAACTTTTATCAGCGGTGTCTGCCTAACCATTTAGCTGCGGCTATGCCTAAAATAGCTGCGACAACTGGATTGCTGAGAAACTTGATGATACCCGGTTGCTCCGCCAACACCTCACGGAAGATATCGGGATGATTGTGATAGGCGAAGGAGGCGAGTTTGCTCACATCATCAGCACTCATACGATTAGGAGCGTGGGTGGAAAGACCTAGTTGTTGCTCCAGATGGCGATCGTCCAATCCTCTTTGCTTGAAGTGCTTAAAGAAGGCGCGGGCGACATCATCCCGTTCATTGGGCTTAATTTGAGCGATCGCCTTTTGCAATTCTGGCTCCATTTGGTTGGCAGGAATGTTATCGTGATTTAAAGACCGACCAAATAACTGACGGCGTTCGTCGTGTGTTGAGCGCTGGGCAAAATCATCAAAATTCTCGTACTCTGTGGTTGAATCGGCTGGAGCATTATCTAGAGATTCAGTATCTCCCTGAGCCAAATCTCTCATGACTTGACGTCTGTATTGATCGCTGCTGCTCACTTTACTTATCTCCTTTTTCTCATCAAAATTTTCAGATCAACTAACTTCGCTCAAGCTTTCCATACAAATAAGTGCGATTATGTGTACTGAACTTGATTGGTTTGCATATCGTACTGAGCTGTCAAAATCAGTTTTTTATCAGGCGCATACACCAAAACTTTCAAGTCTTGATTGGGAAAGTTCCGGCGAAAACCTTCTACTAGGGATTTTGCTAAGGGACGCACGTCACTGGGAGGAACTCGAGAGGATATGACAACACCTAATTTGTTGTTGTCACGCACATAAGCGTCTGTAACTAATCCCTTCGATGTTTGCACAACCCAATTACCAAAACTTTGCCCTGTTGGAGTGTTTCCTCGCTCTAACTCTCCATAAGTAACATTTCGACCAGTCACTGGTAAGCTCGTTGTGCGGTCAGCTTGTGTCACGTTGCTACCACCACAAGCAGTCGTCAACGTTAAGACTAAAATCAAGACACAAGCTATAATGATTTTGCGACTCTGCTGAAGCAGACTCATATTTATTGCCTCCAAACAATAACTTTTAAACCAGCTTGAATAGAAGATTTCTTCAAGTAAATTGAATCTATATTTATGAAGTGTTTATGCGAACATTAAGTTAGAGTCTTGTGAATCCGAAATACTGCATTAAAGAAGGAAGTCCACGCGGACTTCCTTCCCGCGTTTTGACAACGCGCATTTACTTAGTTGTCAACTCTAACAACTAGGTATTTACCTTGAGAGATTGCACTCTAATTAAACACCCAAAATCATTACAGAAAATGTTAGTTCTATTCAAGCGTCTTCTTAACGTTATCTTTCACATCTTCAACACCGTGACGAACTTCACTTTCACCTTGCTTTGCTTGACCTTCTACTTTATCTTTTGGATCGCCAGTAATATTTCCTACTGCTTCTTGAATTTTTCCTTCAACGTTTTTAGCAGCAGCTTTTGCACGTTCTTCTAAGCTCATTTCAACCTCTCAATATTTTATAAATTCTGTTTCAAAGTTGATGAATTACTGCTTTGAAACTATTTGTGACTACTCTCACAAGTTAGCTTAATTTTTTGACGACAGACTTCCACCTCTAGATATATTAGTTATCTATACTAAAAGAGAGAGAATCAAGCACTAATAACTACTCCCTTGCTACTATTTAATGATTCAAGAATATATAATCCCACTACACACCAATCAATTTCATCATAAGGTGTTAAGGATAAGCTTAATGCACTCTATTTGATTAATGAAAAACCCGGTTCTCTTGCGAAAGCCGGGTTAATAAAGTTATGTGTACGATTTTTTATCTAATCAAGAAAGCCCATCAGAGATTCAGAATCGTCAATAATATTTGACGCTATTGGGCGAGCGCCCATAACAGAGTATGTTTCAGAAATGACGAGATCACTTGAAGCTATTGGACGAGTTCCAGACAGGTTGAGAGTGTCAACTACTTTGAAGGAGTTTGCAGCAATTGGGCGGATGCCCATTATATTCATTGTCTCTACAACTTGCAAATCACTGGAGGTTACTGGACGTATTCCAGAGATAGCTAGTGTATCACGTACTTCCAGTGTACCGGGCAATTCTACTTTCGTTGGCTTATCACTATTGGTGCTCGATTTATCCAAACTCTGACCCTGATTATTTTCCACTTCCACTGTATTTTCTCCTTTAAGCTTTAGACTTTTTTGCCGAGGACTCACTTCTTTACCAGAGCTAGTTATACTCATAACCTTTCACCTCTGCATTGTTAACTTATTTTACAATAATCTGGGAAAGTTAAATTTTTCCTTAATATCTAAGTTTAACTTTATCTAAGTTTAACTTTAAAAAATCTTGTGTAGGTATAATTATCTTCAAACTCATATATTAATAATATAGATATAAAATTATTTTGTATATTTTAATAAAAAAGTCTTGCAAGTAAGAGTTAATTGTGATAATAGCAAGACATTTGCAACTATGCAGCATACACAGTTATTGCATTCGCTACCATGAAGTAAGGTATTTCCAGTGAAATTGTATGACGCAATTTAATCTTCAAGCTCCCTTTAAACCAACAGGTGATCAGCCACAAGCGATCGCCCAACTCCTCACTAGTGTCAATGCAGACAACAGGTATCAAACTTTACTGGGAGCGACGGGAACAGGAAAAACTTTTACCATAGCATCAGTGATTGAAAAAGTCGGGAGACCGACTCTGGTTCTTGCTCATAACAAAACTCTCGCCGCACAGTTGTGTAACGAGTTGCGAGAATTCTTTCCTCACAACGCAGTTGAGTATTTCGTCAGCTATTACGATTACTATCAGCCAGAAGCATATATTCCAGTCACCGATACATATATAGAAAAAACGGCTTCGATTAACGATGAAATTGATATGTTGCGACACTCAGCGACGCGATCGCTCTTTGAACGCCGCGATGTTGTCGTTGTTGCATCTATTAGTTGCATCTACGGTTTGGGAATTCCCTCAGAATACCTCAAAGCTGCTATTCCCTTTCAAGTAGGATTGGAAGTGAACCAACGGGAAATACTGAAAGATTTAGTATCAGTTCAATATAGCCGTAACGATGTAGAATTGGGTCGTGGACGTTTTCGCGTCCGGGGTGACGTGTTGGAAATTGGTCCAGCGTATGAAGACCGAATTATTCGTGTGGAGTTCTTTGGCGATGAAATTGATGCTATTCGCTATGTTGACCCCGTAACAGGTGAAATCATCAAGAGTGTGGAAGCGGTGAATGTTTACCCTGCGCGTCACTTCGTTACTCCAGAAGATAGGTTAGAGGAGGCTTGCGATGCTATAGCAGGAGAACTTAAAGAGCGAAAAGCACAATTAGAGGAAGCAGGGAAGTTACTGGAAGCGCAACGTATAGACCAACGGACGCGTTATGATTTGGAAATGTTGCATGAGGTGGGTTATTGCAACGGCGTGGAAAACTATTCCCGTCACCTCGCAGGACGCCAAGCTGGTGAACCACCTGAATGTTTGATTGATTATTTCCCCAAAGATTGGCTGTTGGTCATAGATGAATCTCACGTCACCGTACCACAAATACGCGGAATGTATAACGGCGACCAAGCACGAAAAAAAGTGTTAATTGAGCATGGATTTCGTCTACCCAGTGCAGCTGATAACCGTCCATTGAAAGCAGAGGAATTTTGGACAAAGGTCAATCAATGTATTTTTGTTTCCGCCACCCCAGGAAATTGGGAACTAGAAGTTTCTGAAGGTCATATAGCAGAACAAATCATTAGACCCACTGGAGTGATTGACCCAGAAATCATTGTCCGTCCTACAGAAGGGCAAATTGATGATTTGTTGGGCGAAATCAAAGACAGAATTGACCGTCAAGAACGAGTGCTGATTACAACACTGACTAAGCGCATGGCAGAAGATTTAACTGAGTATCTGCAAGATAACGGTATTCGGGTGAGGTATTTGCATTCCGAAATTAATTCGATTGAGCGAATCGAGATTTTGCAGGATTTGCGCGATGGTAACTTTGATGTGTTGGTTGGCGTGAACTTGCTGCGGGAAGGTTTAGATTTACCGGAGGTTTCTCTGGTAGCAATTTTGGATGCTGATAAAGAAGGGTTTTTGCGTGCAGAACGTTCTCTGATTCAAACGATTGGGAGAGCGGCGCGTCATGTGCGAGGACAAGCGATTATGTACGCTGATAACCTAACAGATAGCATGATAAAAGCCATCTCAGAAACTGAGAGGCGTCGCACTATTCAAATGGCTTACAACCAAGAGCACGGGATTACACCACAACCGATTGTGAAGAAAAAATCGAGTAATGCGATTTTGTCTTTCTTAGAAGTGTCGCGGCGATTAAATGTAACTGAGTTAGACGCTGTTGAGCAACATATAGATGAATTTCCTTTAGAAGAGATTCCCGGATTGATTACCCAACTAGAAGCGCAGATGAAGGAAGCAGCGAAAAAACTAGAGTTTGAAGAGGCGGCGAAGTTGCGCGATCGCATTAAGCAGCTGCGGGATAAATTAGTAGGACGATAACAATTCACGCATTCACGCATTCACGCATTTGCTCATTGTCACCATCCCCAACTACCAGGATCACCTTTGAAAGGTCCAACAATATCGCTGGTTATCCAACCCCCGTAGAAATTGCCTGGTTGCGGCTGCACTTTTTCTCCATTAACATAACAAGCATCCATAACATGGGCATAAAAAGCAACATAGTCTTTCATTGATGCAAAAGCGGGTGTAGGATTGGGATAGAACCATGCAGCATTCTGGACTTCTTGATCACCGACACGGATTGTGTAGTAACCAGCGCGTCCCTTCCACTCACAAAAGCTAGATTGCGGTGTAAGCAAGAGGTATTCCATTTTGATATCTTCAGGCGGGATATAGTAACTAGGTGGGTGGCTGGTTTCTAAAACGCGCTTGGCACGGTGAGTATCTACAATAGTGACACCGTTGAAGACAATTTCGATATGTTTGTTGGTATCCTCAAGGCGAGGCGGACGGGGATAGTCCCACACTGATTCTTGTCCGGGACTAAGTTCAATGCGTTGAGGTCTAAACATTTTGGTTTTGATGAAGAACGACATTAGAACGCAACTTGGTATCACTTACGCAATTGTTCAATCAAGTGAACGAGTTCTGGTAAAATGAGTTTTTCCATTGCCAGTCGCACTGCGTTGCTGGAACCTGGAAGGGAAAAGATGAGTTTCTGCTGATAAACACCAGCAACAGTGCGAGATGCCATAGCTCGCGAACCGATTTCTTGATAACTTAAAAAGCGAAACAACTCACCAAACCCAGGCAACGTTTTTTCCAACAACTTTTCAATAGCATCATATGTGGTGTCTCTCGGTGCAATACCTGTACCACCATTGAAAATCACGACATCCAGACTTGGGTGCTGACCTAGTCGTTCCATTTGCTCTTGAATCTGGACAGGTTCATCCTTGACAATCGTGTATGCTTCTACTATATGATTGGCATTGCGGAGTAATTCTTGAATAAGCTGACCACTTTTGTCTGTCTGTTTTGAACGTGTATCACTGACGGTTACGACAGCGCAAGTTACTGTTATGCCTGGGGAGTCTGGGTGAGGGATGTGCGTCATAAATAACTATAGACTTTTTGCTATTAGTCATTTGTCTATTTTGTTGTGTTAGTAGTTAGTGGTTAGTTTTCAGTTTTCTAACTAACCACTAACTACTAACTCATGACTCATGACAGATCAAGATTTACTGAATTCCAGACCTTTTTCTTCAGCATACCTCTGCATAAACCGCATAAAGCGCTCCCACTCATCTTTGGATTTCATGAGATAAACGGCTTCTAATTCTTCTGGCTTACCGTTGATGAATTTACCCTTGACTTCACGGGTGACAATTTCTCCTTCTTCATCAATCATGTACATCCCAGTGATTTCTTCAGTGTAGCCGCTATCCAACGCTTTGGGATTTTGGAAGACAAACGTCGCTGTTGCACTGTCACCAGTGCGCGATCGCGTCAGGCGCACATCTGGAGTCACTTCTTCGTTTATACCTCTGGAAAACTGAATTTGAGCCATGATGAGTGAATTTAAAGTTTTGTTATCATTAGTTTAATATTCTCTCATCATTTAGTACATAGCAGTCTAGCTGCTATTGATGTTTTCATTGACCGTATAAACCCTTATATTGCTTCTCGCTCTAGTAACAAAGTAACAGGACCATCATTCTCAATCGAGACTTGCATCATCGCCCCAAATTCACCTGTTTCTACCCGCAAACCGCTTTCGCGCAACTTGTCAACAAAGCGGTTATATAAATCTTCCGCTACTTTGGGAGCGGCTGAACGGTCAAAGGAGGGACGACGACCTTTGCGACAGTCACCGTAAAGTGTAAACTGACTGACAACTAATAACTCACCGCCTATCTCTTGTACAGATTTTTGCCAACGCTCATCCCCTTCTCCTTCTGGAAACAGCCGTAATTCCAAACACTTACGCACCATCCAGTCAAGTTCAGCATCAGTGTCAGAATCGGCAATGCCTACGAGTAAGTTTAATCCTCGTCCAATTTTGCCGATGATTTCACCATTCACAGTCACTTGAGATGATTTCACTCGTTGAATAACGACACGCATGATAATAAGTTGATCAAAGAAATGCTTGTTTTTGCTAATATTTGAGTTGTGGAACGCTGTCTACACCGAAGGTAAGGGCAAAGGCTAGCTCATTGGTGTCAACAATCACGTTCAAACCTTTATCCCAAAATGCTTGAACTTGAAATGTGATTTGTGTCATTATCAAGCGCACTTGCGCGAATTCACAACGTAGTTCTAGTTTAGAACAAACGCCTTTTCAACATGGAGTATTTGTGCTGCAAAGAGGAGGATTTAACCTGAAATCGCTCCCCTCACCAAAATCACTGTACTATTTACACCAGAAGCGATCGCTTCTGGAATATTACCTGTAATTGCCTGTTGCAGCATCCCCTCACGCGAAGCACCCAGAATCACCACATCGTATTGTTCTTTTTTCACCAAGTTAATCACACCTTCTGTAACTGAGTCAGATTTCACTGGGGCTGCGAAGACAGTACTGCTCAATTTGCGACGACGAATCAATTGGCGAATGGCTTCTTCCAAGACTGTCATATCTGGCTCTATTTCTGATGGCTTGAATACCCTAGTTAGACGAACTTTTGGATTATTTCCCAATGTGACTAAAGCTGGTAACAATTTTATCGCTACCCACGCATTGGGACCACCAGCCATGGGAACAAGCCAACGGTTGAATTGGGGAGTGATAGCTGATTTGGTGATATCTGATTTGGTAACAGATATTGTGGACGATGTATCCGTTACATCCGTGAACTCATCCGTTGCACCTAACTTCACCAGCACAACATCGCAGGTGGCTTGACGGATTATTGTATCTACAACATTGCCAAAAATGCGACCTGGAGTGGAAGTGCTACCCTTCCACCCCATCAAAAGCAGGTCAATGTGTCGTTCTTTAATTGTCTCTAACATCGCTTGCGCCACATCATGAGCAACTCGGATTTGCGTATGTACGGGAATTTTCCGCTTTTTGCCCAAAGCCTCTGCCAGCCGGAGCAAGCGACGACTTTTTGTTGTTCTGACTGGGGTTTCTGCCGGGGAACTGTGGCGAGAGATGAGCATCACTTGTATGCACTCTATTTCATAATGGCGATCGCGAGCAATGGCAGCTGCCATCTCTAGAAGTGTCGTCGCTGTCTCAGGATTAGCTATAGGTACTAGCAATCTTCCTCTACCAGTACTGGGAGAACGCGTTTGATAAACGACATAAGAAGGTTCTGAACGCGGTCCAGATTGCCTGTTTTCACAGTTGATATGGTCTGCTTCTGCCCGAATAATATCTGCACGGGTAATGATCCCAATCAGTCTACGCCCCTCCACGACTGGCAAGCGACTGATTTGATAGCGGTCTAACAAATACAGTACATCGCTCAGGTTATGAATGGGAGTGACCGTTAAAGGATTGCTCGTCATAATTTCCCTAAGAGTGGCGTCTTTTGGGAGGTTGCGACTCTCCTTCTCCTCTCGGAGAGGCTGCGCCAACGGAGACGCTGAGTCCTCCGGACACGCGCAAGGGACGCGAACACGTATTTTGAGTAAATCACTTTGTGTTACAATTCCTACTAGGTTGCCATCTTCTACTATCGGAAAACCCCGATGGTGAGAACGCGAGAAAGTTTCTACAACTTCATCTAGAGACATTTCTGCCTCTAGAGTTTCTATCCGTCTTTGCATCACATCTCTTGCTGTTAACTTTGTCAACAGTCCTTCAATTGGAGCTTGTTTTTGGATAGTGATGCCACTTAAGTGTAAAAGTTTGTCATACAGCGACCCAGGCATTATCTTGTCTGCAACTAAGTAGGATGTCACAGAGCCAATCATCAAAGGTAGCACCAGATTGAAATCTGTGGTCATCTCAAACACAATCACAATTGCCGTAAATGGCACTTTAGAGACGGCGGAGAAAAACGCTCCCATTCCTACCAGTGCATAGGTTGTGGGGTTACCCTCTCCCAATAGATAGTCTTGACCTACACCAATGATGTATCCTAAACAAGAACCTAAGATGAGACTGGGAGCAAATAATCCTCCTGGCGCTCCTGAACCAAATGCAACCAAGGTCAGAATAAACTGAGCGACAAAGGCGATCGCTGCTACCAAAACAGGCACTTCACCAGTAATAACAAACTCCCGTAACCCACTATTATCGCGAAAAGAAGATGGTAGCACAGCAATCACGACACCGGACAGAAACCCAGCTAACGCCACTCGCAACGGCAAGCTGATGTGTAAGTTACGGTAAAATCCAAGACTTGCAATCAGTCCTCGATTGAATAAAGCAGCCAGTAACCCCGCCAGAACTCCTAAAATCAAGTAAAAGGGAATTTCTAGGATTGAAAAGGTGCTCGCGTAACGAGTTGCTTCCAAGTCAAGTTGCAGACTACGACCCCCCAACAGCCGCGAGACAACACCACCAATGAACGAGGCGATAATGGCAGTTCCTAAGGTTAATCCCGATAAATCCTGAAGTAATTCCTCAACAACAAATATCATACCCGCGATGGGGGCATTGAAAGCTGCTGACAACCCCGCACCTGCACCAGCTGCTATCATCTGTCGTCGATGATCTGGGGAAGTAGGAACCCAACGACTCATCCCAGCTGCCAAAGCAGCCCCAACATGGACAGTGGGACCTTGCCGTCCTAAAGTTAAACCTGAACCTAGGGCGATAATGGAACTAAATAACTTGACAACCGCCACACGCCATGATAGTCTAACAGGCACATTAGCAAGAGAAGCCTTGACTTGTGGAATTCCACCACCAACTGCCTCAGGTGCCAACCTCTCCACAAGTAAGCCAGCCAAAAATCCAAAGCAAAGACCAACGACTGGTAGGACAAGCCATCCAGGGAAGAGGTAGGAAGAATGAACTCGCCATGCTCCTAACCATCCCGAGCCAAATTTGAAGAAGACAGCGCATAAAGCAGCGACAACCCCGATAACTGACGCTTCTGCGATCGCTAAACCTTTTCTAGGCTGCCACAAAGAGCGAAAGCTCTGAGTAAAAACCAAAAATAATTTATCTGCGTGCATCTGCGTCCATCTGCGGTTCCAAATACTCTTAAATCAGTGAACAGGGAACAGGGAACAGTTATCTAGCATTACCCATTGCCCATTGCCCATTGCCCATTGATATATCAAGTTTACGACTTGAATCATGTTTGCTTCCCAGTGCTAGACAGCCCTTCCACTAATAGAGATGGAGTATAGCAAGAACCATTCCAATCAGTATCGCCACCTAGTTTAACCAATTGTTTGAGAGCTGTATAGACGTTTCCAGCCACCATCGTATCTTTAACGCGCCCAATTACGTGACCATTTTGAACACGGTATCCTAAGTCAACGTTGATGGAAAAGTCACCAGAAATACCGCCGTTACCTCCTAGCATTTGGTCTACAATTAAGCCATCATCCAGAGATTGAATCAATTCTTGTAGTGATTCAGATCCAGGCTGAATGAGGAAATTAAATAAACCAGGGGTAGGATAACTACCTAAACCAGGACGAAAACCGTTTCCTGTGGAAGCAATATTCAACTCGCGTCCAGTGGTGCGATCGCAGTAAAAATGCTGCAAAACACCATCTTGGATAAACACTAAAGACTGGGCTGGAGTACCTTCATCATCAAACGGACAGCTGTAAGGTCCTACGTGGGGATCTTGGTAAAGAGTGAGACTCGGTGAAATAACTGGTTTACCAATGCGTTCTACCCAAGGAGACGCTTTTTCTAAGACTCGCTTGCCATTCAAAGCCGCTTGTACAGTTCCCCAAAGCATATCAGCAGCTTTAGAAGTAAATAGAACCGGGACGCGACCATTGGGAGGCATCACATTTTCTTTTGCCCAAGCCAACCGCTGTAAAATTTGGTAAGCCACTCTGTGTGGATGAAGGCGACCTCTTTCGGTTTGACCATCAGAAACGCTCAAAAAATCGTCACCCCGTACCCACTCTGCCTCTACATAACAACTGAGAGTTGTGTCGGTGTAGTGACAATCTAAACCGTTCGTGTTTACGAGTCTGGTAGTTTCAACATCACATTCCCACTCACCTGTACAAATGACATCTGGGTAAGTATCGCGGATGATAGCGATCGCTTCTTTGCCCCACTCCACCAACTTTTCTATCGGTACATCTTTGCCCAGATCTGGGTAGGAAGGCTTAAAATTACCATTTAATTCCACTGCTTCCGGCTGATTGAGTTGACTTAGGGCTAAAGCACGTTCCACCAAGGCTTGCGGTTCCACAGGACCATAAGCCACGGCTAAACCTGGACATCCGTTGCGCCACAGCCGCAGTGCTGTACCTTCAGATTGGCTAGTTTCCAACTGCTTGAGACGATTTGCTTCAAAAAACACGGGTCGAGACAGCGATTTTGACTGATAGACTTCAGCAGCTTCTGCACCCGATTTTATGGATATTTCCAGCAGTTGTTCTACAAGGGAATTATTTGATAATTCTTTATACACCATATGTTTTGGCTATGAACTTGGAAATTGGCTTGTAGTAAGCACTGCAAGCGCTGACCTTTGGGGTATGTCCTGAGCCGCTATGCCCAGAGGGTATGCTCTTGCGCCAGCGCATGCACTCGCGGGGAACGCGAACGGGTACGTGCTTTTCGTAAGCTCCTCCTAAAGGAGACAGTACTAGTCTCACTACGAACCTATTACCTCAATCAAATTTACGGCAGATTGACCTCTTGCAACAGCCAAAATCCAGCAAAAGATTCTTCTTGAGGACCTGTCTGCACTGCGATAAAATGCACTCCATTAGCTTTTTGCTTTGCTTGTTCAAAGCTTTTGGCTTCTGCTAACGTTTGAGAGTTTTTGATATTTGCCAAAATCCAGCTTTGGTTTGCACCAGTTTCTAAAAGCAATCTTGCCCCTTGGCTATCATCAAATTTCAACCAAGCCAACTCCAAACCAGACATCCAGCCTGCTATTGGCAATGCTCTAGGTGAAAATATCAAAACACCAGGAATAGGGGTTTGGGGGGAAACTTGCGCCAATTCTAAGGGGAAAGCTTCACTAAAACCTATTTCCCATTCGTGCATTTCCGTGAAATCTGTAGCTTTTAAAGTCACAAATACCCACTGTTTTCCTTCCAAAGCATCTGGTAAGCGTTGAGGTAAGGGATTTTCCAAGCGTACAGATGGATTAGTTCCTACTTGGTACCCGCTTTCTTGAGGATAGACTTCTTCCATCCGCTGTTGCAGCCATTGGTTCAGCAGCAAAGTGCGGCGACTTGGCTGAGCGGGAATGCTCAAATCTTTGCAGGCTTTGGTAATCATGTTATTCATTTGGCGGCGGAAAAAGCGTATTCTTCTGGGTGTTTCTCCTGCTTTGCTGATTGCTTCTTCCAACGCCGTCCGCAGCCACACTGAATTCACCTCAGTACTGGGGCAATATTTCGTAAAGCGAAACAAAGAATCAATTTTTGTTCGGGTTTCTAAAGGACTTTCGCACACCAAGACTTCCCAAACTTTTTTCTGATTTTCGTCCAGAATCGGACGCGAGTAAAAATCAAGTTCCCAAATACTGCCCATGTTATGCCGTTATGATTTGGCTACTTTCCTATATTTTCATGATACGAGGCTATGGGTAACGTCGGGGCAATGGGCAATGGGCAAGCTCGCAATGGGACAGGGGGAATATAAATTTTTGAGTGATAATTAATTTCCAAAAATAGTATGACTCAACAGATAGATTCTCAAGTGAGAATAGAATGCGATTCGATGGGCGATCGCTCAACCATGGATACTTTTGTATTAATCATAAAAGAGCTTATTCGTCAAGCATTTAGCTTTAAAATGAGGAATTATTATTAAAAAATAAGCTTAAACGTTTCAGGAGGTTTTATGTCCCTGACAGTTCAGGATTTGGAAAAAATGCAGCAGCAGTATCTGCATTATCGGATGGAACTAGTCAAGGGTAACATTATTGTCATGAGTCCATCAGGTTACGAGTCAGCAGAGGTTGCTGCTGAGATGATAGCCCAGTTACATAACTGGGTTCGACCTCGTAAAATTGGACGAGTAGCAGCTTCCAGCGCTGGTTTTAGATTACCAAACTCAAATTTACGTGCGCCTGATGCTTCTTTATTTTTTATCTTTAATAGAAAAGCAACTTAATTTATCTACACTGGGCAGTGGTAAGCGAGGTTATTGTTGCGTTCTGCGGGTTTGTTCATCCAATTACAAAGCCAAATTAAAAATCTGTTGCGCGGTGAGGTTAAATTGTGAGAAGGTAGGGGAGACAATCACATCACTGTCTCTAAAAGTTGTTTTTACATATTCCCCGTCAATTAGTTCGTATACAAAGATAGTGCGTTGTTTTGGATAGCCGATAAATTCACGCCCTCCCAAGGCGGCATAATCTACAATCCAATATTCGGGAATGCCCATAGCCTCATAATCACGACGTTTGTCGTAGTAGTCGTCTTGCCAATTGGTACTAACAACTTCTACTATCAATTTGACCGAAGTTGCGTTTTGAATAACTGACTCACTTTCCCAGCGTGTCTCAGTACCAATAGTTTCTTGATTCAAAACAATGATGTCCGGTTCGTACCCAGATTTGTTGCGCAAAGGTTTAACAATCGATTCTCTAGGTATTGTCCAAATGTCGCCTTTCCCCATCTCTCTAATAGCTATAAGTAGTCTTTCAGCAAGAGAACCCGTTAAATTTGAATGCTTCCCCCTAGGTTTAGGCATCTCGACAATGACTCCATCATATAATTCATACCGAACTTCCGAGTTTTCTGGATACCATTCAATAAATTCATCAAAGGTGTATAGTTTTGGTTCGGTTTGTGCTTGTGTTTGGGCTTGAGTCATAGTTGCAATCTCCACATATATTTGACTTTGAAGAAGAAGTCACCGAGTCAGAATCGGTGGAGTCAGAATCAATTGGATGGAGATTCAAACCCCAACCAATTGTGGACAACGCCAGATCTCTACGGCCATTGAATCAGCGCAGCAATTCAATAATTCTGTGATCTATTATAAAAAAGCGCTACGAATCTGTAGTATTGTGTATTTAAATATTGAAGACACTACGCAGTTTGACTTTTCTGGGCGGATGTCTGCTCTGCACCCGCAGCTTTCAACCGTTTCACCGAGCTTCTGCGGACACGTTCGCTTTTGCGAACACCACCTGCCATCTCATATTCGCGGCTATCTTTGCCATACTTAAAGGCAACCCCAATCAACATTTTCTCTGAAAGTTCGCCCAAATTTTTTTCTAACTCTTGAATTTCAGTTTTAGAAGAGTCAATCACGGCTAGAGCAATATTATAAGCATCAATCTTGGTGCGTAATTGCTCAATGAGTTGTGTCATGTTTTGTAAGTTGCGAGTATCCCCAAAATTTATATTTGGATCAATCGCCTTGAGTCCAGAGGTTCTTAACTCAGCTTTTTCCAGAATGCGAGATGTGCGTTTTTGACGAGTCATAGCTATACTCCTTAAAAGTTCTAGAGTTAGGTTGCCCTAGTGAAGCTGCGTTCTGAATCAGCGATAGCATAAAATTGTATTTTTTATCAAAAAATTCTGATAATCCTAGAACACCGATTCATTAATGCCAAAAACCCGGTTTCTGTTGCTGGAAAGACCGATATTTCGTTATCTCAATGAGAAGAAACCGGGTTTTTTATCACAATTGGTGAATACTGAATCGGTGTTCTAGTGATTTCTCTTAAATCTTGCTGCTGTCTCACTTGTTTCTGAGCAGATACATCAAATTATCGTGTCGTAACGACAACTTGTTGTGACGTAACGACAGCTTGTTGTGACGTAACGACAGCTTGTTGTGACGTAACGACAGCTTGTTCGGATCTAACGACAGCTTGTTGTGATCTAACGACAACTTGTTGTGACGTAACGACAGCTTGTTGTGATTTACTTGAAGCTTCTTGTGGAAGTGCGATCGCTCCTCCGAAGCGGGCACTACTCCGTGCGATCGCACTACTGGCAAATATGGAAATTACGCGGGAGTGGTGGGAAAACCGCTGCAGCAATTTCAATATTTATATATCCGAAGTTGTTTTAGATGAAGCCGCACAAGGTGATGCTGAAATAGCAGCTAAACGATTAGAGATTATTAGTAATTTTCCATTACTGGAATTGAACGATACCGTAGAATATTTAGCATCACAATTTCTTAGCAAAAGTAACCTTCCAGGCAAAGCTGCAAACGATGCGCTTCACATTGCACTAGCTACGGTTTATGGATTGGATTATTTGTTAACCTGGAACTGTAAGCACATTGCAAACGCACAAATACAGAAGAAACTATCGCAAATTAGCGTTGAATCTGGATATACACTACCAATCATTTGCACACCTTATGAACTAATTGGAGATTAAATATGTGGAAAGATGAAATTTTAGAAGAGATTCATAAATATAGAGAAGAATACGCTAAGTCTTTTAACTACGACTTACACGCAATTGTTGAAGATTTACGAAAAAAACAATCAGCTAGGGTCAAACAAATCATTTCAAAACCTATTAAGGAGTCTAAAAAACCAATGCAATCAACTTAACTACCCGATTTATTTATTGCGGTTGTTTTCTTGCTCAATTCTTTCTGTGGACTAGATAGTGCCGAGATTTCTAGACGGTTGTGATGAATTTGAACAAGATTTGGCAGACTCCCTAACCCCTATTATCGCGGAGACGGTAGAATAAACCTAATTTTCACTAGCTAAAAAGACGAAATATGACAATGCATCCGACTCTCCAAAGTGCATTTGCCAACCGCTGTGCTCTCAAAGTGATCAGCGGCTTAAATAACTTTGAGCGCGATCGCGTCGCAGCAACCGTCAAAGCAGCCCATCACGGTGGTGCGACTTTCGTTGATATCGCCGCTGATCCAGCTTTGGTACAAATGGCGAAAAGTTTGACAAATTTACCGATTTGTGTGTCTGCGGTTGAACCAGAGAAATTTGTCCCAGCTGTTGTTGCTGGTGCAGATTTGATTGAAATTGGTAATTTTGATTCTTTCTATGCTCAGGGACTCAGATTTGAGGCTGAGGAAGTTTTAGCGCTCACTCATCAAACTCGTACTCTCCTCAGAGAAATCACCCTCTCTGTCACCGTTCCCCATATTCTGGCACTAGATCAACAGGTACAGTTGGCAGAAGAACTGGTGAAAGCTGGCGCAGACATTATCCAAACTGAAGGCGGTACTAGCAGCAACCCAACTCACCCCGGAATCTTAGGACTCATTGAAAAAGCTGCTCCTACTTTAGCAGCAGCTTATGAAATTTCTCGTGCGGTATCAGTTCCAGTGCTCTGTGCTTCCGGTATTTCCAGCGTCACAGCACCCCTTGCTATTGCTGCTGGTGCAGCTGGTGTTGGTGTTGGTTCTGCTATCAATCTACTCAACAGCGAAGTGGCGATGATTGCTGCTGTACGTAGTTTGGTGGAAGCGTTGGGAACTGGAAGCCATAGGAATGCGATCGCCTAAACGAGGACACGGGGATGGGGAATTGGGCATTGGGAATTGGGAATTGGGCATTGGGCATTGGGAATTGGGAATTGGGAATTGGGAATTGGGCATTGGGAATTGGGCATTGGGCATTGGGAATTGGGCATCGGGGCATTAGTCAAAAATTATTCTTCTTCCCTTGCGGTGCTCAAGAACTGTAAGCCAAGCACTTCCCCAAACTCAACGCTTCTCTAAACTCCATTGGTTGCAGAGGATAAAGCATTGCCCATTGCCCCTTGTCCTCTTTAAGCCAAACAATCCTTGAGGCTATAAATCACCTGGTCTTGCTGTTCTTCTGGCAATTCTGGGAACATGGGTAAGGATAAGACTTCTTGGCAAGCTTGCTCCGCCATTGGCAATTGTCCCTCTTTGTACCCTAGATTTTCATAAACTGGCTGCAAGTGTAAAGGGCGGGGGTAATAAATCATTGTGTTTACACCCCGCTCTTGCAATAGATTCTGAATCGAATCCCTTTTATTGCCCAGTGCGCGAATGGTGTATTGATTCCAGACTCCCATACCCCCAGCCAATTCTTGGGGTGCAATCATACCAGGAACTTGATTGAGGAACTGGTGATAACGAACTGCAACTTGTCGCCGCTGATTATTCCAAATATCGAGATAACGCAGCTTAATTTGAAGAATAGCCGCTTGGATAGCATCCAAGCGGCTGTTGACACCAATTTCCTCATAATGGTATCGATTCTTCTGACCATGATCCTTCAAGACTCGTAGCTTTGCTGCGATTTCGGGGTCGTTAGTTGTTATTGCTCCGCCGTCACCGTAAGCACCGAGATTTTTGGTAGGGTAAAAACTGAAGCAACCGATGTGTCCGATACTTCCAACCTTTTGCCCTGCCCAGTTTGCTCCTGTAGACTGAGCACAATCTTCTATCACGACTAAATTGTGTGCTTTTGCTACACTTATCAATGCAGTCATGTCCACTGGTTGACCAAATAAGTGAACCGGAATGATTGCTTTGGTTTTAGGTGTCATTGCGGTTGCGACTTGCTCTACATCTAGATTGAACGTAGTCGCATCAATATCAACAAACACTGGTTTAGCACCCACAGCACTAATAACCTCAGCAGTAGCGATAAAAGTAAACGGTGTCGTAATCACTTCATCGCCCGCACCAATATTTAAAGCTCTCAGTGCTAAGAAAAGAGCATCAGTACCAGAGTTACAAGCTACACATTCAGTGACACCAGTATAAGCGGCAAACTGCTGCTCAAAGCCTGCTACTAAGGGACCGCCAATATAACGACCAGAAGCTAGAACCTCTAAGACGGCTGCACTGACTTCTGCTTCTATGGTAGAGTATTGTTGCTTGATATCAAAAGCTGGTACGGAATGATTGAGACTTTGAATCATGAGATTTTATCTTAATTTGAAGATAGATACCAGTGTTAGATTTGTTGCTTGCTGAGTTTTGAACTAAAAAACTAGTGAAAGTCTTTTTCCTCAAATTCACGCCATTCAAGGGTTTTTACCTAGGTTTTTTATCAAAAAGGCTACCATTTGCTAGGGTTAAAGGAATTGTCTATCCACCAAGAACCAATACTTTTCATGAAAGTTCCCAGTGATTACTTTTAGAGGGAACAGGGAATAAAGGACAGAAGAAAAACCTCATAGGTGTCAACAATCACGTTCAAATCCTTATAGCACGTTGGATTTTACCCCACCCCTTAATCCCCTAGGGGATTAAGGGGTGGGGTTATGCGACAATTGTGGCGAGTACAATAGGGCATGATGTAACGTAATGACAAGGGTTTCAGCTTAAGTTGACACCAATGAGAAAAACCTACAGTCCTAGTACCTATAACCTGTAATCTATACCTTGTAACCCGTATACACAAGAGGTAAAAAACCTATGCAGGAGCTAATCAAGCTAGATTTACTCGATTTGGCTTTTGCTGTTGGATTGATGGGCGCAGCTATAGGTTTATCCGCGTGGGAAAGAATGGGATTAGAGCTAAATTTAGCTTTCGCAACGGGGAGAACCTTCCTGCAATTAGCCATATTGGGATATGTTTTGGAGTTCATCTTTGCTTTAGATAATGCTTGGGCAGTTTTGGCGATTCTAGCGGTCATGCTGACGATTTCGGCAATTGTCGCACGAAATCGCATTACTCAAAAAATACCGCAGATGTTGCCCTTAGTGTGGGGATCAATTTTTATTAGTACAACAACAGTACTAATTTATACAGTTTTATTGATAATTCAACCAGACCGATGGTTTGAGCCACAGTATGTGATTCCTTTAGCAGGGATAGTATTAGGTAATGCAATGAATGCTGCAGCGCTTGCTGGAGAACGTCTTGTTAGTACCATTAATGCTAGTCAGTTGGAAATAGAAACCCACTTAAGCTTGGGTGCAACTCCTCAAGTGGCGATCGCACAGTACCGTAAAGATGCTGTTCGTACTGGATTGATTCCTACTCTGAATCAGATGATAGTCATCGGTATGGTAACGTTACCAGGAATCATCACTGGTCAGTTGCTGAGTGGCATTAATGCTCGCGAAGCTGCATCTTACCAAATTTTGATTATGTTCATGATCGCTTTTGCTAATTTGCTGACAACATTGTTAGTCACTCGGGGAATATGTCGTCAATTTTTTAACTCCACAGCGCAGCTAGTCAAATGAGGGGGCAATGGGCAAGGGGCAATGGGCAATGGGCAATGGGCAATGGGCAATGGGCAAGGGGCAATGGGCAATGGGCAATGGGCAATGGGCAATGGGCAATGGGCAATGGGCAATGGGCAAGGGGCAATGGGCAAGGGGCAATGGGCAATGGGCAATGGGCAAGGGGCAAGGGGCAATGGGCAAGGGGCAATAGGGAATAACTTTTGACTGATGACTAATGACTAATGACTAATGACTAATGACTAATGACTAATGACTAATGACTAATGACTTCGAGTATTAATAAAAAGATTTGTTATCATATGTACTAGCAAATTTACTAATGTCATCAATTACATTATTTTTAATGGAAAAAATAAATTTCTTATGATAAGAGTAAATGTATTTTATTTATTGAAATTGATGAGGAAAGATAAGTCTTCATAGCCAAGAAAAGCTTTATCCTGCAACTAGGGGGCAGCGTTAATGTTTTCGACAACACCGCAGCAACCCTTATAACGTGGCAAAAAAGGTGTGTGTCAATGGATTTGTTAGAATACCAAGTGAAAGAATGGTTTGCGAAAATAGGCATCCCCGTATTGCCTTCGCAACGAATTGACCATCCTACGGATTTAAAACGTTTAAAAATTCGCTACCCAATTGTTCTGAAATCTCAGATACATGCAGGGGAACGAGCAAAAGCCGGTGGAGTCAGATTTGTAGAAACGACTATCGATGCGATCGCCGCTGCACAAAGTATCTTCAATTTACCAATTTTAGGGCAATTGCCAGAAGTGTTACTGGCAGAAGCTAAGTATGATATTGAGCAAGAATTTTATCTTGCCGTGGTATTGGATACAGCAGTTTGCCGTCCTGTGCTTTTAGGTTGTACAGAAGCAGACGACATTGATTGGGAATCTGCAAGCGAGAAAATGCAGCACGTTGTCGTTGAACAGGAGTTTTCCCCATTTTATGCTCGACGATTGGCGTTGAAAATGGAATTGCAAGGTGCCTTGATGCAGTCAGTCAGCACTGTTGTTGAGAAGATGTACCAGTTATTTGTAGAAAAAGACTTGGACTTAGTGGAAATTAATCCCTTGGGCGTGAGTCCCTCTGGTCAAGTTATGGCGCTTAATGGTAATATCAGGGTCAACGAACGGGCTATTGGGCGTCATCCAGATATCACTGAAATGGCAACCAAAATATTAAATCGTTATACCAGTAGCGAGACAATTAGGAATTTGAGCGACTGGGATGTGGTAGAAATGCACGGTAAAATTGCCATTTTGGGTAATGGTGCTGGTTCGATAATGGCAACTTTAGACTTAGTCGTTAATAGTGGTGGGAAGCCTGGGGTGTGTGTGAACCTGCGTCATGCATCTGTTACCGAAACTTCACCAACTACCTTCAGAAGTCGTTTGGAAAAAGCTTTAAAAAACCTAGCTACTGATAAAAGCATTCAAGTGATACTCATTAATTTCCTGGGTAGTATTCCTCAAGGTACCGAAGTCTCTGAAGTCATTGGCAACTTTGTAGAAAATAGTACGAGCGAACTCAAACCATATACAATAAGGTCTAATAGCAGTAAAAACCGTCGAGAAGGCTATTTTCCTCGCTTGGTAGTCCGCCTTGCTGGTTCTGAGTTCGATACAACCAGGAAAGATATAGCAGCACTGAAAACCCTAACTGATACGTCGATAGTGGTATCGGAAAATTTAGATGATGCGGTAGCAGAAGCAGTCCGTCTTGCTAGGTCAACAGTATACAGAAGGTTTTGACCAAGTCACCTATTATGAATTTAACACCAGACAGTACAGTGTTAATCCAAGGCTTTTGTGAGTACATCACGGCTACTCATATTACTCAAATGAAAGCTAATGGCACAAATTTGGTAGCTGGGGTCAATCCTGGATGTGGTGGACAGCAGATGTACACTCTGCCAATCTTTGACCTAGTAGAGGAAGTCGTGGAGCAGTTTGGAGTCATTGATACTACAATCATCTGCGTACACCCTTATGAAGTCCTAGACGCAGCACTAGAAGCGATCGCATCTGATATCCGCCAAATCATCATCATCTCTCCTGGCGTACCACCCTTGGACATGGTGAAATTACTTCGTAAAGCCGAAGCAACCGAAACCCTAATAGTAGGACCAAATAGTCCTGGTATCATCGTACCAGGAAAGATTCTCTTAGGAACTCAGCCAAGTGAATTTTATACGCCTGGTTCAGTAGGTATCCTGAGTCGCAGCACGACTCTTACCTACGAAATTGCCAGAGAATTGACTAATGCTGGCTTGGGACAGTCAATGAGTGTCAGCATTGGAAGTGATGCGATCGTTGGTTCATCTTTTCTGCAATGGCTACAAATATTAGATGAGGATGAAGCGACAAAGGCTATTGTTTTAGTTGGTCAACCAGGTGGCGATCGTGAAGAAGCCGCAGCACGATATATTGCAGAAGCAATTGATAAACCAGTCGTTGCTTATATTGCAGGTACACAAGCACCACCCACAAAATACTGGCGTCAGACTGGAACTTTGGCGGTTGTGGTAGGACACGATCCTGATTTTGGCACAGCAAAAAATAAATTAGCCGCTTTTTCCTTTGCAAGAGTCTCAGTTGCGGAACGTCCTTCTCAGATTCCAGAATTGGTGAAGAAGGCAATGAAGTAGTTATTAGTTATTAGTCCATTAGTTATTAGCAAGTTATTCAATATAGCAATCCTAAATAAGAGCGTGAACAACAAGATTCCCGACTTCTTAAAGAAGTCGGGAATCTGAACCTGACTTTTCCCGTTATCTCTTTGATGGAGCCATCGCTTACTATACCCTTAGCACAAAGCCCTATTCTCTCGTGATTTATTGTCATTAAACTTAAGTTGTTGAGAATAAAAGATATTTTGAAACCCTTGCTATTTCGTTGTTTCACGACTTAACGGGAAAAGTCAGAATCTGAACATGGGCAACTTTCACAAATCAAATCGGATTGCTATAACTATAGCGGTTCTCACTTCGGTGCAATACAGTCGTCACCTCACCCCGCATTTGAGTATCGCAAACGCTCCCCTCTCCGCGAGCTCGGAGAGGGGTTGGGGGTGAGGTTGAAAAATGTACTTCATGCAAACGAGAACCGCTAGAATAACCAAAAACTATTGACTACTGACTAAGCAATGCTTTTGTCGCAGACTCTCCCGCAAGTCGCACCTGTTTTGTCAAATGAAAGTTTAACAATATAAAAACACTCACCTGTGCTAACCAAGCCATAAAAATTGTTGGTGTCGAAGCGTACTCCAAACCTACCCAAGGAAAAGTCGAAAACAACCATATGGTAGAGTATTTAGAATGGTCAGCAAAAAGCATTCCTAAAATCACAGGTGGCAAAAAAATCACTGCACCAATAGTGCCAAATGCCCAGAAAGAACGCTTAGTCGTTTTCATCAACAGTATTCTCTGCGTTATGGTGGCGTAAATCATCATCAAGGTGATAAACATAGCTACACCTAAGATGGCATTTAATCTACCAACATGATTAATCAGCCAATCTATGTTATTGGTGTGATGAACATTCAAAACAGGTGCTAGTAAAATCCAAACGACTAATGGGATTGTGACTATCACCAGATGAATCAACATTGCCACAAGCGAAGGGCTTTTTTCACCAAAAATCAAATCCATAAACAAAGAATTTCTCCAAACACTTTGATGTACAGAAAGATTTTGGTGTCGATACCTTGCCCAATCTTGTATAGTTTGACGATGAGGTGAGAGAATTGCAATGAAACCAAACAACAGTACTAAGTTGAACAATACTAGCCAAATAACATTTTGCTGAATTTGGTCATTTATGTCGTAAAAGCAAGCACAAGCTTTGCCTGCAAGGCAAGGAGGACAAAAGTTTTCCTTGTATTGTAGAGTAAATCCCCAAAGAACAACTTGGAAACAAGCAACCAATAAATAACTTTGACTCTTACTGAAAATGGTAGTGTTTGGGTTACGGAAACAACGCTTGAGTGCTTGCCAAATCCAGTAAGTCCACAAGCCATAATTCAATAAGTGTAAACCAATCAAACTGACAAGACTTGTTCCTACAGGGATATAGAAAAACTGTACTTTTTGTATGAGTTCCCAGTTATCTCTGTTGTTGAGCGGATTTGGGAACAAATAATATGTCATGTCAAAGGGACTTAACAGTCTAAACCAAGCAGCTGAGTAGTTTAATAAGTATGGACCAGACGATGCCATCTGCATTGTAAGCATCAAAAATAGTAAAACAGCACCACTACCCAACCAAGGTTGAAAACCGCTGAACCAACGACAACATAAACCAAATAGCAATGCAGCACTGTAAAAGAAAATGCAGCAAGCAGCTACAACAACCCAAAAGCTTAAGATGTAACTTGTGGCAATATTCGCAGCACGTCCAGCAATAAAATGTAGAGGTATTGCTGTGAAGACAACCAGGTAAATTAAGATTGGAACGCCCAGCATTTTGCCAATCAAAATATTGGTTTCCGGTTGGGGACTGAGGCGAATAAAATTGAGCGTACCACGCCGTTCTTCCGTCGCCAAATTGTTGATGAGCAAATAGGTGCCAGCAACTAACAGTGTGAAAATAAAAATGACACTCAACGAGAGAAATATGTATTCCCAATGCTCACGCCACCACATTTGCATATCGAGTTGGTCTGTGGGGCAAAAATTCTTGGATAAATAGTAATCTAAATCAGAACTTTGTGCTTTGATTTTTACAATTTCTGATTCTAGTTCCTGTGTTGTATTAAGATTCAGTGGTTGAGTATTTACAGAACCATCTAATTGTCTGTGAAGGTTCTTAGATAGTTGAAACAAATGGTTGCGTTCCTGCTCATAAGATAAACGGAGACGACAGTACTTTCCAACTAGTGAATGTCTCTCACCAGGTAAGTTTCCCAATTGATAAAGAAATAGTATCAATTGACCAAGAAGTGATATGGCAACTGCAATTGCTACGTTAAAGCCTTTGAGCCGTCCTTTCAGTTCGCGGAATAATTGAGGATTCCAATCACCCAGTTTGTCTAGAAAATTGATTATCATTTGAAAAAGCTCCACAATTAAGTTAACCACTTTGCAGAGTCAAAGTCCGTCATTTAGTAACTAATGACTAATGACTCATTAAGATGCTTGCTTATGACCTAATTTGAGGAAAATTGTTTCTAGGTCTTCTTGAGTGCAGTGAAAATCAGTGAGAGGAATATCAGCCATAACCAGCGATCGCAACAAATTTGCACAATCTTCCTGTTTTCCAGAAAAATTAACTCGTACACTGTTTTTTGTAGGCGTTATCTCCCACTCCTGTACGTAAGGATTATTTTTTAGTTCGCCTAAAAGTTCGTTTAACTTGCCTATAGTCGATATGACAATTTGCTGGCGGGCTAGACGTTGGTAGAGTTGTTGTAGCGATGCACTTTCTACCAAGAAGCCAAGTTCCATAATTCCCACCGAAGTACACAATTCTGCTAAGTCGCTGAGAACGTGGGAGGAAATCAAAATTGTCATCCCTGCTTCTTGCAACACTTTGATGATTTCGCGAAACTGCATCCTAGCAATTGGATCTAATCCCGAAACTGGTTCATCTAACAGCAAGATAATGGGTTCGTGGATAATTGTTCGCGCTAAACACAGACGCTGTTTCATTCCTCGCGATAGGGTGGAAATCAAGCTATTGCGTTTATTACCTAACTGTATGAGTTCTAAAACTTCATGCAGGCGTTGAGTGCGGCGTGGTTCCCGCAACCGATACAAACGTGCAAAATAATCTAGGTAGTCCCAGACTGTCAGTTCGTCATACAATGGATAGTCATCGGGTAAGTAGCCTAGACGACGCTTGAGAGTAGGGTTGCTTTTGTCGCGCAGTAGGCGATCGCTATTAATATAAATCTCACCCGTCGTTGGTTCCTCAGCAGCAGCCAACATTCGGATAAGAGTCGTTTTCCCTGCACCATTAGGACCAATCAATCCGTAAACCTCTCCAGCTTGTATTTCTAAATCTATATCATTTACGGCGACGTGTCTGTCAAATTGCTTAGTCAGTCCACAAGTGCGAATTGCCAGTTCTTTTGTCATAGTTACTGAAGTGCGGTTTGGAATGATACTGAGTTGCATTCAGCCACATAAGCTGGAATTTTGACGCGCACAACACTATCACACGAAAAACTATCCGACTTTAGCGCGTCTGGTAATCCACCCTGTTGGTTTAGCTGTAACTGTTAAGTAACAGTTAGCATAGCTTCTGACTACAGTCTTTGTTAGGCTTGTTTCGGAAATTGAAACTAGTTATATAAAAAATAATCCTCTTCGCTGCTGAGCATGGAAGGGGAGTATCTCAAAAACTGTTTTAAAATTCAAATTTTGACTATAGCAGTTTGCATTTGAGTGCAATACACTCTTGAATTAAGTAGGGTGGGCATTGCAATGCCCACCCTACACCAGATGTGTATTTCAGTCAATTGAAAAGCGCTATATACTTGCCACATTACTGATATGCTATTGGCGGCATTGCAGTATCAGTGTGAGATGATCCACTGACCGCATAGCGGTGTTCGGGAACTGGATACCCTGCTTCACCAAAGCTTTCACGGATAGCTTTGTTGGTATCGAAATATACTTGCCAATAGTGTTCATTATTGGTGTAGGGACGTACTGCTAGTACAGGTCCTGCCAAATTAAACTCCAGAATTTCTACATCTGGTACTGGATTTGTGAGAACGTTAGGAATTTGGCTAATTTTGGCTTTCAAAAGGTTGATGGCATGGTTGTGATCTACATCATGGTGAAGTTGGGCAACTAGGTCAACACGACGGTAAGAATTAGCTGAAAAGTTTTGGATATTGTCTGCAAAGATTTTGTTATTGCCGACAATCGTCATAACATTATCAGGCGTATTTATGGAAGTTGTAAAAATTCCAATTTCTACAACAGTACCTGTGACATCTGCAGCCGTAATGAAATCACCCACTTTGAACGGTCGAAAAATAATTAAAAACGCACCTGCTGCAAAGTTCGCCAGTAGCCCACCCCATGCTGCACCAATAGCAATGCCAACAGCTGCTAGCAATGCTGCAAAAGAGGTTGTTTCAATCCCGAAGAAGCCAAGAATTGCAACAATTAGAACAATTCTTAGCGTTACGCTAATGATATTGAGAAGATAAGTAACGATTGTCGGATCAACATGTTGGGTTCTGAAGGCACGTCGCAGCAACCTCAGTCCAAAGTCAATCAACTTTTGACCGACGATCCATAAGAGGATCGCACCGAGAAGCTTAAGTCCAAATTCAGTTAATAACTGGATAGCAACTTGACCAATCTGATTGAAATTCATAAACTCTTTTCTTTGTATTGTGGAGTCATAAACAGAATACAGGTAAGTTATCTACAAGTATGTAAAAATATATTTTTTTTAATTTGCATTGTTCTTGTATAGTGGCAAGCAATTAAAAAGCCTATCTCTGTCTATTTCAAAAGAAATTAAAAACTCTATTGGTACGCTTGCCAGGTATAATATTCAGTCTGCTAGAATTTCTGCGCCATTAAACATTTTTTAAACTTTTCTCCTCTTATTTCTGTTCCTGCTCTTGAATGCTGGCAAATATATCATCAAGGGTAATATAGGACTCCTATTTGATTTTTGAAAAAAACTCAGTACACCTTTATTCCTTCTTCCCTGTTAAGAGTTCCCTGTCTCTACGAATAAAAAGCCCCATTCCAGCAGGACCGAGAGCTTGAGACAGTACTCGTATTCCCATTTTCATAATTTGTGTTGGATCTAGCTCAGCAAACATCTAGATAAATTAAAAACTCCATTGGTACACTTGCCAGGTATGATATTTAATTTGCAAGATGTTCTGCACAATTAAACATTTACCCAGGTAAGACCAACTATGACACAGAACTACCGCATTACCCTACTCCCTGGCGATGGCATCGGACCCGAAATTATGGCAGTGGCGGTAGACGTGCTGAAAGTTGTAGGGAACAAGTTTGATATTCAGTTTGAGTTCCAAGAAGCACTCATCGGTGGTACAGCCATTGATGCTATGGGCGAACCCCTTCCATCTACTAGCTTAGATATATGCCGCAATAGTGATGCTGTCTTACTAGCAGCGATTGGCGGTTACAAGTGGGACTCCCTACCATCCCATTTACGTCCAGAAGCAGGTTTGTTGGGACTGCGTGCGGGGTTGGGATTATTTGCCAATTTACGCCCTGCGAAAATATTACCACAGTTAATAGATGCTTCTTCCTTGAAACGAGAGGTTGTCCAAGGCGTTGATATTTTGGTAGTGCGCGAACTCACCGGAGGGATTTACTTTGGCAAGCCCAAAGGCATTTTTGAAACAGAAACTGGTGAAAAACGCGGTGTGAATACAATGGCTTACACTGAATCAGAAATTGAGCGCATTGGACGAGTGGCGTTTGAAGCCGCAAAGAAACGCCAAGGAAAACTCTGTTCTGTGGATAAGGCGAACGTGTTGGAAGTTTCCCAACTGTGGCGCGATCGCATCACCAAACTTGCCACAGAGTATCCGGATGTCGAACTTTCTCATATGTATGTAGATAATGCAGCTATGCAGTTGTTACGCGCTCCTAAGCAGTTCGATACTATTGTCACAGGCAACTTGTTTGGTGATATTCTCTCGGACGCAGCGGCTATGCTGACTGGTAGTATTGGAATGTTACCCTCCGCAAGTTTGGGTGCTTCTGGTCCAGGAGTCTTTGAACCCGTCCACGGTTCTGCTCCAGATATTGCTGGTCAGGATAAGGCAAATCCTCTAGCACAGGTTTTGAGTGCTGCAATGATGCTTCGTTACGGTTTGAACCAACCAACCGCAGCAGATGACATTGAACAAGGAGTCCTGCAAGTTTTGCAACGAGGCGATCGCACTGGAGATATAATGTCCCCAAGCATGAATCTTTTAGGTTGTCGCGCTATGGGCGAGGCACTTATCCAAGTTCTCGAAGCAAAATGAATGCATAAGCTGAAACTGGAAATTTTGGCAACTCTTGCTGAAACTTTTCAGATAGACTATTAAGACAAACCTACAACAAGACTTAGTGTGTGGTGTACGCTTTAAGACAAGGACAAGAAAACTATACCAGTCAAAAGAATCAGCCAGCTTTGATTGATCCTATCGTCATCAGAGCTGCTGGTCAAATCTACCACACTTATTGTGAGGTACATCCCGAAATAACTGGGCAAGCTTCAGGTGTAGCAATTAATCGGTTTAATCATCGGGGTAAGGTGATTTTTACCAATCAACCTGTTCTGTTACCAGAAGAATGTTTTGTGCCGTTGAATCAGATTGAATCGTATATGTATTGAGTCATTAGTCATTAGTCATTCGTCATGAGTTCAGGTTATAACCTTTGAGCAAAGGACAAAGGACAAATGACGAGATGGATATCTTGATAATAGTCCAGGCGAGTGTAGTCGTCTTCGCCTTGGGCACATCTGTTGGTAGCTTCATTAATGTAGTCGTCTATCGACTACCTGCTGGAGTGTCAATTCTTTTTCCGCCTTCTCGCTGTTCCCATTGCTTGAACCAACTCAAACTCTACGAGAATATACCAGTGTTGGGATGGCTTTGGTTAAGAGGGCGCTGTCGTTATTGCAAAAGGAAAATTTCTATCCGTTACCCTGTGGTGGAAGCGGTAACGGGTTTTATTTTTTTGTTCGTTTTTTGGATATTTAAATTTTCCCTGTCTACAATCGGGTACTGGGCGTTTTGCAGTTGGTTATTAGCACTATCGCTCATTGACATAGATACAATGATACTACCCAACCCACTGACTCAGTCAGGTTTATTAGTGGGAATTGTTTTTCACATGGTTTCTGGTTTTTTACCAGAAGCTAGTTGGATCGGATTGGGACATCATCTGAGGATGGCGATCGCAGGAGCAGTGTTGGGCTTATGGCTGTTTGATGCGATCGCAATAATTGGTTCTATTATCTTTAGGAAAACTGCTATGGGTGGAGGAGACACCAAATTAGCAGCCATGATGGGAGCATGGCTAGGATGGAAGTGTTTGCTCCTTGCTAGTTTTCTTGCTTGTCTAGTTGGAGTGGTAGTAGGTGGAGGCAGAATAATACTATCGCGGCACAGCAGTCGCACGGCGCTACCGCAAAAATGGGGACAAAAGATACCTTTTGGTCCTTTTCTTGCTTCAGGAGCAGTCATTGCTTTATTTGGCGGCGAGGCGATTTTGTCTTCTTATCTACGATTATTTTTTCCAATCGGTTGAAGAGGAAGGAAACAACGGGAGAGATGACGCCCTTAACTGTCTATCTCTACTTCTTGCTACATTATAACTGTAAATTTAATCACCCTATCGATATTTCCGTTTTTGATAATATCCTCTTATAAGACCAGTACTGATTTCATATATGGACTGCGTTGCTACTTTTAAGTCTCCTAGAAGACGAGCAAGAGACTTGATTTAGTTTACGTATTTTCGTTAAGCTGGCAACCAAAAGATGCAAAATATGGTCTGATTTGCTTACAAGATAAATTTGAATATGTAGTCATTAGTCATTAGTTATGAGTCATTAATCCTTAGTATGGACAAAGGAGTCATGATAAAAGACTAAGACAACCCTGCATCGGCTTGACCTATTTTCGACATACTATCCACTTAGATAAAATACAAATGGCGAACAACGAAGAATCACGCGGTTTAAAGTCTCTATTAGATTGGTTTGCAAATCGACGGAAATCAGGATCTACCATCCTGGAACGCCAAGAACGTGAAATTGCTGATGGGCTATGGCATAAATGTTCTCGGTGTACTGTGTTGACATATACCAAAGACCTAAGGGCTAACCAGATGGTCTGTGTTGAGTGTGGACATCATAATCGAGTTGATAGCGATGAGCGTATCCGTCAATTGATTGATATAAACACCTGGAGACTGATGGATGAGCATTTGTGTCCCGCTGATCCACTGCAATTTCGCGATCGCAAACCTTATGTTGATCGGCTGCGGGAAACGCAGGACAAACTGGGTTTAGTAGATGCCGTTAAAACTGGTTTGGGTCAAATAAATGGTTTATCCGTTGCTCTTGGCGTTATGGACTTCCGGTTCATGGGAGGAAGTATGGGTTCTGTTGTGGGAGAAAAACTGACCCGACTGATTGAGCAAGCCACTCAACGACGGTATCCTGTGGTTATTGTTTGTACCTCTGGTGGAGCGAGGATGCAAGAAGGGATGCTTTCGCTCATGCAGATGGCGAAAATCTCTGCAGCTTTGCTGCGTCATCGAGAAGCACGACTGCTGTACATTCCAGTTTTGACAAATCCCACCACAGGTGGTGTAACTGCTAGTTTTGCCATGTTGGGCGATATTATTTTGGCAGAACCGAAGGCAACTATCGGTTTTGCTGGTCGGCGGGTGATTGAGCAAACTCTACGAGAAAAACTACCAGATGACTTTCAAACTGCGGAAGATTTGCTAAAGCACGGTTTTGTCGATGATATTGTTCCTCGTACTCAGCTCAAGCAAACTCTAGCACAGTTGATTGCTTTGCACCAGCCACCTGCACCAACGACAACCCACAATAATATGGTGGTTTGGGAGACAAGGACTCTAAGTTCTACTGTTGCTGCTGAGTAACCTCGCTTCTCAAATATTCACGCATTCGCTCATTCAAAATTCAAAACATGCCCTAAGGACACGCTACGCAAACAAAATTGAAGCGGAGCTAGTGGGGTTTGCGTCCTTTCTTTTTTTGAATTTTGAATTTGAGCGTAATTGCACGCATAGCGCAGTGCCCTTTGGGCAGGGCTATTTCATTCTAAACGTAAAAATTATAATTAAAATTATGATTTATAGAACCCATTTAAGATCTTTTCAGCGATCAAGTAAAATTGATGCAAAGTAAGATTAGGGGCTGAAAATGGGCTATTCAAGCGACGTGACTGACAAGGAATGGGAAGTTATCGAGCCCTTAC
>JAESFN010000224.1_pt1 | contig 75190 bp, 70 predicted proteins | sample 9269411 | NCBI WGS metagenome assembly JAESFN01 (sample SAMN14505399, study PRJNA617100) | algae metagenome | isolation source: Iphinoe sp. HA4291-MV1 and co-occurring heterotrophs from trail next to... | place: USA: Maunawili Falls, Hawaii | collected 2009-07-25
GAGCCCATGAAAGGGGTGCGAATATGTCTGCGCTGTACGGTACGTATGCCCGGTCCGACCTCGCTTTTGAGCGGGGCGAGGGCGTGCGATTGTTCGCGCAGGACGGCACGCCCTACCTCGATTTCCATGCCGGCGTGGCGGTCAACGCGCTGGGCCATGGCGACCCGCACATGGTGGCGGCGCTGAAGGCGGCGGCCGAGAAGGTCTGGCATACTGCCAACACCTTCACCATTCCCGAGCAGGAACGGCTGGGCCAGCGGCTGGTGGAGAATACCTTCGCCGATGCCTGCTTCTTCACCAATTCGGGCACCGAGGCGGTGGAGTGCGCGGTCAAGACCGCCCGGCACTATTTCTGGGCCAAGGGTGAGACGGACCGCTACGAGATCATCGCCTTCACCGGTTCGTTCCATGGCCGCACCATGGGCATGATCGCTGCCTCCGGCAACGAGCACTATCTCGAAGGCTTCGGCCCGCCGCTCCAGGGCTTCAAGCACCTGGCGCCGGGCGACCTGAAGGCCGTCGAAGCCGCCATCACTCCCAAGACCTGCGCCATCCTGATCGAGCCGGTACAGGGCGAGGGCGGCGTCACCGCCATGACCGCAGAATACATGCGCGGCCTGCGCGCGCTTTGCGACAAGCACGGCATGCTGCTGATCCTCGATGAAGTACAGTGCGGTTACGGGCGGACCGGCAAGTTCTTCGCCTATGAGTGGAGCGGTATCGAGCCCGACATCATGGCTGTCGCCAAGGGTATCGGCGCTGGCTTCCCGCTCGGCGCTTGCCTCGCCAAGGGCGAGGTGGCGAAGTCCATGATCCCCGGCACGCACGGTTCGACCTATGGCGGCAACCCGCTGGCCTCAGCCATGGGCAACGCGGTGCTCGATCGCATGCTGGCGCCCGGCTTCTTCGACCATGTCGAAAAGATGGGGCAGCGGCTCAACTGGCACCTGCAGCAGCTGGCGCAGCGCTTCCCGAGCCAGGTGCTCGAGCTGCGCGGCAAGGGCCTCTTGGCCGGCATCCGTATCGCTTCGCCGGTGCGCGACGTGGCGGCGCGGCTGCGCGATGAGCACCACATGCTGGCCATGACCGCCAACGAGAATGTGCTGCGCCTGTTGCCGCCGCTGGTGGTGACCGAAGCCGATATCGAAGAAGCCGTCGGCAAGCTCGCGGCCGTCTTCGAGGCCATCGAGGCCGAGGCCCCCAGCAAGGCGACAGCCTGACCCCATTCACGGCACGCGATCTGAAGGGCGGGAGACAGCAGCTCCCGCTCGGCGCGTTCCGAAAAGGAGAGGTCCCAAAATGACCGCTACCCCACCTAGGCACTTCCTCAACCTCGACGATTTCGATGCGACGACGCTGCGCGGCATGCTCAGCCAGGCCGTCGAGCTCAAGGACCGACTGAAAAAAGGCGATCGACCGCAGCTCCTCAAGGACAAGGTGCTGGCGATGATCTTCGAGCGCCAATCCACCCGTACCCGCGTCAGCTTCGATGTCGGCATGCGCCAGCTCGGCGGCGAGACGATTTTCCTCACCGGCCAGGAAATGCAGCTGAGCCGCGAAGAGACCCTCGCCGACACCGCCAAGGTGATGTCGCGCTACGTCGATGCGATCATGATCCGCATCCTCACCCATCAGGATCTGCTCGACCTGGCCGAGGCCGCCACCGTACCGGTGATCAACGGCCTGACCCGTCGCGCCCATCCGTGCCAGGTGATGGCCGACGTGATGACCTTCGAAGAGCACCGCGGCAACATCAAGGGCGCCAAGGTCGCCTGGGTCGGCGACAGCAACAACGTGCTGGCCAGCTGGGTGAACGCCGCCGAGCTGTTCGGCGCCGAACTCACCATCGCCGTTCCCGAGGAATATGCCCCGGAAAAAGACCTGCTTGCCGACATCAAGAAGGCCGGCGCGGCGGTGAAGCTGATCGAGGATCCCGAGGAGGCGGTGCGTGGCGCCGACCTCGTCATCACCGACACCTGGGTGTCGATGGGCGATACCGACGCCGCGGAGCGCCGTCGGGCCTTGAAACCCTACCAGGTGAATACCCAATTGATGGGCTTGGCCAACAAGGACGCGCTGTTCATGCACTGCCTTCCGGCCCATCGCGGCGACGAGGTGACCGACGAGGTCATAGACGGGCCGCAATCGGTGGTCTTTGATGAAGCCGAGAACCGGCTTCACGCCCAGAAGGCGATCCTGTGCTGGGCACTGGGTCAGGACCGGCAGAACATCTAGCGTTCTGCGATACTGTTTATGCGCGACACGAACCAGCGCGGGACCCCGATCCGATAGGACCGGGGTTGTTCCCGCGAGATCGGATTTTGGATGACTCAGACTGAGCTCAGCACCTATGGCCTCGATCGCCCGGAATCGGGCGACGATGTCGTGGTGCCGTTCACCCTCGATGGCCTCGACAGCCGTGGCCGCGTGGTTCGCCTCGGCCCGGCGCTCGATGCGATCCTCACCCGCCACAACTACCCTGCACCGGTGGCGCGCCTGCTCGGCGAAGCCGTGGTGCTGGCCGCCCTCATCGGCTCGTCGCTGAAATTCGAGGGGCGTTTCATCCTGCAGACCCAGACCGACGGTCCGGTGAACCTGATCGTCGTCGATCTCGACGCACCGGACGGGCTGCGCGGCTATGCCCGCTTCGACGCCGATGCGGTGATGACGGCGATCGAGCGTGGCGAGACCAAGCCGGCCCAGCTGCTCGGCAAGGGGCACCTGGCGATGACCGTCGACCAGGGTGTCCATATGGAGCGCTACCAGGGCATCGTGGCGCTCGATGGCGGCACGCTCGAGGATGTGGCACACGCCTATTTCCAGCAGTCCGAGCAGATCCCTACGCTGGTGCGTATCGCCGTTGCCGAGCATTCGGTACGTGGCGCCGGTGGGCCGCAGTGGCGCGCCGGTGGCGCGCTGGTGCAGTTCCTGCCGCCGCACGGCCAGTCGGTGATGCCGGACCTGCCGGGCGACGGCAATTTCGACAACCCCGAGACCGCCGATCCGGACTACGTCGAAGACGACAAGTGGACCACCACCCGGGCGTATCTCTCGACCGTCGGCGACGACGAACTGGCCGATCCCGAGCTTTCTGCCGAGCGCCTGCTGTTCCGGCTGTTCAACGAGCCGGGCGTCCGTATCTTCGAGCCGATCGCCCTCGAGGAGCGCTGCACCTGTTCGGCCGAGCGGATCGAAGCCATGCTGCGCGACAATTTCTCGGCTGAAGAGCGCCAGGAGATGGTGGTCGACGGCGAGATCGAGGTGGTCTGCGAGTTCTGCTCGGCCGACTACCACTTCAAGCCGCACGAGTTCGAAGAGCAGCATTCGCAGCAGCACTAGGGGCGCGTGACTCCGTCATGGCAACGGGAGTAAAATCCCGTTGTCCGCGGAGGCCTCCCATGTCCGACGCCACACATCCCCGGTTCGGTTCCGACGAGTACCGCGCGCTCGGCTCACTCGCCGTGACCGTACTGGTCATGGCGGTGCTGCTGTTCCTGCCCGCCGGCACGCTCGAGTGGGCCCGGGCCTGGTGGTACCTCGCGATCTTCGTCGCCGCGATCCTCATTGCGATCGTCTACATCTGGCGGGTGGATCCTGAACTCTTCGTCGTCCGGCGCAAACCGCAGGCCGGCAGCAAACCGTGGGATCTCGCCTTCGTCGCCGTCACGCTGACCTCGATGGCGGCCATCCTGCCGGTCGCCGGGCTCGACTATCGCCTCGGTTGGTCGCAACTGCCCGACGGCCTGGTGTGGCTCGGATATCTGATCTTTGCCGCCGGCTTCTGGCTCACCGCCTGGGCGCAGGGCGTCAACCGGCACTTCGAGCTCACCGTGCGCATCCAGACCGATCGCGGCCACAAGGTCGTCGATGCCGGCCCTTACGCGGTGATCCGCCACCCCGGCTACATCGGTGGCGTGGCGCTGGGCCTCGGCACGGCCCTGGCGCTCGGCTCGCTGGTGGCGGTCATCCCTGCCGCTATCTGCACCGTTGCCCTGGCCCTGCGCACCCTCGCCGAGGAAGCGATCCTCGGCGAGGAACTCGAGGGCTATGCCGACTACATGCGCCGGGTCCGCTTCCGCTGGATCCCGGGCATCTGGTGAGCGGAGCGCTTTGCGACCGCCTTACTCGCTGGCTAGCGCCACCACCGGGTCGAGCCGCGCCGCCGCCCGTGCCGGCATGAAGCCGAACAGCACGCCGATCAGGCTCGACGAGACGAAGGCCGCGATGATCGTCGTCGGCGAGTAGATGAAGCTCAGCCCGCTCATCAGCTTCTCGACCCCGAAGCCGATCCCGAGCGACAGCAGCACGCCCACGGTGCCGCCAATCAGGCACACCAGCACCGCCTCGATCAGGAACTGCTGCAGGATATCGCCCTGCCGCGCGCCGACCGCCATGCGCACCCCGATCTCGCGGGTCCGCTCACGCACCGACACCAGCATGATATTCATCACCCCGATGCCGCCGACGATCAGCGAGATCACCGCAATGGCCGAGATCAGCAGGGTCAGCGTCTGCGAGGTGGATTGGATGGTCTCGCGGATGGTGTCGGTGTTCTGCAGGCTGAAATCCACCGTGCCATGCCGCTGCTCGAGCAGCGCCTGGATTTCCGCCTGCGCCTCGGTGACATCGGCGCTGTCGGCGACGCGCACCGTGATGGTCGAAAGCCAGCTCTGCCCCAGGATCCGCGACATCGCCGTGGTATAGGGCATCCAGACGCTGATCGAGTTCGATTGCGGGCCGAAATTGTTGGTGCTCGCCGCCACCACGCCGATGATCCTGAGCGGGACATTGCCGACCAGCACCACCTGGCCGACTGCATCCTCGCCATTGGTGAACAGCGTGTCGCGCGCCGTGGTGTCGATCACCGCCACCTGCGCCAATGCGCTGGTACTGGCCTCATCGAACGCTGCCCCTTCGACGAAGCTGCGGTTGTTCACCCGGAAATACTCGGCGCCGACGCCCTGGATCTGTGCCGCGGCGCTGACATTGCGGTAGCGCGCCTGCCCGCTGCTCGACACCTGCGGGGTGACGCTGTCGGCATATTTCTCCGCCGCGATCGCGGCCGCATCGGCCGGCACCAGGGTGCGGATCGCGTCGCGCCGCCGGTCGGCCGCATTGGTGCCGGGCTGGACGTTGATAGTGTTGGTGCCGATCGAGCTGATCCGGTCGAGCACGGTCTGCTGGCTGCCTTGCCCCAGCGCCACCACCGACACCACCGAGGCAATGCCGATGATGATGCCGAGCATGGTGAGGAAGGTGCGCAGCCGATGGCTCGACAGCGCCCTGAGCGCCATCTGGAACGCTTCACCGACTCGGTCGAGCGCCTCGCGCCAGCGCGGGATCCGCTTGATTGTCTCGGCCGCCTTGCGTGCAGGGGCAGCCGCAGCGTCCTTGCGGCGGTCGGCGATGATCACCCCGTCGCTCAGTTCCACCACCCGGTCGGCCTCGGCCGCGACGGTCGGATCGTGCGTCACGATGATGATGGTGTGGCCTTCGGCGTTGAGCTCCTTGAGCAGCGCCATCAGCTCCTTGCCGCTTTTCGAGTCGAGCGCCCCGGTCGGCTCGTCCGCGAGGATGATTTCGCCGCCGTTGATCAGGGCGCGCGCCACGCTGACCCGCTGCTGCTGGCCGCCCGACAGGGCATTCGGCCGATGCGTCAGGCGCTCGCCGAGCCCCAGCCGCTCCAGCAACCGGTGCGCCCGTTCGCGCCGCGCCTCCTTGCGTGCCCCGGCATAGATCGCCGGCACTTCGACATTCTCGAGCGCGTCGAGATCGGCCAGCAACTGGTAGCGCTGGAAGATGAAGCCGAAATGCTCGCGGCGGAGCTCGGCCAATTCGTCGGGCGCCAGCCGGGCAATGTCGCGGCCGGCCAGCCGATAGTCGCCGGTCCAGCCATTGTCGAGGCAGCCGAGCACGTTCATCAGCGTCGACTTGCCCGACCCCGACTGGCCGATAATGGCGAGCATCTCGCCGGGCTGGATGTCGAGGTCGATGTCCTTGAGCACGGTGATGCTCTCGGTCCCGATCGGGAACTCCCGGCGCAGCTTCCGGATTGAAATCAGCGTTTCGGTCATGGCGTCAGCCTCCGCGCCCGAACCCTCCGATCGGCGGGCCGCCGCCGGTGAGGATGTTGCGGTTGCCGCCACCCTGGGCGTTGCCGTTGCGTGCCGCTGGCGCGGCTGCCGTGGCATTGACCACCAGGTCGCCTTCGTTGAGTCCCTCAAGCACTTCTGCGGTGACGTTGTTGTTGAGCCCGATGCTGACCTTTTTCGGCTCCGCCGCCTGCTTCTGCTGGTCCCACACCTCGAGCATGTAGCTGCCGTCACGGGTTTTGCGCCCCAGCACCGAGGCCGGCACGGTCAGTACGTCGTCGGCCGATTTCAGCACGATCGTCACCTGCGCCGTCATCGAGATGCGCAGCTTGTGGCCCGGGTTATCCACGTCGAACAGACCGTTGTAGTAGACTGCCGTGTTCGACGAACTCGACGCGGTATCGTCTGAGGCGATCGAGTCCGGCGCCGGCTCAACGGCCCGCAGCGTCGCATTGATGCGCGTGTCCGGGTCGCCGAGAATGGTGAAATAGACCTGCTGTCCCGGCTCGACCCGCGGCACGTCGGCCTCCGAGATTTCGGCCTTCACCACCATCTTGTCGAGGTTGGCGAGCTTGACGATGGTCGGCGACGAATTGTTGGCATTGACCGATTGCCCCACCTCCACCGACACGGCGACCACCGTGCCATCCGACGGCGCCAGGATCTTGGTGCGGTCGAGGTTCAGTTGCGCGGCCTCGACGTTGATCTCAGCCTGCTGGATCTGCGCGTCGATCGCCTGCAGCTGCCCCTCGGCCGTCTGCACCGCCAACTGCGCGGCCTGCAGATCGGCATCCGAGATCAGTTTCTGCGGGCTCAGCTTCTCGGCTCGTTCCAGCGCCGTCTTGGCCTGGCCGAGATTGGCGGTCTGGATGGTCTTTTGTGCTTCGGTATTGGCAAGCGAGGCCTGCGCGGCCTTGACCGCGTTCTCCTGGTTCAGCGAGTCGATTTCGGCGATCACGTCGCCGGCCTTCACATCGTCGCCCAACTGGACGTTGAGCGTCTTGATCCGACCCGAAACCTCGGCGCCGACGCTGACCAGCGAACTCGCCTGGATCACCCCGGAAGCGAGCACCGTCTCTTCGACATTGCCGCGCGCCACCGGCGTCGTGCGCGGCACTTCATCCTTGGCGGGCGCGCTGAACACCAGCCAGCCGGCGCCGCCCGCGCCGAGCAATACGACCAGGACAATCCATTTCAACCACCGCTTCATCGCCGCACCTTCGGAGCCCAATACCCATTGCACCTAAAGTAGAGCGCCATGGTCAAGAAGTCGCATTAGGGCTTGGTAAGGTGGGTGAATTCTTCGCAAGGTCGGCGCATCGGTTCAGCCAACTGTCAGCTAGACATGGTTATCGTCGCCTACGGCGATCCGAGCTCAGGCGATGGAAATGGCGATGCCCAAATATACCGTCACGCTTTACGATTTTAGGGCCAAGCCGCCCAGCGTCAGCCTGCCGCAAACCGTCGAAGCGCCCGAACCGATGTCGGCGGCGCGTCGCTTGACGGATGAACCGCTGCTGTTGAACGGCCATTTCGCCAACCTCGTTGCCGAAGTGACGCGCTTTGACGGTAAGGAACTCGCCCAGCGGGTAATGTTCTACCGCAAACCCTGATCCGCGCGGGTTGCGCCCCTCGTCGACTCTGTTAGTTTGCCGCTACCCTGCTGTTTGAGCAGGGGAATTTCTTGAGGCATACTATGAAGAAGACCTATTCCAAGCCCGTGCTCGTCAAGGAGCAGAAGCTGACCTCGATCACGGCCGAGCCGGTCTCCAGCAAACCGGTTACCTGATCTGGAGGGAGCCGGGGCGTTGCCCCGGTTTCTTTCGTGCAATGGCCGGCTCAATCCACAAACATGGTGGCCGGCGAAAGAAGGGAGTTCACCGACTCCCGGTAGTTCTGCTAGTCTAGCCCGATTGCACCTTGGGGTGTGCAAGGAGGAATACGCTATGAAGAAGACATATACCAAGCCGACCCTCGTCAAAGAGCAGCGGCTGACCGTGATCGCTTCTGCTCCGATTTCCAAAGTCTGACATACTGCACCGTCTGGGTTGAACCGGTTCGCCGGGCTCTGAGTTGGGGATGAAGATGAAGAAGACCTATAGCAAGCCGACGCTCGTCAAGGAGCAGAAGCTCGCCGTGATCACCGCTGTGAGCAGCAAACCGCCGGCCTGACCGTCGGCACTCTCCACGGAATAGCGAACCGCGTGCCGAAGCTTGGCGCGCGGCTCTTGTGTTTTGTCGAGGTAGTTGCGGTTCACGCGCAGTTTTACTTCTGATAGAATGCGCCTTGTCTGTATCGGGGCAGACTTCAGGAGGGACTGACATGAAAAAGCAATATGCCAAGCCGGCGCTCGTCAAGCAGCAGAAGCTGGTGTCCGTGGTAGCTGTTACCAGCAAGCCAAAATGACGATTGCTCGGGGCGCGTAAACCCGCCCCGACACTCTTCTCGGTGAAGGGCCGATCCGGCGGGGCGGCCGAGTTCGATTTCCTGATGTCTGGTGTGTAGATGGATGCTGTGTACCGCCTCGGTGACGATGTTTCGTTCGAACCGGTAGGTGAGGGGGCTGTCATCCTGCTGCTTGGTAGCGGACAGCTCTATTCGTGCAACGACACCTCGATGTCGTTCCTCAAACACCTCGACGGCGTCCGCAACGTCGACGACGTGGCCCGCCGCATGGCGGATGAATTTGAGATCGATACCGCCACGCTTGCCGATGACCTGCCCGAGTTGATCGCCGATCTGGTTGCAGAAGGCATCATCGTGCATGCCGCTTGAGCTTGCCGAGCCAGCCGACGCAGGGCCGCTGAGCCGGCTGGCGTTCCGGCTGCGCATCTGGATCAGCGCCCGTACCCTGCCGGCGCGCATCGCCGGGCGCGAGTTCTCAGAGATTCTGGCGGCCGCTTCATCGGTGCCGCCGAGCAGCTGGCCGCATTTTCCGGTGCCTTACATTGCCAAGCGCGTCGGCCGCGCGGCGCGCTGGCCGATCCTGATGCGCAACAATCGGTGCCTGCGCACCGGGTTGGTGGGGTTTGCCGCGCTGCGTCGCTGCGGATACGATCCGCGACTGCACTTTTCCGTCGACCCTAAATCCATAGGCCAGGCAAGCCTCAGCGCGCATTGCTGGGTGACACTCGACGGGGTCGAGGTCATCAACGTCAGCATTCCCGGCCAGGTGCAGATTCATGTGCATGCTGCCCCGGCAATCGGGCCGGCGGAGCCGCACGGAGCCAGAGTTTGATCCAGAAGTTCTTCGACCTGCAGGGGGCCTCCTTGCGCGTGTCCGCGATCCAGCCGGTGCTGGTGGATTTCTATGGCCGCATCTTCGCCGGGCGGTCGCGCCCGCTGCCGACCGCGCCGCTGGCCTATGGCCTTACCATCACCTCCGGTGAGCCGCTCGTTATGCCGGAAGGCACCGAGCCGCTTTATCAGGGGCCGGTCCTCGACGAGGGCGAAGCCTGTTTCTGGCAGGCCCCGGAGGGACGCATCCTGGCATTTCCCGGCCTCATCTCACTGACTCTCTCGGATCTGGCTCGCGAGGCGACGATCATCGTGGCGCCCGGCGCCGAAGAGCGCATCACCATGACCTGCGGACAGCTCGCCCTGCAGGCGGCGCTCCTGGCGGCGAAGCAGTTCCTGGTCCACGCCGCCGGGCTGACCCTGCCGGATGGTCGCGTGGCGCTGATCTTCGGCCGAAGTGGCGCCGGCAAGACCACCTCGACGCTCGCCCTCGCAGCGGGCGGGCTCGGCCTCTGCTCGGATGACGCAATGGCGTGCAATGTCAGCGGCGATCGCCCGACCGCCTGGGGCATGCCGCGCAACCTCAAGGTGCATCGGCGAACCGCCGAGATGCTGCCCTGGGTGCAGCCATTGCTGAGCGGCGATTGGAGCGCCGAGGACGAACGTCCGGTGACGCTGGCGGCGCTGCGCACCACGGTCAGCGTCGAGAGTATCGCCGCCCGTGAGATCGCCGCGATCTTCGTGCTCGAGCGCAGCGGCGCCGCGGCGAGTTGGTGCGAGCCGGCCAGCAAGGCCGAGGTACTGGCCCTTGCTGCCGCCGACAACGTTCGCTCCACCCGGATCGGTGTGCCCGAGGGTGAGCGCGAGCTGTTCAAGCGGTTGGGCGACTTGGTCCGGGCACTGCCGGTCTATCGGCTGTCCGCGGGATCCAACCCCATCGATCTGGCGCCGGTGATGCTGGCGGCGCTCAATATCGAGAAGATCGTGGCATGACTCCCAGCGCGCTCGACAAGCTGCTGTGCAGCCTGGCCGACCCTGAGGCGCCGGCGCCAGTGGTGCGCGTGGACACCGTCGAGCCACTGCTGAGACTGGCGCGCGATCACAACGTGCTGCCGGTGGTGACCCGAAAACTTGCAGCCCAGCACAGCACCGCCGAACTCAAGGCAGCGCAAAGCGAGCTGACCTTGCTCGTCGGCCTGTCGATGCATCTGCGCGGCATCGCCGCCAAAGTCGACCGTACCATTGCCGATCGGCAGCTCGAGGCGGTGATCGTCAAGGGCCCCGTGTTCGCCCGCCAGATCTATCCGGCGCCGTCGGATCGTCCGTTTACCGACATCGACATCATGGTTTCGCCGTCCGCCCGCGCGCCGATCGGCGAGCTGCTGACCAGCCTGGGCTATCAGCTGTTCCGCAAGCCGCTGCTCGATCACACCGAGCAGAACCAGGAAGAAAAGTGGATCCAGCCCGATATGGATGCCCTGCTCATCGAGGTGCATGGCAACCTGGTGCACTATCAGGGCCTCCGCCGTCGCATCAGCTTCGGCTATGCCGAGTTCATGACCAGCGGCCGGGGCGATGCCGGCGCGGGCCTGCCGCAGTTCTTCGTCGCAGTGGTGCATGCTTCGCTGGGGCACAAGTTTCACCAGCTCCGCCTGCTGGTCGATGTGCTGCAGGCATTCCGACGCCTTCCGTCCGATGAACTCGTGCTGCTGCCAGAGATGGCGCGCCGGCTCGGACTCGCGCTCGAGTCGCGCCTCTGCCTCGAGCTGATCGCCGAACTGTTCGGCGTTACCGCTGCCGGCTCAGCCGCCGGTCGCATCGCCGGGGGCAGCGCCAGCAGCCTCGCTTCCCGCCTTGTCGATGGTGACGCAGTGCTGGCCGCCCCGACAGCTTTCCTCTCCAAGGTTCGCCGCCATACCTTCCGTGGCTTGCAGCGCATCGTGCCGCGAGGCGCTGCATGACGAGAAACCTCTCGTTCACCGGCATGCTTCCGGCTGGTGCAGCGCTGGTCGATGTCCGCGCCGGGACGACGCTTGATGCAGAGGGTATCCGGGAGCGGGTGAAAGACAGGGCCGCCGAACTCTCGCGCTTTGGCGTCGTGCCAGGCGCTCGGGCGGTGGTGGCCGAAACCGATCCGCTCGGTTACCTGGTCGCCATCTTTGCCTGCTGGGAAATCGGCCTGGTCGCGGTAGCGGTCAACCCTGGCCTTCGTCCGGACGAATGCGAGAACGTCGTGCAGACCACCGGCGCGTCGCTGTGGATCGGGCCGCAGCGGGCGAACCAGGTGATGGAAGGAACGACGGAACCCTCGCCGCTGCGCCTCGATGATCCCTCGCTCATCCTGATGACCTCCGGTACCACTGGGCGCCCCAAGGGCATCGTGCACTCGGTGCGGAGTCTGTTCGCGCGCGCCTCGCTGAACATCGCCGAGATCGGCCCGCAAGTGCTGCGCGAAACGCTCTGCGTGCTGCCGGTATTCTTCGGCCACGGTCTTATCGGCAATGTGCTGACGCCACTGCTGGCTGGCGGTCGCGTGCATTTGTGGCCGAGCCCCGCTCTCAACGAACTGGTGGGCCTCGCCGACTACCTGGACGCCCACCGCATCAGCTTCATGAGCTCGGTACCGTCGTTCTGGAAGCTTGCGTTGCGCGTTTCCGGTCGGCCCCAGCCGGTGCTCGAGCGGGTGCATGTCGGCTCGGCGCCGCTCTCGATCGAGCATTGGCGCGCCATCGCCGAATGGTGCGGCACCCGCCGCGTGTTCAACATGTTTGGCATGACCGAGACCGCCAACTGGATCGGCGGCGGCAGCCTCGATGAAGCCGAGGCGCGCGACGGGTATGTCGGCCGCCTCTGGGGCGGCAGTGTCGCCATTGCTGCCGGCGCCGGGGGGCGGGGTGAAGTGCTGGTGCAGAGCCCCTCGATGATGCTGGGTTATTGGCAGCGCCCCGACCTCGACGAGGCGGCCTTCGCCGATGGCTGGTTCCGCACCGGCGATATCGGTGAACTCGACGGCCATGGCAACCTCATCCTCGTGGGGCGCAGCAAGTCCGAAATCAACCGCGGCGGGATCAAGATCCAGGCCGAGGAGGTCGACATGCTGCTGGAGCGGCACGCGGCCGTGGCCGAGGCCTGCGCCTTCGGCATCCCCGATGCAATCGCCGGCGAAGCCGTGGCCGCCGCCATCGTCCTCGCCGATGGAGCGACGTTCGATCCCGAAGCGCTGAAGGCCTGGTGCCGCGAACGGGCGCGCGACGAAGCGGTGCCGTCGCGGTTGTTCGCCGTTGCCGCCATCCCGCGCAACGATCGTGGCAAGATCGTCCGCGCCGATGTTCGCGCCATGGTCATGGGCCAATGAGCAAGCTGGTCGTCGGGCCACTCGAAACTGAGCGCTTCATTCTGAAGCCGATGGGCATGATCGAGACGCTGCGCGTCACCAATAACTGGCGCCACGACCGGGACATTCTCAACGGCCTGATGCAGACCTCAAAGCCTCGGTCGCTGGGACACTGGTTGCTGCGGGGCCCCTTGCCACGCACCAGGCACCGCTTCGCCTTCGCCATCGTGCCCAAGGGCGAGCAGGCGGCGATCGGAGCGCATATGGTGCGCCTTCAAGGCTATCGCTCGGCCTTCGGTACTGTCGCCGTGCATGACCGCAACTGGTGGGGCAAGAACGTCGTGGTCGAGGTTCGCGCCCGGCTCATGAACCACTTCTTCGCCCATTGCGGCGTCGAGCGCTTCTATGGCGTGGTGGATTCGCGCAACGTCTCGTCGATCTTCAGCTATCGCCGGCTGGGGTTCGACCATGTCGGCACCTGGCATCGCCAGAAGCAGAACCCGGTCACCGGGGACGTGATCGACTTCGTCAACTTCGAGATGTTCCGCGATCAGTGGATGCGTGGGCCGTTCTGGGAGGCTCCCGATGGGCGCCAATGAGCGAGCCTGCGCGATCGTCGGCGAAGCGCTCAATTGCCCGGGCGCCATCGGTATCGGCGCCGACATGAGCACGGTCGCCGCCTGGGACAGCCTCGGCCACATGGCGATTGTCGCCGGCATCGAGAGCGAGCTCGGCCGTAGTCTCACGGCCGAGCAGATCGCCTCGATTTCCTCGGTGCGGCGGGTGGCTGAGCTGCTTGGTGACTAGGCTGGACGAAGTTAGCGCCGGTGCGAGCTGACCCCCACCCTTGATCCCTCCCCCTAAACAAGGGGAGGGAGGCGACAGCCTCGATATCGAAGCGAGGGTCTCCCTCCCCATGTTTAGGGGAGGGGACAGGGGTGGAGGTCGGTCAACCACCGGGTCGGAGGACGAAGGATCGATGTGACCGCGCCGGGCGGAGTGGCGCCCCCTAAACCTGGCTGAGCCCGTACTCGAGGTCCTTGATCAGGTCGTCGGCATCCTCGAGCCCCACCGAGAGCCGCAGCAGGCCCGGGGTGATTCCCGATTCCAGCCGCACCTCCTCGGTGAACCGGGCATGCGTCGTGGTGCCCGGATGGGTGATCAGCGACTTTGCATCGCCCAGGTTGTTGGAGATCAGGATCACCGCCAGCGAGTCCGAAAGGGTGAATGCGGCGTCTCTGCCGCCCTTCACCTCGAACGCCACCAGCGTAGAGCCGTTCGCCATCTGGCGCCTGGCCAGCTCGTATTGCGGGTGCGAGGGGTGGAACGGGTACGAGATCCGCTCGATCTTGGGGTGGCTGGCAAGGAAGTCGGCCACCCTGGTGGCGCTTTCGGTCATCTGCTTGACCCGGATGGGCAGCGTCTCGACGCCCTTCAGCAGCACCCAGGCATTGAACGGCGACAGCGACGGCCCGGTCTGGCGCAGCAGCGTGTGCACGTCGCCCTCGATCAGCGCTTTCGAGCCGAGCACGATGCCGCCCAGCGCCCGGCCCTGGCCATCGATATGCTTGGTCGCCGAATAAGTGACGAGATCGGCGCCCAACTGCAGCGGCTTCTGCAGCATGGCGGTGGCGAAGACGTTGTCGACGATCAGCTTGGCGCCGTGCGCCTTGGCGATTTGTGCGACGGCGGCGATGTCGACCAGTTCCAGCGTCGGGTTGGTCGGCGTCTCGATGAAGATCACCTTGGTATTGGGCTGCATGGCCCGCGCAAAGTTCTCCGGGTCGCGTCCATCGACCAGCGTCGAGGGCACGCCGAAGCGCGGCATCAGGTCCTCGACCACATAACGACAGCCGCCGAACAACGCCCGCGCCGCAACGATGTGGTCGCCGGCCCGCACCTGGCTCATCACCGCATTGGTGACCGCCGACATGCCGGTGGCGAAGGCGCGCGCCGCCTCGGCGCCTTCGAGCAGCGCCATCCGATCCTGGAACATGTCCATCGTCGGGTTGGCGAAGCGCGAATAGTTATGCGCCGGCTTGTTGATCTTGTTGAGGAACAGGTCCTCGGCATATTGCGAGCTCGGGTAGGAATAGCCCGAGTTCATGAAGATCGCTTCCGAGGTCTCTTTGAACTGGCTGCGCTGCGTGCCGCCATGGACGAGCATCGTGGCCGGCGCGCGGTTCTTTTCGTCGCTCAGCGGGTTCTTCGACTTCGACATGTCCTTGCCTCGAAAACAAAAAAGCCGGCACGCGTGGGCGGCCGGCTCGAAGGTCTCTTTAGCGACTTGTTTTAGGTGGCTGCAATCAGACCGGCCAAATCACCACCAAGGCCCGGGCGTTACCGCAAAGGCGCATAGCGTGGATATACGACCCATGCCGTCTTGGCGTCAACGCCTGAGGTTGCTACGAGGGGCGGAGGTTGCGGGGTAGACCATTGGATAGCGAGCTTTGGGCCAAGGGCGTGTTTCCCGCCCGTTTCATCGAGCGGCTGGCAGCGCGCGGCAATATCGTCAGCGATCGTCCGTTCGACGCAGATCAGGTCCAGCCGGCGAGCCTCGACCTCAGGTTGGGCAAGGTCGCCTACCGGATCCGCTCGAGCTTCCTGCCGGGCCCGGAGCATACCGTCGCCGAGCGCATCGAAACGCTCAAGCTGCATGAACTCGATCTCACCAGCAGCGCCGTGCTCGAACGCGGCTGCGTCTACCTGGTGCCACTGCAGGAAAGCCTGAACCTGCCCGATACGGTGTCCGCCGGCGCCAATCCCAAGAGTTCGACTGGCCGCCTCGATGTGTTCACCCGGGTCATCGGCGACCACGCCCGCGGCTTCGATACCTTGCCGCATGGCTACAAGGGCCCACTCTATCTCGAGATCAGCCCGCGCACCTTCCCGGTGCGGGTTCGCACCGGTTCGCGGCTCAGCCAGATGCGCTTCCGCGTCGGCGACAGCCGGCTGAGCCTGTTCGAGCACAAGTCGCTGCACAATGTCGAAACCCTGGTGTTCGACGCCAATGCCGAGGTCGGCGATGGCGTGCTGCTGTCGATCGACCTGAAGGGCGCTGATCGTAACGGCCTGATCGGCTTCCGCTCCAAGCGCCATACCCCGGTCATCGATGTCGACATCAAGGATAACCTCGATGTGCTCGACTACTGGGAGCCGCTGATCAACCGCGGCGCCGACGAGTTCATCCTCGACCCGGACGAGTTCTACATTCTCGTCTCGCGCGAGAGCGTGCACGTGCCGCCGGCATACGCTGCCGAAATGGTGCCGTTCGACCCGCTGGTCGGCGAGTTTCGCGTCCATTATGCTGGTTTCTTCGACCCCGGCTTCGGCCACTCCGCCGCCGGAGGCACCGGCAGCCGTGCCGTGCTCGAGGTCCGCAGCCGCGAGGTGCCGTTCCTGCTCGGCCACGGCCAGACCATCGGTCGGCTGATCTACGAGCGGCTCGCCGAGGCACCCGACCGGCTCTACGGCACGGGTCTGGGCTCGAACTACCAGGCTCAGACGCTGAAGCTCAGCAAGCACTTCAAGCCGTTCGCGCTCTAGCCTCACCGGATCGATGTCTAGCGACGCAGAGTCTCGCCCGGCGGCAGCTCGATGTCGTCGATGAAGCAGTAGCGCCAGTTTTCGCCGATTTCGTAGGACTGGATCACCGGATGGCCCGTCGCATGGAAATGCCGGCGGGCGTGGCGGTTGGGCGATTCATCGCAGCAGCCGACATGGCCGCAGATGAGGCACACCCTGAGGTGCACCCACTCGTCGCCGCGCGCCACGCATTCGGGGCAGGTGTCAGGCGAACTCGGCACGATATCGCGGATCAGCGCGTCATGGGCGCAGCGCCCGAATTCATCGAACGACATGGCTCTTCTCCGGTGTCGCGGGGCGGCCGAGCCGCAGCGGCAGCACGATGCGGAACTCGGTCCGTCCGGGGTGCGAGGTGAAGCTGATCCGCCCGCGATGCCGGTTGACCACGATATTATGGGCGATATGGAGCCCGAGGCCGGTGCCGACGCCTTGAGCCTTGGTGGTGAAGAAGGGCTCGAAAATCCGCCGTCCGACCTCTTCCGGGATGCCCGGTCCGCTATCGGCGATCAGCACCTCGACCTCTTCGCCCAGCCGCTTTGCCCCCACTTCCAGCCGGCCTTCGCCCCCCATCGCCTGCACCGCATTGTCGATCAGGTTGGTCCACACCTGGTTGAGCTCGCCCGCATAGGCCTCGATGCGGGGCAGCGCCGGCTCGTACATCCGGGTGACGGCGACCCCCTGCTTCAGCTTGTGATTGAGGATCATCAGCGTGTCGTCGAGGCTCATGGCGATATCGACATCCTGAACCGGCGCCTGGTCGAGATAGGCATAGGACTTCACCGAGCGCACGATGCTGGAGATGGCTTTGGACGCGACCTCGATCTCCTCCATCAGCTGCTGCGCCGCCAGGCCGCGCCCCAGCCATTGCAGCACCGGCTCGATATGATCAGCCGCGAAGGTAGCGAGCACCGGCTCCAGCCGCTCGACCGACCAGCCATAGGCCGCCATCGCCGGCGCGATCTCCCAGGGCTCGGTGATATCAAGCGCTTCGAGCCGCTGGCTCAGCCGCGACTCGATGCGCCTGGCTTCGGCGTCCGAACAGCGGGTGGCGCGGCAATCGGCGATGCTGCGTTCGAGCTCAGCCAGTCCCGCCCGCTCCTCGGGCGTCATCTCCAGCATGCTGAGCTCGACGGTACGGCGCCGCCACCCCTCGAACGCCTCGCTGAGGTAGCCGGTCGAGCGCTGGATCGCCGCTGCGGGGTTGTTCAGCTCATGCGCGAGGCCGGCCGCCAGCGTCCCGAGCGCCGCCAGCTTGTCCGACTGCACCAGCGAGGCCTCGGTGCTCCTGAGCCGCGAGGTGACCGTCCGCAGCAGCGTTGCCGCCGCCTCCGGCCGGCGCGCCAGCAACTGCCGGAACGCCTCCGAGCCGATCGCCAGCAACTCGCTCGGCTCGGTTGCCCGCACCGAGGCGGTGCGCGCCGCCTGTTCCAGCAACGACATCTCGCCCAGGAACTCGCCCGGCCCACGCGTCGCCAGCGTCACTTCGTGTTCGCCATCCGCCTTGGTCACCTCCACCGCGCCGGCGAGGATGATGTAGAGCGAGCCGCCCTGCTCGCCCTCGCGGATGAAGACTTCACCCGGTGCGACATGGACCCGCTGGCCGGCCTGCCAGAGTTCGCTCGCTTCGGCATCGCTCAACTCGGCAAAGATCGGCACCTGCCTGATCAGGGCGATGGAGCCTGTGTCGGTCGCGATGGCGGACATGGCTCAGCCAGCGCTGGCCGGCGGCCGCTGTGCCGGCGCCGGGCCGCGCAGATGCTGATGCACGAAAGTCACCGCCATCGCTCCTTCGCCGACCGCCGAGGCGATGCGCTTGGTCGATTGCCGCCGCACGTCGCCGGCGACGAAGATTCCCGGCACGCTGGTCTCCAGCCAGAACGGCTCGCGCTCGGCGAGCCAGCCCTCGGGTTTGCGCCCCGGCTCCCGCAGCAGGTCCGGACCCGAGAGGATAAAGCCCTGCGCATCGAGCTGCAGCTTGTCCTTCAGCCAGTCGGTGCGCGGCGAGGCGCCGATGAACACGAACACCGCCCGCGCCGGCACCTCGGTCACCGTGCCGCTGGCGCTGTCGAGCACCGCCACCTTCTCGAGACTCTCCTCGCCGATCAGCGCGCTTATCGAGGCGCCGGTCTGCACGGTAACGTTCTCTGCCTCCTCGATCCGCTCGATCAGATATTGCGACATGCTGTCGGTGAGCGATTTGCCGCGCACCAGCAGCGTCACCGAGCGGGCGAAACGCGCGAGGTGCAGCGCCGCCTGTCCGGCCGAATTGCCGGCGCCGACGACGAACACGTCCTGCCCGGCGGTGCCCATCGCCTCGGTCATCGCCGCCCCATAGTAGAGCCCGGCGCCTGACAGCCGCTCTGCCCCCGGCACGTCGAGCAGCCGGTACGACACGCCGGTCGCGACGATCAGCGCCTGCGCCGCGACCTTGTTGCCGTTGCTCAGCGCCAGGATGTGGTAGCCGTCCTGCGTCTCGAGGCTCACCGCTTCCACCGGCGTCAGGATTTCCGCGCCGAAGCGGCGGGCTTGCTGCACGCCGCGACGGGCGAGGTCGGCGCCGCTGAGCCCCACTGGAAAGCCGAGATAATTCTCGATCCGCGAGCTGGTACCCGCCTGTCCGCCCGGCGCCTCGCGCTCGATCAGCAGCGTCTTGAGGCCTTCCGAGGCGCCATAGACGGCCGCGGCAAGTCCGGCCGGTCCGGTGCCGACCACCACCAGGTCATAGGTCTCGGCGACGGCGTGGGTATGGAGCCCGACCTTCTCGGCCAGTGCGGCGATCGTCGGGCGCGACAGCGCCGTGCCGTCGGCAAGAATCACCAGCGGCAGCGGCTCGGCCGCCGCCCCCGCCAGCTCGCGCAGGGTCGTCGCCTCGGCGTCGGTTTCGATATCGAGCCAGCGGTAGGGCACGAGGTTGCGGGCCAGGAAGTCGCGCACCCGATGTCCGTCGGCCAACCAGCGATGGCCGATCACCCGCACGCCTTCGAACACCGGCTGGTAGTTGGCGCGCCAGTCGTCGAGCAGGTCGTCCAGCACCGGGTAGAGCTGTTCTTCCGGTGGGTGCCACGGCTTCATCAGGTAGTGGTCGAGCTTGACCTCGTTGATCGCGCGGATCGCCGCATCGGTGTCGGCATAGGCGGTGAGCAGCACCCGCCGCGCCTCGGGGTAGAGTTCCATCGCCCTGGCCAGGAACTCGACCCCGGTCATCTCAGGCATGCGCTGATCGGCGATGAACAACGCGATCACCCGATTGGCCAGCTTGAGCTCGCCCAGCACCTCAAGCGCCTCCGCTCCCGAGGCCGCCCGCTCGATGTCGTAGTTCGCCGCATAGTGCCGCCTGAGGTCGCGCGTTACCGCGGCGAGAACCGAAGGTTCGTCGTCGACGGCAAGGATCACCGGTTTTTCCATCGGCTAGGCCTGGAGAATGTGGGGCAGGGGGGCCGCCGGTGGCGGCAGCTTGATCTCGTCCCTGAGGCTCGCCGCTTCTTGCCGCGTTTCCGTGGCGACATCCCGTTCGCCCAGGGCGTCGGCGACATCGCCCAGCACGCTCAGCGCATTGGCGAGATAGGGCTTCAGATCCATGCGGCGGAAATAGGCGATCGCCGAACTGATGGCCTCGTGCGCCTCGCTCGCGCGGTTGAGCCTGAGCAATGCGCGCGAGAACGGCATGGCGAGGACGGCGACGACGAAATCGTCATCGGTGGATCGGGCGCTGTCGATGGCGCTGCGCAACTGGTCGACCGACCCGGTCGAGCCCTTTTCGAACTCGGCCTCGGCGACGCCGGCGCGGATCAGGTTGATGTAGTAGTCCATCCCCACTGCGTCGGCGAGTTTCAGCGAACGGCGGAACTGGGCCAGCGCATCATCGACATTGCGCCGGTCGAGCTCGCCGCGGCCGACGCCGAAATAGCCGGCGCAGGCGCATTCGAGCCCATTGGCCGACATCGCGAGATCGGCGCCCAGATGCGCATGCTCCAGCCCTTTCTCGATGTCCCCCATGTCGTAATACGCCATGCCCGCGCCGATATGGACGTCTGCCTGCTTCACCGGCGAGCCGATGCTGGGGATCAGCGCCAGAGCCTCCTCGACCAGGGCGCTGGCTTCATCGAACTGTCCCAGGCGCGCCAGTGCAATCGCCCGATAGGTCAGGGCGTGGCCAAGGATATCCGGCGCGTCCTGCTTGCGCGCCATCTCGATCACCTCGGCCAGCTTTTCTTCACCCGAGCGGGCATCGCGTTCGACCAGCGACCAGGTGGCGATGAACAGCGGCAGCAGCAGCACCTGGTCATCGCCGGTCTCGGCGGCCAGCGCCTGGGCTTCCTCGAGATAGGGGAAGCCGCGCGATGGAAAGCCGGTGACCATGTGGACGTTGCCCATCCACGACAGCGCCAGGCCGAGCCGGCGCTTATCGCCGAGTTCGCGGGCGATCTGCACCGCCTGCTCGATCTTTTCCAGCATGCCCTCGTACTGGCCGCGCCGGTTGCGCACCCACGCCCACTCGAGCACCGCATCGATCACTTCGGCCGGCATGGCGCTCGGCAGCTTCTCGAGCGTCGACAGGATGCGGTCGCGATGCTCGAGCTCCTCGCGCACCGCGTAGACGCGGCGCGCATTGTCGGCGGCGACCCGCGCATATTGCAGCGTGCGCTCGAGATCGCCGGCTTCCTCGAAATGGTGCGCCAGCATCGCCGCGAACTCGTCGCGCCGTTCGGCGAACAGCGTTTCCAGCGCCGAGCCGCAGCGTGCGTGCAGGTCGCGGCGCCGCGAGCGCAGCAGCAGGTCGTAGGCGGCCTCGCAGGTCAGCGCGTGCTTGAAGATGTACTCGCGCTCCGGGTCGCGCGCCTTCTCGCGCACCAGTTGCTCGTAGCTCAAGGTGGCAAGGTGCGGCTCGATATGCTCGATCCGCTCCGGCGCCGGCCCGTTGTGCAGCACCGACTCCAGCACACGGTGCTGGAACACCCGGCCGATCACTGCCGCCGTCTGGGCCACGCGCTTGGTGGTTTCGGGCAGCCGGTCGATGCGCGAGCTGAGCACGCCCGCCAGCGTATCGGGAATGGTGGCCTCGAGGATGGCGCGCGTGGCGCGCCAGTGCTCGCCCTCGCGCACCACCTGGCCGCCATCGATCAGCGAGCGCAGCACCTCCTCGAGATAGAACGGGTTGCCCTCGGAGCGTTCGAGGATCTGGCCCCGAATGCTCTCGGGCAGGTCTTCGATGTGGAGGAGGTTTCCCAGCAGCTGGCTCGACCCCGCCGCATCGAGCGGCTCGAGGTCGATGCGCGAGAAACTGCTGCCGAGGCTCGCCTGCAGCCGATCCAGCAGCTGCCAGCTCGCCGCCTTGCGGTCGGGCCGGGTGATGGTCACCAGCATGATCGGCTCGAACGCCGCCAGCGTCGCCACCTGGGCGATCAGCTCCAGCGTTGCCGTATCCGACCAGTGCAGGTCGTCCATCACCATCACATAGGGCGTCATGCCGCCGTCGGCGTGCATCACCGTCTTGATGGCGTTGACGATCGCCGCCGCGACGCCATTGACCACCGACTCCCCGGACATGGCGCGCAGCGCGATACGGCTCGCATCGCCTTCCACTGCAATCATCGTCTCGTAGAACGGGATGTCGCTCGGGTTGAGCCCGAGCCGCGCGACCCAGGCGGCGATCTTCTCCCGTACCGCCGGCGCCGCATCCATATCGTCGGCGCCGACGATCACCCGGCCCAGTTGCCGCCACGGATAATAGGGGATCGATTGGCCATAGGAGATGGCGCGCGTTTCGCGCCAGATCGGCCGCGGCTCGGGCAGCGCATCGCGCAGGTGCTTCAGTTCGGCGATCAACCGAGATTTGCCGAGGCCGGCTTCGCCCACCACCGCCACCACCGAGCCGATGCCCATGCCGAGTTCGCTCAGCCGGTCGCGCAGCAGCCCGATCTCGCGCTCGCGCCCGACCAGTGGTGAACTGAGCCCGGCAAGCCCTCGCGTCGCCTCGGGCACCGCCTTGATGCCGGTGACCTCGTAGGACTCGACCGGCTCGCTCTTGCCCTTCATCTCGATCTTGCCGCGCGGCCGGAAGTCGAACAGCGCATGCACCAGCTTGTGCGTATCGGCGCTGATCAGCACGGTGCCCGGCTCGGCCGCCGACTGCAGTCGGGCCGCGACATTGGCGGCGTCGCCCAGCGCCGTGTATTCGGTCTTGATCGCATCGCCGACGAAGGCCAGCACCGCGGTGCCGGTATTGATGCCGACCCGCAGGTCGAAATCGACGCCGTGCTGCTGTTTGATGCCGGTGGCATAGCGCATCGCCGCGTCCTGCATCTCGAGCCCGGCGCGCACTGCCCGCTCGGCATCGTCCTCATGCGCCACCGGCGCTCCGAACAGCGCCAGGACCGCATCGCCCATCAGCCGTGAGACGGTGCCCCCGTAGTTCGAGACCGCGGCGTTCATGAAGGCAAAGGCGCCGTTCATGATGCCGGCCCAATCCTCCGGGTCCAGCTGCTCGGCAATGGTGGTGGAGCGCGCCACATCGGCGAACAGCACCGTGGCGAAGCGGCGTTCGCCTTCGACGGGCCGGGCGACCTCGAGCGCATTACCGCAATTGGCGCAAAACTTAGCCGCGTCCGGGTTGCTGAAACCGCACTTGAGACACGTCTGCATCGCCATCTCTCGATGGACCTGCCGATCGGACATCAAGCCCACCGGCTACAAGTCCTGAAGGTACTTTAGCGTCCAGATGTGGTCCAAACAAGCCACGGCTTCGGGAGCGTTGTCGGGCCGTCGTCAGCCGGACTGCGAGAATTGGTCGCAATTGACAAGCCCGTGTACGGATGTGATCATCAAGTCCTAAGTGCCGGTGCCTAAAGCAAATATGGCTCCGATTCTAGTTGGCTCAGACCATCCGGGCCATGTTTGCTCTGTAGCGATGCGCCATGCATGGCTGAAGACGAGCAGAAACCCCTGCTGCGCCCGACGTCTGTTTTGTGCCTCGCGCTAGGCACCGACTGCCTCATCGTCTGCCCTCTGGAGGAGGAGTGGGATGGTCGTAGCAGTCGTGCTTGTGCTGATCGTCGTCGGCTCGGTGGCGTTCCACTTCCTGAGCCCCTGGTGGTGGACGCCGATCGCGTCCAACTGGGGCTATATCGACAACACCATCATCATCACCTTCTGGATCACCGGAGCGGTGTTCACGGCTGTGGTGCTGTTCGTCGCCTATTGCGTCTGGCGCTTCCGGCACAAGGAAGGGCAGAAGGCCGACTACGAACCCGAGAACAAGCGGCTCGAGAACTGGCTGATGGGGCTGACCGCGGTGGGTGTCGCCGCCATGCTGATCCCCGGCCTGTTCGTCTGGGGCCAGTTCATCAGCGTGCCGGCCGATGCCACCGAAGCCGAAGTGATGGGCGCGCAGTGGCAGTGGGCCTACCGGCTGCCCGGCGCTGACGGCAAGCTCGGCCTCACCGACACTCGTCTCGTCGCCGCTGACAACCCTTACGGCATCAAGCCCGACGATCCAAACGGCCATGACGATGTGCTGATCGAGGCCGACTATCTGCACCTGCCGGTCGGCAAGCCGGTAAAGATGCTGCTGCGCTCGGTTGATACGCTGCACGATTTCTATGTCGCCGAGTTCCGCTCCAAGATGGACATGATCCCCGGCGCCGTGACCTATTTCTGGTTCACCCCCACCCGCACCGGCCAGTTCGAAGTGCTCTGCGCCGAACTCTGCGGCACCGGCCACCCCTATATGCGCGGTGGCGTCGTGGTCGACACCCAGGAGGATTACGACGCCTGGCTCGCCGGCCAGCAGACCTACGCCCAACTCTATGCGCCGGAGGTGCTCAAGACGGCCACCATCGACTAGAGCGTTTCAAACAAAACGCTCGGGCCGCCGGACTTCCGGGCGGGATTTCGCATCAGACGAAGTGCGAGGAGGCACTCTGATGGTCGACGCCACTCACGGGCCCGATGCCCACGCCGCCGAGTTTCCGGATGCCGAACTCTACCATCCGCGAAGCTGGTGGACCCGATACGTCTTCTCGCAGGACGCCAAGGTGATCGCCATCCAGTATGCGAGCACCGCGCTGGCCATCGGCATGCTGGCGCTGGTGCTGAGCTGGCTGATGCGCATGCAGCTCGCCTTCCCCGGCTTCCTCAGCTTCATCGACGCGGCGGCCTACTACCAGTTCATCACCATGCACGGCATGATCATGGTGATCTACCTGATCACGGCGCTGTTCCTCGGTGGCTTCGGCAATTACCTGATCCCGCTGATGCTGGGCGCCAGGGACATGGTGTTCCCCTACGTCAACATGCTGAGCTACTGGACCTACCTGCTCGCCGTGCTGGTGCTGGTGGCCAGCTGGTTCAGCCCCGGCGGCCCGACCGGCGCCGGCTGGACCCTCTATCCACCGCAGGCCATCCTCTCCAATACGCCCGGCCAGGAATCCGGCATCGTCCTGATGCTGGTGTCGCTGATCCTGTTCGTCATCGGCTTCACCATGGGCGGGCTAAACTACATCGTCACCGTGCTGCAGGGCCGCACCCGCGGCATGACGCTGATGCGCATGCCGCTGACCGTCTGGGGCATCTTCATCGCCACCGTCATGGCCATGCTCGCGTTCCCGGCGCTGTTCGTTGCCTGCGTGATGATGCTGTTCGACAAGCTGCTGGGCACCAGCTTCTTCATGCCGGCGCTGGTCGAGATGGGCGAGATCCTGCCGCATGACGGCGGCAGCCCGATCCTGTTCCAGCACCTGTTCTGGTTCTTCGGTCATCCCGAGGTCTACATCGTGGCGCTGCCGGCCTTCGGTATCGTCTCCGACCTGATCAGCACCCACGCGCGCAAGAACATCTTCGGCTACCGCATGATGGTCTGGGCCATCGTCATCATCGGGGCGCTTAGCTTCGTGGTCTGGGCCCACCACATGTATGTGAGCGGCATGAACCCCTATTTCGGGTTCTTCTTCGCCGTCACCACGCTGATCATCGCCATTCCCACCGCGATCAAGGTCTACAACTGGGTGCTCACCCTGTGGCGCGGCGACATCCACCTCAACCCGCCCATGCTGTTCGCGCTCGCCTTCATCGTCACCTTCGTCAATGGCGGGCTCACCGGGCTGTTCCTGGGCAATGTGGTGGTCGACGTGCCGTTGTCGGACACCATGTTCGTGGTGGCGCATTTCCACATGGTGATGGGTGTCGCGCCGATCCTGGTGATCTTCGGCGCCATCTACCACTGGTACCCCAAGATCACCGGCCGCATGCTCGACAACACGCTGGCCCATGTCCATTTCTGGGTCACCTTCCTTGGCGCCTACCTGATCTTCTTCCCCATGCATTACCTGGGCATCATGGGGGTGCCGCGGCGCTACTTCGAGTCCGGCGACATCTCGTTCCAGCCGCCCTCGGCGCACGATCTCAACGTCTTCATCACGGTGATGGCGCTGATCGTCGGCGCGGCGCAACTGGTGTTCGTGTTCAACCTCATCTGGTCGATCCGGCACGGCAAGCCGGCCGGCGGCAACCCGTGGCGCGCCACCACGCTCGAGTGGCAGACGCCGCAGACGCCGCCCGCCCATGGCAATTTCGGCCGCGAGCTGCCGGTGGTCTATCGCTGGGCCTACGACTACAGCGTGCCCGGCGCCGCCGAGGACTTCATCCCGCAGAACCAGCCCGGCCAGAACCCGTCGCAGCACGATGCGCCAAAAAAGCGCAAGGGTAGCAAGTCATGAGCGTCGTGGTGATGTTCTTTGCCATCCTTGCCGGCCTCGCCGGCTGGTGGCTGGCGCGCCAGCGGCTGACGGTGAAGCCATGGCTGGAGCAGGGGGTGATCGAAGGCGTGCCGGATTTCCAGGCCTCGCGTGACCCCGCCAAGCGCGTCGGCCTCGGCTTCCTGCTCGCCGTCGTCGGCTCGCTGTTCGCGCTCTTGACCGGCGCCTATTTCATGCGCCGCGAGCTGGGCGACTGGCAGCCGCTGCCGGTGCCGCCAATCCTGTGGTTCAACACCGCCATGCTGGTTGCCTCGAGCCTGGCGCTCGAGTGGACGCAGCGCGCCGTGCGCCGCGGCAACCAGAAGGAGCTTCGCCTCGGTCTCGCTGCCGCCAGCGGTTTTGCCATCATCTTCCTCGGCGGCCAATTGCTCGCCTGGGGCGAACTGTCGTCTGCCGGTTACCTCGTCGCCGGCAACCCGGCCAACAGCTTCTTTTACCTCGTCACTGGGCTGCATGGCCTCCACATCCTCGGCGGCCTCGTGGCGCTGGGCTGGGCGAGCCGCAAGGCCTGGGGCAAAGGCAGCGTCGACAGTGTCCGGCTCAATGTCGAACTCTGCGCCACCTACTGGCTGTTCATGTTGTTCGTCTGGATGGTGCTGTTCAGCCTGCTGGCCGGCTGGGCCAGTGATTTCATCGCATTCTGCCAGCAACTGCTGAGCTGACCGAGGGGAGCATCGCCCATGTCCGATCCGGCCCTGACCCATACCGATCCGCAGCCCGGCCTCACCGGCTTCGTCTCCGACTGGTCGTCCGACAAGACCGCCTTCAAGACCGCCTCCTGGGGCAAGGCGATGATCTGGATCTTCCTGCTCTCGGATACCTTCATCTTCAGCTGCTTCCTCATCGCCTACATGACGGTGCGGATGTCGACGTCGGAACCCTGGCCGAACCCCTCCGAGGTGTTCGCGCTCGAGATCGGCGGCGTGCACATGCCGCTGATCCTCATCGCCATCATGACCTTCGTGCTGATCTCTTCGAGCGGCACCATGGCGATGGCGGTGAACTTCGGTTACCGCCGCGACCGGGTGAAGACCACGGTGCTGATGTTGCTGACGGCGGCGCTCGGCGCCACCTTCGTCGGCATGCAGGCCTTCGAATGGACCAAGCTGATCTCCGAAGGGGTGCGCCCGTGGGAGAACCCCTGGGGCGCGCCGCAGTTCGGCTCGGTGTTCTTCATGATCACCGGTTTCCACGGCACCCACGTCACCATCGGGGTGATCTTCCTCCTGCTGATGGCGCGCAAGGTCTGGCGCGGCGATTTCGACACCGGCAAGAAGGGCTTTTTCACCTCACGCAAGGGGCGCTGGGAGATCGTCGAGATCACCGGGCTCTACTGGCACTTCGTCGACCTGGTGTGGGTCTTCATCTTCGCGCTGTTCTACCTGTGGTGAGATCATGGCTGAAGCACATATGAGCTCCGAAACCCTTGCGGCGCCCGACGCCCATGCCGAAGGCCAGCAGCACCCGATCCGGCTCTACCTGATCGTCTGGTTCTGGCTGTTCGTGCTCAGCGCCTGTTCCTATGCGGTCGACCTGTTGCAGTTCCAGGGCTACGTCCGCTGGGGCCTGATCCTGATGCTGATGCTCGGCAAGGCCGGGCTGATCATTGCGGTGTTCATGCACATGGCCTGGGAACGGCTGGCGCTGAGCTATGCCATCCTGGTGCCGCCGGTGCTGGTGCTGATCTTCGTGATCCTGATGGCGTTCGAGGCCGACTACACCTTCTTCACGCGCCTGGAGTTCTTCGGCGCGAGCCCCACGGTGCCCGCGCCGGTCGTGCATTGAAGGGCAGAGACTACTGGGCTGGCGGCGGCGCGAGCGATTGGAGGTACGCGATGACGTTCATCGCATCTTCCGGCTTGGCGAGACCCGCGAAGCTCATCTTGGTGCCTTTGACGAAGTCCCGGGGCTTGGCGAGGAACTGCGCCAGGTTCTCCGGCGTCCATACCAGCCCGCCGGCACCGGCATCCTTCATCGCCTGCGAGTAATTGTAGCCCTCGAACGTCCCGGCGGTGCGCCCGACCACGCCGGTGAGCACCGGCCCGACCTTGTTGGTCGCGCCTTCGCCTGCCGCATGGCAGGACATGCACTTCTTGAACACCGTCTCGCCCAGCGCGGCGTCGCCGCCCTGCGCCAGCGCCGCTCCGCCGCTCAACATCAGCACGGCAATTGCAATCGCAGTCCGAACCATCTCACGACCTCCCTGACTGAACTCCAACCCGGAAGATCAGCTCCCGGTACGTCGGGCCAGTGGGGGTGAGTATAGCGTAAGCAGTACCAATGCGGTGGGCTTTTACATGGGCTAGGGCGTGCCAAGGCGAGCGGTCTGTTGACGGCGCTAAAAGTATGGGCCGCTCCCGAACTCGAACATCCTTCCGTGGAAATCCATCAGCTTGCCGGCGAGATAAAGCTGGTGATTGGTGTTGTGGTCGGCGGTCGTCGTGACACGGATCCGTTTGGCCTTGAGGATCTTCTCCGCTTGCCTGGCACCGATCAGGTCGCGCTCGTTGGACGCATGGATCAGTACGACTCGACCCCGATGCTCGGCGTAGCAGGCGCAGATTGGGTCAAAAGCCTGGAAGCTCTGTCCTTGTGTCAGCCGGTAGATCGGCCAGGCAAAGACCCCACCAACCGCGATCGAGCGATCGGCGCCAGCCAGCAGCCCCACGCGGATCGCCGGCAGCCCACCACTGCTGGTGCCGTAACAGTAGAAGCGCCGGTACGCGTCGGGCTGCAGGTCCGTAACTAGGCGTCGTTGCAGCGACAGCATGTCGGATGCGTACCCCGCGATGCCATCGTTGTAATGATTGTTAGCGCGGTCGCAGAGGATCGCGACGTCGAACAGGTGGGACGGCAGGTATTGGAGGAACAGTGACCGGGCCATGTTGGGGCGCTGGGACCGGCCGCAGAACGTCACGATCAGCGACTTCTGATCCCGGTCGCCTTCGCCACGATAGAACACTACGTCGGGTCCCAGATCCTCGCGACGGTAATTCTCCGCCGGCTTCATGTGCAACTCTTGCAGGATGAACGACGTCCGACACGCCTCTGCGGCATTGCCGGTCAGGGCGCCGAGCTGCGGCAGCAGTTCACGGAGCTGGGGGGGCGTGTATTGATCCTCCAGCTCGAACACGGTCTTTCTTGCCACGGAGACCGACGTCGCGGTCCGCAACGCCGCCAACTGCTCTTCAAGCACCGGTAGTTTGTTTCGCCATCACTGTTGCAACCACGTCGGACAGGCTGGCGGCGCTGGCCAGATCAGCGGTGTCGAGCACGACGCCGCTGCGCTTCTCGATCTCGACCCCCCATTCGACGAGGTCGAGACTATCGAGTTCGAGCTCTTCCAACTTAAGGTCGCCATCCGGCGCCTGCAGGCGGTCCGACACGGCCGGGTTGTTGAATGATCGCGCTGTCTGGTGCAGGGCGTCGACGATCATTGCTCGTGCTTCGGCGGCTGTCACGCGGTTACCTCCACTTCGAATCTCGTCGGCACAATGAAGACGTAGCTGTCGATGGCCAATTGATAGTCGAGCAATCTGACCCGGCTCGTCAGTCTGGAAAGGATCGCAACGACGGCGGACCATAGCTCAAGCGACAAAGGCCGCCCAAGGCAGGCATGAGCGCCGGCCCCGAAATAGCGATGGTGCTCACTCGCGGGGCCATGTCCGTAGGTCTGCAACACGACGCGAACCCGGTCACCCTCGGCCAGCTCGAGCCCGGCTACACTGACCGGCCCCGACGCAATTCGCTCGACAAACGGCACCGCCGTTCGGTGCGGCATCTTGTCGAAAGCGACTTGATCGAGGGGGACATCGACATTGTCGCGGAGCAACTGGGCCATGCTTTCCGCCAGCGTTCCGACCAGTGCATCCTTGCCGACCACCAGCAACCCAAGGCGCATTCCGATCTCGTCCTCGCCGATTTCGCCCAGCCGCATGCGCAGATGCGCTTCCAGTTGTGCCATATCCGCCTCGACACGCATGCGCCGGCTCATCCCGATCGATTTGTCGAACACCTCGGAGACATGGTCGAGCGCCAGCCGATCGGGCAGGTCGGTGTCGACCAGCGTCGCAAACAGCTCGCGAACGAGGGGTTTGATCACCTCGCCCATGAGCTCGATGCGGCCGGACTGTGCAAAAACCCGCAGATGGCCGGGCAGGTTGTTCTCAGCCCAGGCGCGGATGGCATGGTGACGGCTCGCGATGAAGGTACTAGCCCGCCGCCGTGCCTCGCTGTGGTGTTCGCCATACATGCTGAGTGGAATGTGCTCGAAGGCAAAGGCAACGCTCGCGAAGGCCTCGCCAAAGCCCGACGGCATGTTTCGATAGTGCTCTAGCGCCGGAGCCGGATAGAGGATCGGGTTTGACAGCAACTCGCGGCACAAATCTGGGTCCGCGACGATCCACGCCCGAGTAACCCGATCGAACATCGGCGGCGATTTCCGGGCGGCAGCAAGGAATTCATCCCGTTCGGCCTGACGATAGATCGTCAGGTAGTTGTACGGGCCTGAACCGCTCACGCCACACCTCCAACAAGCGCTGCGTTCGCATCGACGAGAACGCCGAACTTGCGCAGTCCAGGTCAATTGGTAGCTGCTGGCAGTGCGACGGGCAATCTCGGCGGAAAGATTGCTGCGCAATGGCAGAAGTGCCGGCCCGTGACAGTCGATTTCTCAGTGACTACAGTATCCATCACCGAAGCGCGGAGGGGCGATGCGAGGTCGATCGAGTTTGTTGTCCCATCTGGCGGCCCACCATGACCGCGTTGCAGTCGTTACGGACATGCAGGCATTCGACTATGGCGAACTGCTGCGCCGCATCGAGGCGCAGGTCGCTGGGCTGGAGCGCGCCGGAATCGGCGCCGGCAGCGTGGTAGGCTTGCAGATTGCCGATGAGGTCGAACACTTTATCGCATCGCTTGCGCTCATCGCGGTCGGCGCCCGCCACATCACCCGCCCCACCCACGACCCGCTGGATGCCAACGAAGCCCTGTCGGACAGGGTCAGGGCAACACACCTCCTTACGATCGAGGGCGCGAGCCGTCGCGGCGGCGTGCTAGTTGACGCGCCGGAAGCGGAAGGCGTCGTGTACCTTAAGACGTCAGGCACCACCGGCGGCATGAACGTCATCGCCTTCACCGCCACACAGCTGGCGGACCAGGCGCAGCGTCATCCGGAATACGCGGCGGAGAGGCTACTGCGTCTGGCGCCGATCGAACACAACAACTCCAAGCGCCACCGGCTGTACTGCGCCATAATGGGCGGCGCGAATGTATTTCGGCCCACCGGAGACTTCGATGTGGCCGCCTTCTGCGCGAGGCACCGGGTAACCTGCCTCGATATTTCCCGTATGCACGCGTCGGATCTGGCAACCCAGGGTGGCCTCGGCCGGTTCGATGGCGTGAAGCTGCGTACCGGCGGTTCTGCTGTCCCCATTGATGTGAGGCGAGCCATTGAGGGGCGCGTTACCCCGCTTCTCTATGTTCGCTACGCCTCCACCGAAAGTGGAGCCATATCCATGGCCGGGCCGGGTGAGCATGACGAAATGGAGTCTGTGGGACGTCCGTTGCCCGGCGTGGAACTGCAAATCGTCGACCAGGAGAACAGGGTGCTGCCAGCCGGTGAATCCGGTCGTATTCGCCTGCGCGCCCCGGGCGTGGCCACGAGTTACCTCGACGGTGGCGAGCAGACCGCCAGCCGCTTTCGGGACGGATGGTTTTGGCCCGGCGACGTGGGAATGCTGCGGGCCGATGGGAGCCTGATTGTCCAAGGGCGGCAGGACGACATGATGATCCTCAATGGGATCAACATTTTCCCTGGAGAGATTGAGCGCGTGCTGGAGCGCCACCCCGCCGTACGAGTGGCCGCTGCGCTGCCGTTGAACTCGACAGTGCACGGTCAGATTCCGGTCGCAGCCGTCGAATTGATCGAGCCCTCGTCGTCAGTCACTGCCGGAGAGCTGCAGCGTTTCGCGCGCGAGCAGCTGGCGCTGAGGGCGCCGCGGCGTGTGATCATCCTGCCCAGTCTGCCCCGCAACAGTCAGGGCAAGATTCTGCGGCGGGAGATTGCGCTGGCATTCGAGAAGGGAAAGCGCACATCTTGACCTTCCATCAGCTGAATTCTGTAGAGGCCCGGGGAGTAGATGGATGAGTGAAGGAGAGCTTCGCCAGATGCTCGTCGATGCGATCGATGGGTCCACCATCGTTGGCCTGCGCAGTTCCGGCTTGATGGACGGGTTTCTCAGTGGCAGCGCCGACATCCCATTCGAGGCGCTGGAGATGGACAGCATGGGTGCGATGGAACTCTGCATCGCCGTCGAAGTGAACACCGGCGTTGAGATCGTGCCCGCGGAACTGGCCGGGTTGGGCTCGCTCGGCGCGGTCGTCAGGTCCATCGTGGAGCGTCGGGAGTGATCGACGAGTTCTTCGGGCACATTGCGCGTGTGACCTCGATCAACATGCTGAACCTTGCCATCATCGACGCACTCAACGTAATGACCCCGGCTGAGGTGATCGTGATGACCGAAACGATCCACCGCAGCGATTGGCAGTTCCCGGGAAAGGTGCCGCCGGAGCGCTTGTCGGAGTTCACTGGGTACGTCCGCGGTGCGGTCGCCCATACGGTGCGCTGTATGTACAGCGCCGGTAAGTCGGCGCCCGAAGATTTCAGCCGCTATGCGCTGACCGAGGGTGTCCGTATCTTTGCCGGTGTCGGCCAGCCGCACGGCCGAGTCCTGATTGTGGCGTTCCCGGGCAACGGCGGGCGGCTCATGATGCCTCTGCCGATCATTCTTCAGCACCTGCCGCCTCGCAAAGTCGATGTGGTGATGGTGCCGGACTGGAAGAAGGCGAACTACCGACACGGTATTTCGCCCCTTGCCGATACGCTCGAGGAAGCGTTGCTGGTTCTGAAAGGGCACCTGCCAGGCGGCTACGATCGCATCGTGACCTTTGGGACCAGCAGCGGCGGCATACCTTCTCTGCTCGCGGCGCCAATCATCGGGGCCGACACCGTGCTCGCCGTCGGCGCTGGCAAGCTTGATGATGAGCGTTGGGCTGGTGGTCGCGGCCGCAACAAGCGTCAGCTGATGGAGGAGGCGTCGCCTGGACTGGTCGGCCGTCGCGTTTCTCTTGTCTATGGCGCGCAAAGCCCGGACGACGCCGTCTCCGCCGACGCCATAGCCGCGCTTGTTCCGCACGCCGAAAGGGTGAGAGTCGCCTTTGACGGTATCGAGGTCAAGCACGTGGCGCTCAGTCCGATGGTCGATCAGGCAAAGCTTCGCCCCTTTCTTGAAGAGCGGCTTGGGTTGAGTTGAGAATGTCTCGCCGGCCGCGTAGCGTCGTTAGCCCGGCTCGACAAAGGCGCAAGTCACCGCCGCTCGACCAATGGATATGGCTATGGACGTGACCGACTATCGGATCGAGGTCCTCACCGGCTCGTTTGAGGCGTTCGGTATGGTGCTCGATTTGCTGTCTCGGCACACCCCTTTTGCCGACTGGCCGCTGAGCCGGCTCGGCAAGTCGATTCGTCGCCAATTGAGGCAGGGGCGTCAGGTCGCTGCGCTGTCGCCGTCGAACGAACTCATAGCCTACGCCGGCTGGACGCCCACCCTTCGCGCTAGCGCCGAGCTGTGGATCGAGGACCGCGGACCGCTCAAGGTGCTCGAGAATGGCTACGACGCGATGGCCATGACCATCGTTGTCAGCCCGCAGCCCGGCGTCGCTAAAGCATTGATGCGAAAGGCCAGAGAGCTCAATCCCGACATGCGCTGGTTCTTCAAGCGATCGTACGCCCACCAACTTCGTGGATCGCGAAAGATCGCCCTGTTTGACAGTACGGCACGCTCGAAAGACTCGTCGGGGGGCTAGTTCTGGGGCGGATTCTTGTGGCATTTCGACCACGATTGCCATGGATACTGACGATGTGCGGCGGAAATGCTGCAGATGGGGCTCGTCGCGTTTCGAATTACGAGCTATCGTTCTAGCGAGTTGGCTTGGGAGTCGGGACGTGAACAACAAAGCGATTCTGCTTAGGTCCGTTTCTGCGCTCGCGACGGCGGCGGCATCCACTGCAGGTGGCATGCAGCATGCCAATGCGCAGGTTCTTTCGCCGGGGGCGAACGGCTACTACTACAGCGTCTCAGGGGGGCTGATGTTCAGCTCGTCCGAGAAGTACCTGACCGCGATCGAGGACAAGGTCGGGGTCGACGGGCTTGGTACGCAGTTCAATAGCTATGCCAGCAGCTTCAACAATGGCGGCGGCGGTACCGGTTTTACCAGCGAGAGCGCGGGTTATTTCAGTTCGTATAGCGAGTCGTTTGCCAGCAGCGGTTTGAGCGGTTTCGCCGGGCTCTTCGGCTCTGTTTCGTTCGGCAAACAGCTGGATCCGGCCTGGGATGTCCGTGGCACGATCAGCATCGTCGATGGTGGGTCGGTTTCGGCCTATACAAGTGCCAGCCAGGAGTGGTCGGCGGAGAACTATTTCTCCAGTTTCAACGCGGGTTCCAGCTACACCTACTCGTCCTTCGACAGCGGATTTAGCCGCGCCTGGGCTGATGGAAAGTACAAATTCGGGTACCTTGCCGCTGATCTGGAGTTTGGCTACACGCCGGTGCTCAGCGACAGCTTCAACGTGCGTCTGTTTGCCGGCCTTCGTGCCCTGGCGTTCAAGAGCAGCTTCGAGGGAGAGTTTAGCGGATACCAGCGTGAGTGGGGCTATTTCTCATCCTACAGCAGCATTTTTGGCAGCGACTACGGCAACCACTCGAGCTATAGCACCAACTACTTCGACGGCGTGACCGACGTTACCTTTACCGGCGTTGGCCCGCGGGTCGGCGCTCAGGTTGCGACCCGTTTCGAGGGTACCAATTTCGGTCTCTCCGGATCGGTGGCGAGTTCCGTGCTGTTCGGCCAGAAGAAAGTCAGCGTGTCTGGCTACTTCTCAAGCTACAGCGAGTATTCGTCGTGGAGCTACGATAACGGCTACGACTCCGGTTCCAGTTCCAATGATAGCTACGGATCCTCGTCCAACTCTCAGAGCGCAACGGTATTGGATCTGCAGGCCTCTGTCGGTCTCGATTACTACCTCAACGACAACACTGCGTTGACGGTGGGGTATCAGGCCGAAAAGTTGATGGAACTGGGCGGAGACTCCGATCCGGGTACCTCCATCGACACGCTCGCGCATGGCGCGTTCATCAAGCTTTCCGGCACGTTCTAATCGGATCGCAGGATTATCGGGCCGGCCGCGGCGTTGCCCGGCCGGCTCTTTCTTGCGTCCATGCATCGCAGCCGGTTCGTGGACACACCGCAAGCTGGTGGATGGCCTGCGGTCCGGCTAACCTCAGCTCCGCAGCGTGCCGGCCGCCAGTGAACAGGATACGAACTTGAAGCTGTTGTTCAGTGCCATCAATTGCACTCTCGACACCAGCAATGGTGCCGCGATCAGCATCAAGACCTTCCTGCAGTTCCTCAGCCGATACGGCGTCGAGTGTCGATCGATCAGCTCCAATGTTTACGACCGGCCGGCCCCCGGCAGCGCACTGTCGAACCTGAGGTCAACCGGCGCCAAGCCGGTCGAAGAGCCGGGTCTGCCACAAACCCTTTGGCTGGGCGTAGACGGTGACGTCCATCACTACATCGAGTTCTCCGAGCACCTGACACAGAAAGCGTTCACCGCCGAGGACGAGCAAACGCTCTACAACCGCGCGTTGCGCATACTAGATACCTACCAACCCGACATATTGTTGCTCTACGGCTCGCGTCGCTACGAACGCTCGCTCCTTCGCAAGGCGCGCGAGCGAGGTATCGCCACGGTCTTCTATCTGGTGCATCCGGGTTACCGGAAGCTCGAGGCCTTCACTCATGTCGATCACATCTTCACCGACACCGAGGCCACCCGCCAGCTGTTTGCGGATCGCTTCGGGTTCGACTGCCAAGTCATAGGCAAGTTCATTGACAGACCGGTGCCGCCCGCCAATGCCCAGGCGCCACAATATGTCACGTTCATCAATCCCTCCGCCGAGAAGGGCGTGACGCTGTTCCTGCGCATCGTCGAATTGGCGGCGCAGACATTGCCCGAGGCAAAGTTCCTCGTCGTGGAAAGCCGCAGCAGCCTCTCGGACGCCGAGCGGCGCACCGGCATCGACCTCACCCGCTATCCCAACCTCACCCGGGTCGGCCTGCAAAAGGACATGGGTGCGGTGTTCGCCGCGACCAAGGTTCTGCTGGCCCTGTCGCTTTGGCACGACAGCGGACCCCGTGTGTCGGTTGAGGCACTGTCGATGGGCATCCCGGCGGTGGTGACAAACCGCGGTGGTCTGCCAGAGCTGGTCGGGAATGCGGGTATCGTCATCGATCCTCCTCCGCCGCTGGTGAAGGATCACTGGTTGGTACCGCCGCTCACCGATGCTATCCCGTGGATCGAGGTGCTGCGCACGCTCCTGACCGATGAAGAGGTCTACCGGCAATATCAGCAGGCGTCCCTCGAGCGCTGGAAGGAGCATGATCCCGCCTTGCGGCTCCCAAAGATCGTCGCCGGGCTGGAATCGTTGGTGCAAGAGGTGAGGGCGCGGGCGCCAGCCCAGGCATGAGCACCGGCGCATCAAAACCTGAGCGGAGGCACTTGGCGGTCCAACTGGCGGCTGGCTTCGTTGAGTTGTCCTATGCCGTCTACGAGCCGCCAAAAGCCGCACGGACGGTGCTTTGCATCCCGGACTTTCTAGGCAACTCGGCCGATTTTTCGCGGCTCGCCATGACACTCGCAACACACGGTTTCAGGGTCGTTTGTCCAGATCTTCCGGGTCGAGGTGCGAGTGCCTATCTCGAAGTGGCGGACTACAACCCGCACACATATATGGTTTGCCTACTCACCCTGGCCCAGTCGCTGGGGGCGGCGCGCTTGATGGTCATCGGCAAGGGGTGGGGCGGACTGCTGGCCCTTGGGTTGGCGCGGTTGCCAGAGCTCACCGTGTCCAAGCTAGTGCTCGCAGATCTTGGGTTCCCCTGGAAGCTCTCGATCGACGACACTGTTGCCAACGCAGCCCGCGGTACGGGGTTTGCCACGCTGGTAGAGGCTCGACGCCTGTTGGCGGACAGTACCGAGTTCGCAGGACTCCCGCCACCGCGGGCCTTGCCCCTGATTGATGGTCGTTTACGCCAGACCGGCGCCGGTTACGCCCTCGACTTCGATCCGGCGCTGTTGGCGCCAGAATCCGCCGCCCGCTTCGCAAGGGTCAGAGTCACGCCTTTGTTTGAGGGCCTTCGCACCAAAATCCTCTATCTAGCCGCTGGCAGCCTGTCGCAGCGAGACCGCTCGCGGTTGCGCGCTATGCTGGCCGCGGCTCCCAATCGCACCCACGCCGAGAACCTGTCGCCGGCCGCCCGGTTACATTTCACCAGTGCGCACGAATTGCTGCTGACGCTAGGTTTCCTGCTCAGCCGTTCGCTGCCACCGATCTGACCCAGCTACGGGGCGGTCGCGCCGTAAGTGGTTCGCTGTCGCATCAGATGGTCGAATTCGTCCAGCCAGTAGCCGAACCGCTTCATCACGGGTTCGTTGTGCCGGACAATCAGCGACACCTGCTCCTCGCTTAAGATGTCCCGCCATTGCCCCGACCTACCTGCGTTCGACTGTGTATCGGCCAGCGCACCGACGAGCTGGCCATCGCTGACATCCATCTTGAGGAATTGTACGACACTGCGGAATGCTGCTCCCGGATCCGCCAGCATGTCTTCGTGACGGACCACCAGGATGCGATCATGCGGCTTGGTCCACGAAGTGACATGGTCGCTCCACGATCCGATAGTTTCGTGGGCGTGGTCCCTTAACCGTGTTGCCTGGCGCTGGCTGTCGTTCATCACGGCAATCGTGTCGTCGATGCTGCGCTTCCTCTCCTCACTGTAGGTGATGACAACATCCAGAGGGTTTCGTAGCAGATAGATTGCGCCCGCGGTAACATCGGGGGTGATCGTTGGCGTACCGCCATGCATCCCCAGCCGCGAGTGAGTCTTTAGAAGCAGGAAGTTCTGCGTCCTCTGGGCCAGCAGCCGATGGACTTGCGGTCTGATCAGCGCCAGTTCGGCGTTACTGGCCGTGTCGATCGGTTTCTTCAGAAACGGTTTGTAGAAGCGACCCGAATTCTCATCAGGAATGATCTGTGGCCGCTTGCCGGACATGGTTCGAGCCCCATCAGTGATGAGCGAAGTCAGAAAGGCCCGCGCCCAGCTATTTCCCGACTTCGGATAAGACGCGATCCAGTAAATGAAGCCCAATCTACAATCCTCCACCTCGCCACCATAGGGCCGGCAGGGATTGGGTGGAAGCCTCATACGGCATGCTGGACACTCGGCGCGCCAACACCACCTTGACGCCTGCGCTGCACTCCGGCACATACAACCGCGTCGCGGGTGTAGCTCAATGGTAGAGCAGAAGCTTCCCAAGCTTACGACGAGGGTTCGATTCCCTTCACCCGCTCCAAGCCACCAGCCAGGGCTTTCGGACCTCCTCGCGCCTTGCCGCCGCAGGGCGATTTTACAGCTGGTTTTACACGACCCGTTCCCGTCTGGCCCCGCATAGGCAGAGGGCCCAGCCGTGGTGCCGCGACCGCGGGAAGCTAGTTGAGATAGGCGGCTCGCCAGTCCGGCAGCGCGCCGATGGTCTCTCCGGCTTCATCGAACAAATGCACGAAATGCTCCGGAAACCGCAGCGAGAGCCTGTCACCCGCCGCGACACGGCTGATGCCGCGCAGCGCGATGGCGAAGTCGTTGCCGGCGCCGTCGCGGGCGTGAACGATTGTTCCCGAGCCGAGCACCTCGGTGGTGGTGGCAGTGACCTCGAACGGACTTTCCCCGAGTTCGGCGTGCTCCGGACGGATGCCCAGCGTCACGGCGGCGCCATCGACGAAATCGAACCGGCGGCCGGGCAGGGGGATCACCGCTCCGGAGGCGAGTTCCACCGCGGCCCCGTCCGCAACGCGCCGCAGCCGGCCCTTCAGCGTGTTCATCGGCGGGGCGCCGATGAAATGGGCGACGAACAGGTTGTTGGGCTGTGCATAGAGCTCGACCGGGCTGCCGACCTGCTCGATGCGGCCTTCGTTCAGCACCACGATCTGGTCGGCCATGGTCATCGCTTCGACCTGGTCGTGCGTGACGTAGATCATGGTGGAGCCCAGCCGCTGATGCAGCGCGATCAGCTCGCTGCGCATCTTGATCCGCAGCTCGGCGTCGAGATTGGAAAGCGGTTCGTCGAACAGGAAGGCCTTGGGTTCCTTGACGATGGCGCGGCCGATGGCGACGCGCTGGCTCTGGCCGCCCGACAGCTGGTTGGGCCGGCGGGCGAGCAGGTGCTTGATCTGCAGGATATCGGCGGCCTTGGCCACCCGCGCCGCGATCTCGGGTTTGGCGAGCCGCTGGTTTTCGAGCCCGAAGCGCAGGTTCTGCTCTACGCTCATATGCGGGTAGAGTGCGTAGGACTGGAACACCATCGCCATGCCGCGGGCCGAGGGCAGCAGGTGATCGCAGCGGGCGCCATCGATATGCACCTCGCCGCCGGTCACCTCTTCGAGCCCCGCCATCATCCGCAGCAGGGTGGACTTGCCGCAGCCGGACGGGCCGACGAACACGGTGAACGAGCCATCCTTGATGGTGAGGTCGATGCCATGGATCACTTCCAGCGACTGGAAGCTCTTGGTCACCGATTTGAGCTGGATTTCGGCCATGGCTTACTCGTGGGTCACAACGGGTGACGGGGCGGCGATGGCGCGGCCGTCGACGATGATCTCTAGGCCGGGCTTGAGCGCTCCGCCGAGCAGTTCGATACTGGTTTCGCTGCCGGCGCGGGTCAGCGTGCCGAAGGCGGCGCCGGCCGACCAGAACAGGCGGAAGTCACCTTGGAGCTTCGGGGCAAAGCTCAGCGTGCCGGCAACGAAGTCGGCTTCGAGGCCGGAGCAGGCATTGACCAGCTGCCAGGCCGACATCGAGCGGGCGTAGTAGGAGCCGCATTCGATATCGTTCCACGGGTTGCGCGCCGAGCCGTCATGGCGGTCGCGGGCGGCCCGGACGATGTCGAGGCCTTCCTTGACCAGCCCGTGCATGATCATGTGCGAGGCCGACATGTATTCGATGCCGGTCCACACTTCCTCGGCATAGGGCGCGGCGACCATCGGCTGGCGGATGCCTTCGGGATAGGTGGCAATCAGCAACCCGCCCTCATCCTCGAAGGCATAGTTGCGGCATGGGTTGAAATGATCGGCGAGGCTGGGGCGGAAGTTGTTGGTGTAGACCGAGCGGAGCGCCGTCTCGATCCGGCCCTTGTCGAGGAAGCGACCAATGCCGGCAACTTCGGCATGCCACTGGCCGAGGATCTGGTCGGAGATGCAGCCCTCGCCCATCTGGTACTTGATCTCACCGAACTCGTCGGACCAGTAGACGTCCATGAAACTGTCGGCGAGGACGCCGGCGGCCCGGCCGACATCGAACGGGGTGAGCACCGACTTGTCGGAAAGGTCGATCTTCTGGACGAACCAGCGGCCGTTGAACAGTTCCCGGTTGATATAGGCGGCGCCGGCCTCGCCCATCCGCGCAGTCTTCGCGGCAAGCTCATCGTCGCCAATGACAGCGGCCATCTCCGAGGTGGCGAGCAGCGCCGCCACATACATCGAGCCGAGCCAGGAGTTGGGCCCGAACAGCTCCATATCGAGGGTCTGGTGCTGGCGTCCGGAGAGGATGCCGCTCTGCTCGGGATCCCAGCGGTCGGGGTTCTCCTCGCTCCAGGCATATTCGATGGCGCGCTTCACTCGCGGCCAGTAGCGGCGCAGCCAGTCGGTGTCGCCCGATAGCTTCCAATCGCGAAACGTCTTGATGACGGCGCCGAAATGCCCGTCGGCGCAGGGGCCGATAATGTCGAAGCCGTTGCCGAGCGGCAGCTTCTGCCGGAAGGTCAGCCCGCCCGAGGGCAGCATGTTGTAGGTGAACTCGGTCTCGCGCAGCGTGCGCTCGATCGCCGGAAACAGGTGCGCCAGCGCCTGCTGGTAGTTCCACACATGCGTGCACGTGCCTTCGCAGGAGCCGTCGGCGGTGTGCTGACCTTCCCAGGCCCAGAGTTCTCCACCCTCGAGGCGGATCACCGTGGCGGTGCGGAGCAGCGCCAGCGTCGAGCTCGCCGCGTCCTTCACTTCTGCCGGCAGCGTGCTGCCGAACAGGCCGTCACGGAACGCCAGGGTGCGCCGCTTCAATTCGTCCCAGCGGGTCAGCGCATCGGTGGCGGTCGCCAGCGAGTCCGCCCATTGCGTCGCGTAGTAGTTGGTCCAGCTTGGCGTCGGGCGATCGGGGATCACGCCGTCGGGCTTGGGGCGCCAGGCCCAGTAGACGTCGCCCTTGGGAAAATTCCACGCGATGGCAAAGCGCACGGTGCGGCGTTCGCCTGATGGCACGGTGACCTTTGCCGCGAGCGTTGTGTGCTCGGGCTGGAAATACATGTGGCGGGTGCGCGGCGTGTCGTAATGCCGGGTCGGCAGCGGCCCGGGGCGGGCGAACTCCTTCCAGTAGACGGCGAGATCGTCAAACCACTGGCCGCGGAAGTGATAGTCGGTGTGCTCAACCAGTTCGGCGTCGGTGGCGATGCTGAGGTCGCCGCGCTCGGTGTCCTTGATGTCGGGGTCATCGGAGGTGAGGTGCATGGCGCTGATGCCGCCCGCCTGCCGGAAACTGTTCCGGCCGCTGTTGGCGCCGTAATTCCCCAGCGTACCGCCCAGCGTGTAGGTCAGCGTGTCGGCGCTGCTGTTGACGATCTCGAACTCCAGCATGGCCACCGGCATCGAGCTGTCGCGATCCTCGTGTGGGATGAATGGCGAGAACGCTGTCATGCGGACACCACCGGGGAAGCGCTCGTCGGAAAACACCAGGTCGGCGGTGGGGAAGCGCCCGTAGAAATCGACGTTGCGGAAATGCGGGACGCCGACCAGCGTCTGGCGGTTGGCGCCATGGCCGAAGCCGTCGAACATCTTGCGCATCCCCGGCGCGCCCGCCGGGTTGAGGTCGTAAGGGCCGTTGAGCACCCGGGCATCGACGAGCGCGCCGTCCTTTTCCGCCTTGATGGCGAAGTGCGAGTAACCGTTGTAGCTCTGCAGCGCCGGCCGGTTGCGCAGCGACCAATCGATCAGCCGGCCGCTGCCCGAGATGGAAAAGCCGCCCGAGCCGATGCCGCCCAGCGGGAAGGCCAGGTAGCGGGAACGCTCGCCGGCATAGTGAAAGCGCGCGTCGATGGAGGCGAGATCGTCCCACATGAGATCCAAAATCCTGGTTCTTAGTTCTTGATGCCGCTCATCGTGATGCCTTCGATCACGAACTTCTGGGCGACGAGGAAAAGCAGCACGACCGGCAGGATGGACATGCTCATTGCCGCCATCACCAGCGACAGGCTGCCCGAGCCGAGATAGCCGCGCAGCACGTCCATCGCGACCGGCAGGGTCATCGAGGTCTCGCGGCCGAGCAGCACGCGGGCCTGAAAATAGTAATTCCAGGTCTGGGTGAAGGTGATGATGCCGAGGGCCGAGAGCGCCGGCCTCAGCTGCGGCAGCGAGATGCGCCAGAAGATCTTGAGGTAGCCCGCGCCATCCATCAGCGCCGCTTCCTCCAGCGCCTTGGGCTGGCTCAGCATGAACTGGCGCATCAGGAACACCCCGAAGCTCGAGGTGAGGTACATCAGCCCGAGCCCGATCGGCTGGTTGATCAGCCCGACCTGGGCATAGCCCAGATAGATCGGCAGGATCGTCACCTGCGCCGGGAACATCAGCCCGATCAGGAGGATGACGAACAGCGTGTCGCGACCGCGGAACTCCAGCCGGGCGAAAGCGAAGGCGGCGAGCGTGCAGGTGATCATCTGCCCCACCGTCACTACCACGGCGATCAGCAGCGAGTTGCCGTAGATCTGGAGGAACGGCACCCGCGAGGCGAGCACGGCAGCGTAGTTGGAGAGGTCGAGGCTGGTCGGCCAGAAGGTCGGCGGCAGCTTGTAGGCCTCCGACACGGGCTTGAACGACACCGAGAACAACCACAGGAACGGCAGCAACATGCCGATGGCGAGCACCGCGATGACGGCGATGATGGTGTAGTCGAGCCAGCGCTTGGCGGCCTGGGTCTGCATGGCAGTGTTCATCGCTGCACCCACTTGCGCGACAGCAATTGCTGGATGGCGGTGATGATGAGGATGATCACCGTCATCACCACCGAGATGGCGGCGGCATAGCCGATCTGGAAGCTGCCAAAACCCTGCTCGACGATCAGGATCGACAGCGAGCGCGTCGCATCGCCCGGCCCGCCCTGGGTCAGGATGACGATCGATTCATAGACCTGCAGCGCGCCGATCGAGGCATAGACGATGCAGAAGAACACCACCGGCGAGATGTAGGGCAGGGTGATGCGGAAGAACTGCCGCCAGGCTGGCGTGCCGTCCATCACCGCCGCTTCCATGATGTTCTTCGGCACGCCCTGCAGCGCGGCGATGAAAATGATCATGAAGAAGCCGGTGTTCTTCCACACGTCCATGATGATGATCGAGGTCATGGCGGTCGAGGCATCGGTCAGCCAGCGCACCGCCGGCAGGCCGACGAGGCGCAGGAAGTAGTTGATCACCCCGAGGTCGTCGCCGAAGAAATAGCTCCAGACGATCGACACGAACGCTGCCGCGATGATCACCGGCAGGAAGAAGGCGAGCCGGAAGAAGTAGAGCAGCCAGCCCGGCATGGCGCGGTTGAGCGCCAGCGCCAGGATCAGCCCGATCGAGACGTTGAAGCTCACCGCGAAGAAGGTGAAGCGCAGCGTGTTCCACAGGATCTCGAGCGAGCGACGATCGGTGAAGAAGCGCTGGAAATTCTCGAACCCCACCCAGCGCGAGCCGAGCATCGGGTCGTAGTAGGCGAAACTGAGGATGACGGTCAGTACCACCGGCGCGAGCACGAAGGTGAGGTAGAGCACCAAGGTGGGCAAGACGAACAGATAGCCGGTCCGCGCCTGCGTCCGGCGGAGATCGGAGGGTTTTCGTGCTGCGGTCATGCTTGCTGTGGTCACGGTGTTTCCGCTCTCAACCCGACTGATGGAGACGGCCCCCTCCCGGCCTCCCCCATGAAGGGGGAGGTGAAGAGGCGGGGCTCTGTCTTCGATTGTGCCACGCTCACCGGCAGGGCACCTCCCCCTTCATGGGGGAGGATGGGAGGGGGCCGTCTGTCTCAGCAAGCCCCCCTCCCACGGGAGGAACTCAGCCGCCCAGCTGCTGCTTCAGGCGGGCGAAGGACTCGTTGAGTTCGGCGTCGGCGGCCTTGGTGCCGTCGGCAATGGTTTCCTGGCCCGACATCATCGCGGTGTAATGCCGGATGAAGATCTTTTCGACTTCCTGGAAATTGGCCGGCGAGGGGACGGCCGTGGTGAACGGCAGCGTCTCGTAATAGAGGAAGGCGCTGGGCGGGAAGGCGAGGAAGGCTTCGCTCGAGGCCGCCGATTTGCGGCCCGGTACGCCGCCGCCACGTTCGCCCTGCTCGCGCTGCGTCTCCTCGCTGGTGAGTTCGAGCACCAGCGCTTTGGCGAGATCGGCATTGGGCGCCGACTTGGCGATCGCATAGGCGCCGAAGCCGATGACGGTCGCTTCCTTTTCCTTCATCGGCGGGATGGCGATGTCCATGTTGACGTTGTTCTTCTTGGCGTTCTGGACGATCCACTGGCCGCGGCTGATCATCGCCACCTGGCCCGCCATGAACTGGTTGTCCAGCGTCTCGGCGCCCGGAATGGGTGACACGCCGTCGACATGGATCAGGTCGTAGAGGAACTGCAGCGTCTCGGCGACCTTGGGATCGAGCATGTTGGACGCCGTCCAGTCGGCATTCAAGACGCCCGTGCCGTTGGAGAAGAACCACGGCTGGACGAAGAAGTTCTGGTTTGGCACTTCATAGCCGAACTGGGTGACGGTGCCCGAGCCGTCCTTGACGGTGAGCGCCTTGGCCGTCTCGCGGAACTGCTCCCAGGTCCAGCCGCGCGCCGGGTAGGCCACGCCTGCCTTGTCGAACAGGTCGCGGTTGTAGTTGATCATGATGTTGTTCCAGCCGATGGGGATGTAGTTGATACTCCCCTTGTACGAGCCCTGTTCGAACAGGCTGGGCGCGAAATCCGAGAAGCCGGAATTGGCGGCGACGAAGTCGTTGAGCGGCAGGAACAGGCCGCGGGCCGAGAACGCCTGGAAGGTCTCGATTGCGGTGCCGTAGACATCGGCGGCCGAGCCCGAGGTGAACTGGCCGAGCACCTTGGTGACGTAATCGCCCCAGCCGGTGGAGATCGGGTCGATCGACACCTCGACGGTGACGTTGGGGTAGGCCTTGTTGAAGCGCTGAATGGCGCTGTTGATGCCAGCAAGCTCGGCATCGCCACCGAAGGTCTGCAGCTTGAGCGTCGCGGCGACGTCCGACTGTGCCGCGGCTCGGCCGAGCCCCAGGCCGGCGCCCGCCGCCAATGCTGCCGACGACACCAACAGGTTGCGGCGTGAAATCCTGAACATATTCAATCCTCCCTCCGCGCCATCCGGCGCTTATCGTTGACCGATCCCCCGGTCGAAACGTTTCGTGTCGCTGGCCTGATGATGCGCCGGCTGGAGCATCCCTCCATCCGTCGCCGGTCATTTGCGAAGTCGAAACGTTTCGTATACAGCACTTTGCCACGCGCTTGGCAAGAGCCATGGCGATTGGAGATTCGGCTTGGCAACCATTCGCGACGTGGCAAGGCATGCAGGCGTGGCCATTTCCACGGCATCGGCGGCGCTGAACCGGTCGGCACCAGTGAGTGCCGATGTGATCGCCAAGGTCGAGGCGGCGGTGCGCGAGCTGGGCTACATCCCGCATGGCGCGGCGCAGAGCCTGAGGAGCGGGCAGTCGCGACTGATCGGCCTCATCGTCCCCTCGATCACCAACCCGCATTTCGCCGCCGTGGCCCGGATCATCGAGAACGTCTGTCTCAATGCCGGCTATCTCTCGATGGTGTTTTCCACCGGGCAGGATTCCGAGCGCGAGAACCAGATCCTGCGGCTGCTGCGCCAGCAGCGGGTCGCCGGGCTGATCATCATTCCCACCCGCTCCGACGCCGAACACGGCGAACGGCTGAAGGGGGAGATCCACGTGCCCACAGTCCTGCTCGACATGTATGTCGAGGGGCTCGCCTACAATGTCGTCAAGCTGGACAATATCGCCGCGACCCGCATGGCAACCGAGCACCTGATCGGCCTCGGCCACCGCCGCATCGCCGTCCTCACCGGCATTGCCGAACTCGCGACCAGCAAGGACCGCCTCGCCGGTTATCTCGACGCGCATCGGCGCGCCGGGCTCGCGGTCGAGCCCGGTCTGCTGCTCAAGGGCGATTACGATCAGGCGCTGGCCGCCACCAGCGTGGCCGCGGCGATGCGGTCGGCCGACCCGCCGACGGCGTTGCTGTCGATCTCCAACATGATGACGCTGGGCGCGCTGCATGCGCTGCACGATCTGGGGCTGGCGGCGCCGCGCGACCTGTCGATCGTCGGCATCGACGATTTCGATTTCGCCGAACTCCTCGCGCCGCCGCTGACCGTGGTGCGGGTGCCGCTCGCCCCGATGGCCGAGCGCGCCATCGAGATCATGCTCGACCTGATTGCCGGCCGCCGACGCGCCAGCAGCGAGACCGACCTGTTCGTCCCCGAGCTGGTGATCCGGGGCTCGACTGCGTCGGCGCCGACTATGCAAAGCTGAACCGGAGCGGCGCACCGGCCTGAAGACGCCGGCGGCAAGGCCTAGCCGAGCCGTCTGGTCGACTGCCGGATCGTCAGCACCAGTGGCAGGTAGCTGTGACCAGCGGTTTCGGTGTCGGTCGCTACCCCTTCGATCCGGTCGATCAGCCGGTTGGCAGCGAGCTGGGCGATACGGTCTTCGTCGAAGGTGATCGAAGTGATCTGCGGGCGGGCGAAATCGCGGTGGCCGCTGCCGAAAGAGACGAACGACACGTCGTCCGGGACCCGCAAGCCGTTGTCGGAAAGCGCGGCAAGGGCGCCCGTCGCCACGGCGTCGTTGAACGCCACCATGGCGGTGAAGCGGCTGCGCGCCGCGAGCGCCGCCTGCACCGCGTCATACGCGGCTGCAGCGCTGTAGCCGCCGGTCGGCACCAGCTCGAGTCCCGCCTCGCTGCCAGGTTCGACCTCGGCGAAGGCGGCCCGCACCCCAGCCCAGCGACGCTCCGCCGAGCGGCTGGGCGTGGGGCCGACGAACAGCACCCGGCGATGGCCCAGACGATACAGGTAGTCGCCGATCTGCCGGCCGCCGCCATCTTCGTCATGCAGGAAACAGTCGATATCGGGAATGTCGTAGGAGCCCGAGACGCCGACCATGGCGATGCCGCGCTCGGCGAGCCGCGACAGTCTGATGTCGGGATGCCCCATTACCCAGCTGAGTGGCAGGAAGGCGCCATCCATCCTGAGCCCGATAATCCGATCGAGCGCCTCGCGGGTCATTTCCACTGACCCGTCGGTATCGAGCAGGAACACCGCATAGCCGCGGGCCTGCGCCACCGCCTCGACAGCCTTGAAGGTGCGGATGATCGCCAGGTTGCTGATATCGGGCGTCAGGTAGGCGAGGGTGCGGGTGCGCTTGGCGTGCAGCGAGCGCGCCATGTGGTTGGGCTGGAACTCGAGCTTTTCGATAGCCGCCCGTACCCGGCGGGCCCGATCCTCCGATACCGGCTTGTTGCCGTTCACCACCGAGGAGACGGTGGAGATCGAGACCCCGGCTTCCCGCGCGACATCCTTGATGGTGGCGATGGGTTTGGACATCGACAGGCAGAATCCCCAGGCAGCGGCCGCTCGACAAAGAGCAGAGCCAGATCGCAACGCCGACCGCAAGGGCCGTCGATGCGTCGAGAAACGTTTCTCCATACTCTGCGCATGCGCGCTGCAGTAGCTACATCATCTACCGAGACATGCGTCAATCCATGATTGCGAAACGTTTCTCAAATTTCTTGACTTCCGGAGATTCTGGTGCCGAGTATGGATGCATCGCCGGGCGTTGACCCGGTCGCTCTGGGAGGAGTTCCATGCTCAAGACTGAGACATCACGGAGTAGGGGCGGGCTGGTGCGGCTGCTCGCCGCCACGCTGCTGGCCACCTCGCTCACCACCTTTGCCACGCTCGCCGAGGCCGTCGAGCTGACGCTCTGGGCGCCGCCGACCTTCACGCCGACCGCTGGACTGCCGGCAGTGGCCGACGCCTACAAGGACCTTTACGAGCGCTTCGAGGCCGAGAACCCGGATATCACGCTGAAGTTCGAAATCCTGCCCAACGGCACCGAGGCGCTGCAACAGCTTCTTACCGCCGCCACGGCCGGCAACCTGCCCGATCTCGCCGTGCTCGACGGTTTCTGGATTGCGAGGTTGGTCGAGACCGGCAAGCTGCAGCCGCTCGACGACATGTGGCCGGCCGAGGCGCGCGCCGCCTTCTATCCGCAGGCGGTAGATGCGGTGACTTTCGACGGCAAGGTGTATGCCGCCTGGTTTCACAATGCCTGGCGCGGCCTGTTCTATCGGCCCAGCATCATGGCCGAGCTCGGCTACACCGAGCCGCCCAAGACCTGGGACGAGTTCATCGCCTTCAGCGAAAAGGCCAAGGCGGCGGGCAAGTCGGCAGTAATGCTGCCCGGCTCGGGCACCGAGCTGACGGCGCTTCACATGCTTTCGATGTTCTGGGGTCTTGGCGGCAATCTGGTCGATGAAGCGGGCAAGCCGGTGTTCTTCGACGGCGCCAACCGCGCCGCTCTCGAGCAGGTCTATGCGCTGTATCGCGAACTGGTGGACAAGGGGATGATGCCGCTCGATGTCTCGACGATGGACGAGAGCGCCATTCGGCCGTTCTTCTACTCGGGCGAAACCGCCTCGGTGGCGCAATCCTCGTCGGCGGTGACGCAGATGTATGCCGACGTGCCGGATCTGAAGGGAGATCTGGGCGCCTACAGCTATCCCCTGCCGGGCGGTGCGCAGGCCTCGCCGATCCTCGTCGGCTGGACCTATGGCATCTTCGCTGCGGACCAGGAGCGCAAGGCCGCCGCCTGGAAGTTCATCGACTTTGTCCTGAAGCCCGAAAATCTCGGCAAGCTCAACGCCGCTGCCGGACACCTGCCGATCGTGCAGTCGATCTGGAACCAGCCGTTCTACAACGACGATCCGTTGATGCAGCAGTTCAAGGCGATCTTCGAGACCGGCGCGATGCGGGCGCGGCCGAACGTGCCGATCTACCCCACCATCACCAACGCCTGGGCGCTGCAGATGGCCGAAGTGCTGTCGGGCAACATCACGCCCGCGCAGGCGGTGGATAATGCCCGCGACCAGGTGATGACCGAATACGAGCGCATGTCGTCGCGCTGAGCGCCGACCAGCCCATGCCGGGTGGCAGGCTCGCCGCCCGGTTTCGCCCACTCGTTCGGGGAATCTCCAGATGGCTCGCGCCCGCTCGGCCAACGGCCTCACGCGTCACCAGTACCTGCTCTTCATCATGCCGGCGATCCTGGTGGTGCTCGGCTTCACCGCTTATCCGGCGCTCTACGGCATCTGGATCAGCCTCACCAACCTGCATTTCGCTTACCCGGATTCCCGCTTCGTCGGGCTCGACAACTACATCCGCTTCTTCACCTGGCCGGCACTGCCGCAGGTGGTGGGCAATACCGTGGTGTTCGTCACCGCAGTGGTGGTGCTGCAGCTGTCGTTAGGGTTGATGATCGCGCTGCTGCTCAACAAGCTGGTGTTCGGCCGGCGGCTGATGCGCTCGATCGCCATCCTCCCCTGGGTAATTCCGGCGGTAATCATCGGGCTGATGTTCCAGCAGCTGTTCTCGGGCAGCAAGCTCGGCATCATGAACACGGTCATCGCGATGTTCGGGCTGGATAGCCGGAGTTGGCTCTCCGACCCCGGCCAATCGATGGCGATCATGATCGGCGCCTTGGTCTGGCGCGGCGTGCCGCTCTCCATCATCCTGCAACTGGGCGGGCTCCAGACCATCGGCAAGGAACTCTACGAGGCTGCCGCCATCGACGGCGCCTCGCGCTGGCAGGTGTTGAGGCACATCACCATTCCGTCGCTCAAGCCGATCCTGTTGATCAACCTGATCATGGCGACCTCAGGCACGCTCAACCACGTCGACATACCCCTGGCGCTCACCGGCGGCGGACCGGGCCGAGCCACCGAAGTGCTGTCGCTCAGCCTCTACAACCAGGGCTTCCAGGTGCTCGACGCGGCCTATGCCTCCACCATCGCCACGGTGATCCTCGCCATCAACCTGATCCTGACCGTCGCCTACCTGCGCGTACTGAGGGCCCCCCGATGACCACCGACGCCATCGTTCACGTTCGCCCTCGAGCCGACGGGCCGCGCTACCGGCTGCCTGAACTCGTGGTCACCTACGCCCTCTACGGTCTGCTGTCGCTGCTGGTGCTGTTCCCGCTCGCCTGGGTGTTGCTCGGTTCGTTCAAGAACCCGGGCGAAATCTTCGCCTATCCCACGACGTTCTGGCCGCGCGACTTCACCTTCTCCAACTATGCCGACGTGATCAACCGCACGGCGCTGCCGCATTACCTCTGGAACACCGTGTTGGTCACTGCCTTCACCCTGGTGTTCTCGCTCGGCATCGGCACCGTCGCCGCCTATGGTTTCTCGCGCTGGGAATTCCCGTTCAAGGACACCATCCTCGTGGTGCTGCTGATCCTGCAGCTGATCCCCAGCACCGTGAACATCGTGCCCTATTACATGATGCTCAACTCGCTCGACCTGCTCAACACCCATGCCGGGTTGATCATCATCTACACCGCGGGCAACGTCCCCTTCGTCATCTGGATCATGAAGGGCTATTTCGACACCCTGCCGCGCAGCCTCGACGAGGCCGCGGTGATCGATGGCTGCTCGATGTTCCGAGTGTTCTGGAGCATCATCCTGCCGCTCAGTCTTCCCGGGCTGTCGGCCGCCGGCTTCCTCACCTTCCTCAGCGCCTGGTCGGAGTTCCTGCTGCCGCTGGTGCTCGCCAACTCGCGCGAGGTTGCAGTGATGAGCGTCGGCCTGTTCAGTTTCTTCGGCACCGACAACACGGCCTATCACTACGCCTTCGCGGCCTCGGTGATGTCCACGGCGCCGGTGATCATCGCCTACCTCTTTGCACAGGAGTACCTCGTGTCGGGCCTAGCCAGTGGAGCCGAGAAATGATCGACGCAACCATCTTCCAGGTTGGTCGCCAACCGCAGCTCTTCGTCGACAACTGGCTCATCGAGCAGTCCGACAGCGTCACCCGCCGCTGGCACAAGCCGGAGCGCCTGGGCGATGGCCCGGTGCTCAAGGCCGACCGGCCATGGGAGCACACACCGTATTTCACCTACAGCAACTTCAACGTGCTGAAGGATCCGGCCGACGGGCTGATCAAGTGCTGGTACGAGGATCTCGGCCCGATGGCGCCCTATCAGCGCCACCCCTGGCAGAACCGCATGCTCTATGCGGTGAGCGAGGACGGCATCCACTTCGAAAAGCCCCTGATGGATCGCGTGCTGGTCGATGGCCAGCGCACCAACATCTTCGCCGGTTATGTCGATGGTGTCTCGCCCAGCGCTGTGAACCCCTGGGCCGACACCGGCGTGCACTCGGCCGCCATCGTCATCGACCCCGAGCCGGCCGATCCGACGCAGCGCTACCGCATGCTGTTCACCCGGGCGACGGCGGACTACCGGCACAAGATCGACGTCGCGCATTCCGCCGATGGCCTCACCTGGCAGAGCTATGGCGTGCCGCCCAGTTTCGGTAACGCCGGCGGGCGGCTGTCTGACGTCTCGACCATCACCTACGACCCGACGACCAGGCTCTACCTGCAATATACCCGACACGGCCGCATGACTTCGGTTGGCGCGCCGGGCGACTGGCCCGGCGTTCCCTCCGGCTGGGGCGGGTGCTTCGCAAGCTACTGGCCCAACCGGCCCGACCTGATGAACAAGCGGCGCGTCTATCGCACCGTTAGCGCCGACTTCCTCAACTGGACCGACCTCGTTGCCGCGGTGACGCCGGACGATCTCGTCGACAACCTCGACGAGGCCTTCTACGGGCTCGGCCAGTTCCGGGTCGGCGGGCTGCATTTCGGCACGCTGGGCGTGCTGCAATATGTCGACAACGAGATGGAGGTCCGTCTGGTCTATAGCCGCGACGGTATTTCGTGGCAGCCGACCGACAAGGCCAACGCCTTCCTCGCACCGCGCCACGGCGCGTACTGGGATCGGCACATGGTGTCGATCGTCTCCCCGCCGGTGCAGGTCGGAAACCGCTGGCATTTCTACCATGGTGGCTCCTGGGCCCATCATGACTACTGGTGGGCCGGCGCGCAGAAGCTTGATCACGACGAGGCGCGTGATCCGACCGGTCAGGTCCGCTTCGGTATGGGTGTCGCGACGTTACGCTTCGAGGGCCTCGTCTCACTCGAAAACCGCGGGCCGCGGCTGGGACGGATTGTCACTCGGCCGCTCAGCACCGATGGTCGCTCGCTGTGGCTCAACAGTCGCAGCAAGGGCGGTGCGATCCGCGTTGCCGTCAGCGACTCCAACGGCCGAATTCTGCCGGGGCGCGGCTTCGATGACTGCACCCCGGTCAGCGCCGACAACATTCGCAACCAGGTGCGCTGGACCTCGGGCACCGCGCCCGACCCGGAAGGCGGCCCCGATCGTTACGTCAAGCTCTGGTTCGAGATTGCCGATGCGGAGCTGTTCGCCTTCGGCTTCGAAGCGTGAGCCGCGCGCAGCAAGGTCGTCGGCCCGGCTATCCCGCCGTTGTCGTTTCCGCGCTCGGCACCCGGATCCAGCCCTGGGGCAGGAAGCCGCGTTCGTCGATCGGCCAGTGGGCGTCGGGCGGCAGCTGCGGCTTGCCATCGACGCAGGCCCATGGTCCGCTCGGCGCCAGCAACTGCTCGACATTGGGGTTGCGCTCGCAGAATTCGCGCATCTCCACCACGGTCGGGGCCATGTCGCAGATCGGCCCGATATATGAGGTGCAGGCGAGCACTTCGCCGCCAACGCAACGCCAGCGCACCCGGTCGCGCGCCGAGCCGGCGGGGATCAGCAAGGCTTGCGCGATCGCCGGGGTGACCGCCGGACCGGCGTAGCGGTTGTCGACATAGTCGATCGTGCCCACCGCCCGGCAATAGGCGAACGGGTCGTCATAGGCCTCAGGAAGCGGGGCTGCGGCGAGCTGCGCCGGTGCCGCAGCTGCCGCCGGCGTCAGCCCGGTGGCAGGGACAGCATCGGCGGTGACGGTCGGTACAGCCGGCAGTTCGAGCTTGGCGGCGGCTGTCGGCACGGCAGCGACCGTCACTGGCTTGGCAGGTTCCGGTGTCGGCGCGACAGTCTCGCTGCTGACCACCGCTGCCGGGGTATCTGGCTCGCCGAACAGCGCGTCGAGCGAGCCGTCGCGATTGATCAAATAAGCACCTGCCGCGACGATGCCGAGGCCGAGCACGGCGACGACAGCCGCCAGTGCCGCGACCCACACATTGCTCCGTTCGCTCCGCGTCGAGTCGCGCCGCTGCCGCTCGCGCCGCGGTTCTGGTTCGCGCCGGGGGGCAGGGTCACGTCGGGTCTCCGGCTCGCGCCGCCGCGCCTCCGGCTCGCGCCGACGTGGTTCTGCTTCGCGCTCGCGCACCTCGGCGCGCGGCTCGGGCGCTACCCGCGCGCGCGACGCTTCCGGTTCGAGCTGTTCGCGCCGGGCCTCGGCCCACATGTCGGGATCGTGGCGGCGCGGCGGCCGCGGCGTATCGAGATCCTCCCAGCGCGGCGGCGCGCTGGTTGGGCGCGAGGTGACGGTCACGTCATCGAGCGTCAGCGGGATGGCCCGCTTGGGCGGCGGCGGCGCGTCGTGCCGCGGCATCAGCATCGGATCCATGCGAAGCGCCGCTTCGCGCTCGAACTCGCTGTCATTCTCCTCCGGCGCCTCGTTGGCGAGGCGTCGGTTCCGCCTGGCCTGCCGCCGCCGCCGGACCTGCAACTCGCCGGCGAGGAACGCGAACAGCGCCGCCAGCCCGGCCGCCCCGGCTGGCGCCAGCAGATGGTAGGTGAACAGCTGCGGCACCGAGATGGCGACGCCGAGCCAGCCGGCGGCTGCGCCGATCAGCAGCAGCGCGGCGAATCCCGGAGTCACCGTGGCCAGCACCCCGCCGAGCAGCGCAGCTCCGGCAACGGCGTACCAGATGATGGTGCCGAGCAGGCGCTCGTTCGAGCTATGCGTCCAGAAGTCGAGGAACGGCGAAACCAGATCGACGCGCAGCGCACTTGGCGCCAGGAGCGCAAACAGCCCGGCAATCAAGCCCAAGAATAGCGCGGCAATTCTCACCGTTACGTCCCCGATGGTCTTGTTGCGCCCCCGCGGGGCGAAGCATGCCCACCGGCGCCTCCAAGCGCAAGCCGGCACGCATAGATGATGCACCGTAACCTCGTCCATGTTGCTGTAGCGTATTGCCTTTCGGCCCGCTCTCGTGATCATGAGGGCATGAAAGTCCTCATCCTCGGTTCGGGCGTCATCGGCACCACCTCTGCCCACTATCTGGCCGGGGCGGGCCATGAGGTGACGGTAATCGATCGCCAGCCGGGGCCGGGGCTCGAAACCAGCTACGCTAACGCGGGTGAACTTTCATACGGCTACGCCTCGCCGTGGGCCGGGCCGGGCATTCCGGTCAAGGCCATCAAGTGGCTGCTGATGACCGATGGTCCGTTGGTGCTGCGGCCCAAGCTCGATCCGCGGATGTGGATCTGGGGCCTGCAGTTGCTCGCCAACTGCACCGAGCGGGCCTACGCCATCAACAAGGGTCGCATGGTGCGGCTCGCCGAGTATTCGCGCGATATGATGATCGCGTTGCGCGCCGAAACCGGGCTGGCCTTCGATGGTCGTCAGCAGGGCACGGTGCAGCTGTTCCGCGAGCAGAAGCAGCTCGATCACGCCGCTGACGATATAGCGGTGCTCAAGCAATATGGCGTGCCCTACGAGGTGCTCGACCCCACGGGCTGCGTTGCCGCGGAGCCGGGCCTCGCCACGGCGACGGTGCCGTTCGTCGGTGGGCTGCGCCTCGCCAACGACGATACCGGCGACTGCAAGATGTTCACCGAGGCGCTCGCGGCCCGCGCCGCCAGCCACGGCGTCGCCTTCCGCTACGGTACCACGATCGACCATATCGCCACGTCCGGCGGCGAGGTGAGCGGGGTTGCGACCGACAAGGGTATGCTGACCGCAGATGCCTATGTCGTGGCGCTCGGCAGTTATTCGCCGCTGCTGCTGCGTTCGCTCGGCATCGGCCTGCCGGTCTATCCGATCAAGGGCTATTCGCTCACCGTGCCGATCACCGATGCGTCGGTGGCGCCGGTCTCGACGGTGATGGATGAGACCTACAAGGTGGCGACCACCCGGCTGGGCGACCGGATCCGCGTCGGCGGCACGGCCGAGATCGCCGGCTACGACACGACGCTTCACCCCTCGCGCCGCGGCCCGCTCGATCGCTCGTTGCGCGAGCTGTTCCCCGAGGCCGGAGATGCGTCGAAGGCCAGCTTCTGGTGTGGGCTGCGGCCGATGACGCCCGACGGCACTCCGGTGCTGGGGCGCTCGAAATTCTCCAACCTCTACCTCAACACCGGTCACGGCACGCTCGGCTGGACCATGGCGGCAGGTTCCGGCCGGGTGCTCGCCGATATCATTTCCGGCAGGGCCCCCGACATCGAGGTCGGCGACCTCGGGCTGAGCCGCTACGCCTAGGCCCAAATACCGATGAAAATCGAGAGCTTGGGAACAGCAGGCATCGGCCCTCGCCTTTGCCGGCGAATTGGGCGATAAGCCGAAGATCGCTCGCCCCGGGACGTCATGCGCGCCTTACTGATCGCCCTTGCTCTGCTGCTCGCCCCGTCGGCGCCGGTGCTGGCGCAGGCGCTGCCCTATCACATCGATCCCGGTGCCCGCGAAATCGTCCCCAACCTGACGGCGGTGCCGTCAATCCGCTTCCTCACCACGGCAGACTTTCCGCCGTTCAACTTCCGTGATGACACGGGCGCACTGGTCGGCTTCAACGTTGATCTGGCCCGGGCGCTGTGCGCCGATCTCGCCATCACCTGCACGGTGCAGGCATGGCCATGGGACCAGGCGGCGCGGGCGCTGGAGGACCGGCAGGGCGATGCACTGATCGCCGGCCTGGCGCTGACCCCGCAGAATGGCGCCTTGTTCGATTTCTCACAGATCTACCTGATGCTGCCTGGCCGCTTCGTCACGCCGGTCGCCGCGGCCGCCGGGTTCGATCCGGCCTCGCTCAACGGTAAGCGTGTTGCGGTGCGGCGCGGCTCGACCCACGCCGAGTTCATCCGCCGCTACCTGCCGGCCGCCGGGCTGATCCAGTTCGACAGTGAGATCCTGGCGCTCGACGCGCTCTCAAAGGGTGAGGCCGATGCCTATTTCGGCGACGCGATGCGCGCCTCCTTCTGGCTCAACGAACATGTCGGCTGCTGCGAGTTCGCCGGCGCCCCGTATTTCCGGCCCGACCTGTTCGGGGATGGTCTCGCCGTAGCGGTGCCGGCGGGTGCTGACGCGGTGCGCCAGGTGATCGATTACGGTCTGGCCCGGCTGAAGCGCTCGGGCGCCTATGACGAGCTCTACCTGCGCTGGTTCCCGGTCAGCTTCTATTAGGCCGAACGCATGCGGGCGCGGGCGCTCGCCTCGATGGCGGCGGTCACCAGCCGATCGACCTCCAACCGGTCGCGCACCATCTCGAGCAGGCGCAGTTCTTCCTGCGGCAACTGCACGTCGACCACGGCGACTTCGACGGCCAGCGCATATGCGGTGTCGTGCAGACGCTTCGGTACGGCAGCGATGGCATCGTCGAGCACGGCATCGAGGCCGGCGCTGTTGGTCTTGTCGACTGCTGCGTTGGCCACCGCCGAGAGCCGTTCGAAATCGAAATCGGCAAATACCGGCGAGCGCACCACCAGGTTGCCGATCACATCGAGCTCGTGATCGGAAATGCCTTCGTCGGACGAGGCGGTGACCACCATGATGTGGATGAGAGCGTCCTGCAGGGAAATGGCCATCGGGTCCTCTGGAGCGTGATCAGGAAAAGTTCTGAGACTTTTCCGGTTCGATCTCGCGACAAGCAAGACCTGATCGAAAGTCCCGCATAACTAGGCACCGCACCAGCGCTTGGCAAGATGGGGCAGGGCGCTTCCCATTGACGCCCGTAGCCGGCTGGTGCAATTGAGCGCCTTCTCCCCACTCAGCATCTGAGGCCTGCCGTGCCCGCGCCGCTTCCGACCCTTGATCCCGCCTTCTTCGACGCCGCCCAGACGGCGCGCGCCTGGCCATTCGAGGAAGCGCGGAAACTGGTGGCTCGGGTCGAGCGGCTGGGCTTGAAGGAGGTGCTGTTCGAAACCGGCTACGGTCCCTCGGGCCTGCCGCATATCGGCACCTTCGGTGAAGTGGCGCGTACCACCATGGTCCGCACCGCCTTCCGGCTGTTGACCCGCGACGAGATTCCGACCCGTCTGCTCTGCTTCTCCGACGACATGGACGGCATGCGCAAGATTCCGGAGAACGTGCCGGACCGGGCCGCGCTCGAGCCCTATCTGCAGATGCCGCTGACCTCGGTGCCGAACCCGTTCGGCGGTGATTACCCGAGCTTTGGCGACCACAACAACACCATGCTGCGGCGCTTCCTCGATACTTTCGGCTTCAACTACGAGTTCGCCAGCGCTACCGAGTATTACAAGGCCGGCCGCTTCGACGAAGTGCTGCTGCGCGCCGCGGAACGGTACGATCAGATCATGGCGGTGATGCTCCCGAGCCTCGGCGAGGAGCGGCAGGCGACCTATTCGCCGTTCCTGCCGATTTCGCCGATCTCGGGCCGGGTGCTCTACGTGCCGATGAAGCACGTCGACGCCAAGGCTGGCACGGTGACCTTCGTTGACGAGGATGGCCGCGACGCCACCCTGCCGGTCACCGGCGGCCATGTGAAGCTGCAGTGGAAGCCGGATTTCGGCATGCGCTGGGCGGCGCTGGGCGTCGATTTCGAGATGTTCGGCAAGGACCACCAGACCAACCAGCACATCTACGACAAGATCTGCGCCATTCTCGGCGGCACGCCACCCGAGCATTATGTCTACGAGCTGTTCCTCGACGACCTCGGCCAGAAGATCTCCAAGTCGAAGGGCAATGGGCTGACCATCGACGAGTGGCTGACCTATGCCGGCACCGAGAGCCTTAGCCTCTACATGTTCCAGAAGCCGCGGGTGGCCAAGCGCCTCTACTTCGACGTGATCCCGCGTGCGGTGGACGAGTATTACCAGTACGTCGCATCCTACAACGGGCAGGACGCGGCCGCGGCGCTGGAGAACCCGGCCTTCCATATCCATTCGGGCAAGGTCCCGGTGATCGATATGCCGATCACCTTCGGGTTGCTGCTCAACCTCGCCTCGGCCGCCAACGCGCACGAGAAGTCGGCGCTGTGGAACTACATCTCCCGCCGCCTGCCCGGCGAGACGCCGACCACCAACCCCGAGCTCGACCGGCTCGCCGGCTATGCGGTGCGCTACTTCAACGACGAAGTGAAGCCGACCAAGACCTTCCGCGCGCCCACCGACAAGGAGCGCGCCGCGCTGGCCGACCTAGCCGATCAACTGGCCGGCAAGGAGGCGCTCGACGCCAAGGAACTGCAGGACATCGTCTATGCGGTCGGCAATGCGCACAGCTTCGAGCCGCTGCGCGACTGGTTCGGCGCCATTTACCAGGTGCTGCTCGGGGCTGACCAGGGCCCGCGTTTCGGCTCGTTCATCGCGCTCTATGGCGTAGCCGAGACGCGTCAGCTGATCGCCGATGCCCTCGCTGGCAAACTCGTCACTGCGGCCTGAGTGAACGGTCAGACGGCGCTCAGGAACGCCACCGAGCGCTCGAATGCCGTCTCTGCCGCGGTTGCGTCGTATTCCGGCCGGTCCGCCTCGGCGAACCAATGGGTTGTGCCGGGATAGACGATGGCAGCGCTCGGCGGTCCGGCGGCCTCGAGCTTGCTGATCATGCCCGCCTGATCGTCGGCGAAGGGATCGGTCTCGGCGAAGTGGCCGAGCACCGGAACTTTCAGCGCCACCTCGCGGTCGGCGTAGTAGGTGACGACGCGCCTGAGGGGCAGCTCCTCCTGCAACTGCAGCAGCTGGAAGCCGCCGAACGAAAAGCCGAGCCCGCTGACCCCGCCGACCACGGCGCGATGCGCGGCAAGGCCGCGGAAACTGTCGGCGAGCAGGGCAGGGGCGGTTTGCCAGTAGCGCTCCAGCAACCCCTGCGCCGCGTCGCGGTCGGTGGCGATCTGGCCGTCGAAGGCATCGGCCAATCCGACCACGAAGCCGCGCTTGGCGAGCCGTCGACCGTAATGCATGACCGTCTCGTTGCGCCCCCACCACGGATGGATCACCAGCACGCCCGGCCCACCGCCGCTCGCAGGCAGGATGATTTCGAGCTGGTCCATCACTGGCTGACCCAGACGATGCGACCCATCCCCTCGATCTGCTTCATCTCGATGACGCGCGGCGGATAGAGGGGGTTGAGCGAGTGAAGCTCGAGCAGCTTGTGGGTCTGTCGGTGGAGCAGCCTGATCAGCACCTCGCCATCCCAGGTGCGCACCACGACGCGGTCGCCGCGGCGCATCGGCGCGGCTGGCGAGACGACGATGATGTCGCCATCGCGGTAGAGCGGCAGCATCGAGTCGCCAGAGACTTCGAGGGCGAAATCCCCTGAGGCCGAAGGGAAAGCCCCTTCATCCCGGCCGTCGCCCCTGGGCAGGCCGGCCGCAGCGAAGAAGCCGCCCGAGCCGGCCTCGCCGAGGCCACGCAGCGGCACCTCACCAGGCGCCCGTCGCGGGGCGCTTCGCGCCAGGAAGACGTCGAAACTCTCGTTGGTCGCGTCCAGCACCTTGGCGATGCTCTCGGTCGAGGGCCAGCGCTCGCGGCCGTCTTTGCTGATCCGCTTGGAGCGGTTGAACGCTGTCGCGTCGAGGCCTGCCCGGCGCGCCAGCCCCGACGCCGACAGCCCGTGCCGGGCGGCGATGGCGTCGATCGCGCTCCAGAGATCGCTATGCGAGAGCATGCTTCGCGCCCCGCCTCGCTGAGGAAACCAGTCCTATCGAAACCCTGCCACGGTCGCTTGTAAAGCAGTCCAAGCAACTTGTGATTGACGGTCCGTTTCTCTCAGGCGCTTTCAGGAAGGGCTGCGGCCCTTTCCACCTCGCAAGTGCGACAAAACCAATGCGCTGAAGCGTTTCGGCGTTTCAATGAAACGGCGAAATGCTCTAGGGTCCGGCCCGTTCGATCCAGGGAGCATGCCGTGGCCACCGCCGAGTTCATCTACAAGGTCGCGAGCCGCGAGATCTATGAGGCCTCGCTCGCCGCAGGAAGCTTCGTAGGCCAGCCGATCGACCTCAAGGACGGCTACATTCACTTCTCCAGCGCCACCCAGCTGGGCGAGACGATCCGCCTCTACTTTGCCGGGCTCAGCGATCAGGTGCTGTTCCAGGTGCCGGCGGCGCCGCTCGGCGAGGCGCTGCAATGGGAGGCCTCGCGCGGCGGCGACCTGTTCCCGCATCTGTTCGCCCCGTTGCCGATGACCTCGGTCTCCAACATGACGCGGCTCGACGTGCCGGCCGATGGCCGCGTCGCTCTGCCGGATTGGGTCAAATGATCTTCTCACGCCTCTCCCCGCTGCTCCGCATGCCGCTGGTCTCGGGCCTGACCCGCGACGCGCTGCTGAAGATGGATCCCGAGATCGCCCATGGCGCCACCATCGCGGCGCTGCGGCTGGGCCTCGCGCCGGAGCAGGAAGGGAGCGACCCACCCGAACTGCACACCACGCTGTGCGGGCTCGACCTCAAGAACCCGGTCGGCATGGCCGCGGGTTTCGACAAGAATGCCGAGGTGCCCAAGCCGCTCGCCCGCATGGGCTTCGGCATGGTCGAGATCGGCACCGTCACGCCGCGCCCGCAGCAGGGCAATCCCAAGCCGCGGCTGTTCCGGGTCAATCCGGCCGACGGGGTGATCAACCGCATGGGCTTCAACAACGAGGGCCACGACGCGGCGTTCGCCCGCCTGAAAGGCGCCCATGTCGGCGCCATCCTCGGCGTCAATATCGGGGCCAACAAGGATTCCGAGGATTTCGTCGCCGACTACGTCACCGGCGTCACCCGCTTTGCCGAGGTCGCCGACTACCTGACGGTCAATATCTCCTCGCCCAATACGCCGGGCTTACGCAACTTGCAGGCCGACGAGGCGCTGACCCGGCTGCTGGCGGCAGTGCTGAAGGCGCGCTCCAAGGCGTCGGTGCGCGTGCCGGTGCTGCTCAAGATCGCCCCCGATCTCGACGAGAAGGCGCTCGACGGCATCGCGAGGGTCGTGCTCGCCACTGATCTCGACGGGCTGATCGTCTCCAACACCACGCTGAGCCGCGATCCGGTCGCGGGGCTGGAGAATGCCACCGAAACCGGCGGCCTCTCGGGCAAGCCGCTGTTCAACCTCGCGACGCAGAAACTGGCCCAGGTCCGCCAGCGCGTCGGCAAGCTGCCGATCATTGGGGTCGGCGGCATCCACTCGCCCGAGAGCGCGGTGGCGAAATTCGAGGCCGGCGCCGACGCGATCCAGCTCTATTCGGCCCTGGTGTTCGGCGGGCTCGATATGCTCGATCGGCTGAAGCGCGGGCTGAGCGCGGCGGTGCGGTCGAGGGGGCTCAAGTCGGTGTCGGAGCTGACCGGGCGGACCACGGCGGAATGGGCGAGTGGGAAGGCGAGCCTCTAGCAGACGGCCCCCTCCCATCCTCCCCCATAAAGGGGGAGGTGCCTCGCCGGTGCATTTGGCGCGATCGAAGACAGAGCCTCGACTCTTCACCTCCCCCTTTATGGGGGAGGCCGGGAGGGGGCCGTCTCTATCAGTCAGGCATCAAACAACCCCGCCTTCTTCCGCTCCAGCGCCCACCAGTAGAACCCGGCGCGGCAGAGGAAGAACAGGTGAATCGAGATCCAGAGCCCGGTATTGCCGAGCGCGCTCTGCAGCACCACTGCGACGGCGAGGAAGAAGGCGAGCGCCAGCACCATGCCGTTGCGCATCACCGTGTTGAGGGTGATGCCGACGAGGATGCCGTCGAACACGAAGGCCGGCATGCCGGTGAGCGAGGACAGCGCTGCGATCCACAGGAACATCCGCGCATATTCGCGCACCGGCTCGCTCGTGGTCATGAAGTCGATCAGGTACCACCCGGCGGCGAACCAGACCAGCGCCAGCCCCACCGCGATCAGCGTGCCCCAGCGGAACGCCAGGGTGTAGGCGCGATCGAAAGCCGGCCGCCAGTTGGCGCCGACCGCCTTGCCGCAAAGCTGCTCGGCCGCCTGGGCGATGCCATCGAGGAAAAAGCCCGAAATCATCAGGAAGTTGAGGAGGATCGCGTTGGCCGCCAGTGGCACTTCGCCCAGTCGCGAGCCCTGCGCGGCGAAATAGGCATAGGCGCCCATCAGCGCGATCGAACGGATCATCAGGTCGCGGCTCAGCCCGAACATGCGCCTCAGTGCATGGCCATGGAACAACTCGTCCGGCACGATCATCGCCATCACCTTGGCGAAGCCTCCGAAGTGCCGCACCAGCAGCACCAGTCCGAGCAGGCATGCCGCGGCCTGGCCGATCACCGTCGCCAGCGCTGCGCCGTGCGGCCCCCAGCCCAGGCTCATCACGAAGATGATCGACAACGGGATGTCGAGCCCGTGGATCACCATCTGCAGCATCATGCCGGTCTTGGCTCGGGCGCGGCCATAGAACCAGCCGAGCAGCGCGTAGTTGATCAAGGAGAACGGCGCCGCCCAGATCCGCACCTCGAAATACTGCTTGAGCGCTTCGGCCACCCCTGATGTCGGCGCCATCGCCAGGTTGGCGAGCGCCAGCAGCGGCAATTGCAGTGCGATCATCAGCGCGGCGGCAATCACCCCGATGCCGATGGCGCGCGCCACATGCAGCAACCCGTCGCGCGGGTCGCGCGCGCCGATCGCCTGGGCCGTCAGGCCGGCCGTGCCGGTCCTGAGGAAATAGGCCATCGAGAAGATGAAATCGAACACCAGCGCGCCCAGCACCACGCCGCCCAGCATCGCTGCATCGCCCTGCCGGCCGATCACCGTGATGTCGACCAGCCCGGCCAGCGGCTCGGTGATGAAAGCCACGGAGGCGGGCAAGGCGATGGCCCAGACGTCGCGCGAGCGCACGTCGAACGGATAGGTCGGTCGGGTCAAGTCAGCGCTCGGTGAGAAGGTCTATGACGACATCGGCGCGGCTGCGCGAGCGATGCACCAGGTCGAAATTGGCGAGGTCGACGCGCTCGATATGCTCGCGGTTGCGCTCTTCGCTGAACAGCCCGTGCTCGCCGTGGCGCTTCAGCAGCCGCGCCCGCACCTTGTCGCGATCGAGATCGATGAACACTGCCAGGTTGAGGATCGGCTTGATCCGCCACCACGGTGCATTGGCGAGCAGCAGGTAATTGCCCTCGACCACCAGCACCTTCACCGCGGCGGGGACGATGAAGGCGTCGAGCACGACGTCCTCGATCTCGCGCGAATAGCCAGGGCCGCTCACCGGGCCATCGGCTGCTTTCAACCCATCGAGAAAATCGGCAAAGGCGCCACCCTCAAAGGTATGCGGCGCGCCCTTGTCCTTGACCGTGCCGAGGCCCTCGAGCTTGGCGTGCAGCATGTGGAAGCCGTCCATCGGCACATAGGCGGCGCTTCCGGGCGTCGCGGCGTTCAGGGCCTCGACCAATTGTACGGCGAGGGTCGACTTTCCCACCCCTGGCCCGCCGGCGAGTCCAATGGCGACGCGGCCGGGGTGGGCCGCCGACACGGCTTCGGCGCGCTCGGTGAGCCAGGCCAGCGCCTGCTCCGGCGTCAGGTTCAGCTCCTGCTGCTCGTTGTCGTTCATCGGTGGTCCTCCGGGGAGTGGCGTAGCGGATTCCGCGTCTGCGGCCCACCCCCCTCCCGGCCTCCCCCACAAGGGTGAGGTGACGAGTCGAGCGTTGTCCTCGATTGCGCCCAGCGCACCGGCCGGCAACTCCCCCTTGTGGGGGAGGTTGGGAGGGGGGAGGCACGATCGCCCAAGCAAGCGCTCTTGCCCCTTCTCCCCAGTCCCCCCATACTAGGCACAAACCGAGAACGTTCCTTGCCCCTCCACCACGAGATCACCGACTGGTTCGCCGGCAAGGGCTGGGCGCCGCGCGCGCACCAGCTGGCGGTGCTGGAGGCGACCGAGGCCGGGGACTCGGCGCTGCTGATTGCCCCGACCGGCGCCGGCAAGACCCTGGCGGGGTTCCTCCCCACCATCAACGATCTGATCGAGAACCCACGGCCCGGGCTGCATACCCTCTATCTGTCGCCACTGAAGGCGCTGGCGGTGGACGTGCAGCGCAACCTGATGACGCCGATCTCCGAGATGGGCCTCGGCATCCGGGTCGAGGCCCGCACCGGCGATACCCCGTCGCATCGGCGCCAGCGCCAGCGCTTCGACCCGCCGCAGATCCTGCTGACCACGCCGGAGCAATTGGCGTTGCTGCTCAGCCACCCGGATGCGCCCAAACTGTTCGGCGCGCTCCGCCGCGTCGTGCTCGATGAACTGCACGCCATGGTCACCAACAAGCGCGGCGAGCTGATGTCGCTCGGCGTCGCCCGGCTCGGCACGCTGGCGCCGCAGCTCCGGATCACTGCGCTCAGCGCCACCGTCGCCCGCCCGGATCTGCTGCGCGACTGGATCGCGAGCCCGGTGCCCGGCGCCAAGGCGCGGCTGCTGATGGGAGAGGGCGGGGCGAAACCCCATATCGAAATCCTGAAGTCAGAGCAGGTAATCCCCTGGGCCGGGCACTCCTCGCTTTACGCCATCCCCGACCTCTACCGCACCATCAAGGAGCACAAGACGACGCTCTTGTTCGTCAACACGCGCAGCCAGGCCGAGATGCTGTTCCAGGAGCTATGGGCGGCCAACGAGGACATGCTGCCCATCGCCATGCATCACGGCTCGCTCGCGGTGGAACAGCGGCGCAAGGTCGAGGCGGCGATGTCGGAAGGCCGGTTGCGCGCCGTGGTCTGCACCTCGACGCTCGACCTCGGCATCGACTGGGGCGACGTGGACCTCGTGGTGCAGGTCGGCGCTCCCAAGGGGTCGTCCCGGATGCTGCAGCGCATCGGCCGCGCCAATCACCGGCTCGATGAACCGTCGAAGGCGCTGTTCGTCCCGTCCAATCGCTTCGAGGTGCTGGAATGCGAGGCTGCACTTGAAGCCGTCGAGCACAACCATCAGGACAGCGAGGATCCGGTCTCGGGTGGTCTCGACGTGCTGGCGCAGCACATCCTCGGCAGCGCCTGCGCTGACGCGTTCGACCCGGTGGCGCTGCATGCCGAGATTCGCCGCGCCTGGCCCTATCGTGAGCTGAGCTGGGAGCAGTTCGAGCGCACCGTCGATTTCGTCGCCACCGGCGGCTACGCGCTGCGCGCCTACGAGCGCTATGCCAAGCTGCGCCAGACCGGCGACGGCAAGTTCCGCATCTCCAACCCGCAGGTGGCGCAGCAATATCGGCTCAATATCGGCACCATCGTCGAGGAGCCGATGGTGAAGGTCCGGCTGGTCAAGGGCCGTGGCTTCACCAAGGGTGCCACTACCGGCCCGATCGGCCGTTTCGGCCGGGTGCTGGGCGAGATGGAGGAGTATTTCTTCACCACCCTCACCAAGGGCGACACGTTCCTGTTCGGCTCGGAGATCGTCGCCTATGAGGGGATGTTCGAGAGCGAGGCCTATGTGTCGCGCTCGCAGGGCAAGGACCCAAAAATCCCATCCTACATGGGTGGCAAGTTCCCGCTCTCCACCTTCCTCGCCGACGGGGTGCGGAGGCTCCTCGCCCACCCCGATCAATGGCACCTGCTGCCTGATCAGGTGAGCGACTGGCTGCGCCTGCAGCAGGAGGCGTCAGTGTTGCCGGCCCAGGACTCGCTGCTGGTCGAGACCTTTCCACGCGGCGCGCAGAATTACCTGGTCTGCTACCCGTTCGAGGGGCGCTTGGCGCATCAGACGCTGGGGATGCTGCTGACCCGCCGGCTGGAGCGGGCTCGCGCCCGTCCGCTCGGCTTCGTCGCTTCGGACTATTCGCTCGCCGTCTGGGGCCTGGGCGATTTCTCGGCGCTGATCCGCACCGGCAGGCTGTCGCTCGATGAGCTGTTCGACGAGGACATGCTCGGCGACGATCTCGAGGCCTGGCTCGATGAAAGCCAGCTGATGCGCCGCACCTTCCGCAACTGCGCCATCATCGCCGGGCTGATCGAACGCCGGCATCCGGGGCAGAAGGAAAAGACCGGCCGGCAGATCACCGTGTCGTCCGACATCATCTACGATGTGCTCTACCAGCACGAGCCCGACCACATCCTGATCCAGGCCACCCGCCGTGACGCGGCGCGCGGGCTGCTCGATATCGAGCGGCTCGGCCACATGCTCGCCCGCATCAAGCAGCACATCGTGCACAAGCCGCTCGACCGAATCTCGCCATTGGCGGTACCGGTATTGCTCGATATCGGAAAGGTTCCGGTGGTCGGCGAGGCCCGCGAAAGCACCATGGCCGAAGCCGCCGAGGAGCTGATCGCCGAAGCCATGGGTATTAATCCCGAGACAAGGAAGCGGGCGAATTGACTTCAGCCTGGGCAGCGCGCACTGCCCCGATCGACGACAAGGGCGATCCCGTGCACCTGCATTTCGCCGGTCACAGTTTCGAGCCGCTCCCCTCTGGCGCCCTCTGGTGGGCCGCCGAGAGCGCCCTGCTGGTCGCCGACCTGCACCTCGAAAAGCTCTCCTCCTTTGCCAAACGCGGCAGCCTGCTGCCGCCCTACGACACCGGCTTGACCCTCCGCCGCCTCGAAGCCGACATCGCCCAGACCGGCGCCACCGAAGTGATCGCGCTCGGCGACAGTTTTCATCGCGACGAGGGCAGCTCGACGCTGCTGCCGGCCGATCGGCTGCGGCTGGCGGCGTTGCTGGGCAAGGCCCGCTGGACCTGGATTTCCGGCAATCACGATCCGGCGCCGCACAGCCTGGGCGGCACATGCGTCACCGGCCTCGGCCGCGCCGGCCTGTCCCTGACGCATGAACCTGCAGCGGGGCAGGGCGTCATCGCCGGGCACCTGCATCCGGCGGCACATGTGGCGATGAACGGTCGCTCGGTCCGCCGCCCCTGCTTCGTCCATGATGGCCGATTGCTGGTGCTCCCGGCCTATGGTTCCGCCACCGGCAGCCTCAACATCCTCAGCCCGGCCTTTGTGGGCCTCCTGCACTGGCCGACGCTCGAAGTGGCGATGATCGGCCGGGGGCGGGTCTATCCCGTGAGCCCGAAGCGGCTGGTGCCGGGATACGACTGGTAGCCGGGCGGACCAGGCTCCATTCACTGGCGACTTCGGGCCGTATGGGTCGGCCGTGCGACTTGGATAACACTGCTTGTGCGGCGGGTGTTCCCCCGGGTGCTTCAGTGTGCCCGCAGATATGGAGTCCAACCATGCTGCTTAGCGTGAACTCGCGACTTCCCATCCTCATTGCCGGCATCACCCTGGCGCTGTCTTTCGGGACGGCGGCACTCAGCGAAAGCCGGGTCGTCTTCCAGGCCAGCAAGGAACAGGTCAAGAAGGCCTGCGACGGCATCGAAGGCGGCGGCGGCGTTCCAGTGAAGGGCGAAGGCGGCACCGGCTATGGCTGCTACAACACCAATAACGGCGTGCTCGTCGCCTGTTCCGACGGCGGCACCTGCACCGGCTACCTGCCCAAGGGGGCGCCGCGGAAGAAGGCGCTGGGCAACGTGCTGAATTTCGGCGCCGGGGTCAGCTCCGCGCCGGAGGCCAAGAGTTCGGAAGGTAGCGCTGGCGGCGGTAATGGTGGTGGTGGTGGTGGGAACCCCTGTGGACCGGATGGCTGCCTCTACTGACAACGACGCTTGCTGAGGGCAGCTGCGGCTTCAGGTACGTGCCCGAAAATATTCCGGTCCCGAACCCTTGATTGGCATGTAACACACCACCCACGTGTCAGCCTCAAACGGGAATGGGACACCTGACATGCATGGGTTCGTGAAACTTGCCGCCGCCTCCGCGGCCCTGCTGCTGCTCGCAGCTCCGGCGCTGGCCGAGACGCGTACTGTCGACCTGCCGGCCTTCACCGCGCTCGATATCTCGTCTGGGATCGATGCCATAGTCACGGTCGGCAGCCCCCAGTCGATCACTGTCGAGGCCAAGGACAAGCGGCTGCTCGACGATCTGCAGCTCAAGGTCGACGGCAATACGCTCAAGGCCTATTACGACTGGAGCTTCTTCGACATTTTCACTTTCGGCGATCGCGACCAGATCAAGCTCACCATCACGGTGCCGGCGCTCAACAAGATCGAAGCCAGCGCCGGGTCCGACGTCGAGGCGACCGGTGTCGTTGGCGACGCGCTGGAGTTCGGCTCGTCGAGCGGCGCCGATCTGATCCTCAGGGCGGTCGACGGCAAGTCGATCGACCTCAACGCCTCCTCCGGCGCCGGGCTGAAGATCGACGGCGCCTGTATCGACGGCAAGGCCAATTCCTCGTCCGGGTCGGATCTCGACGCCGAGCACCTGCTGTGCGCCACCATGGATGCCAACGCCTCGTCGGGCTCCGACCTCGACGTCCATGCCTCGAAATCGGTCAAGGCCAATGCCTCTTCGGGCTCCGACATGACGATTTACGGCAATCCGGCCGAGGTCGACCAGGAAGCAAGCAGCGGCAGCGACATCAAGCTCGAGAAGTAGGTCGCCGGTCAGGGCCTACCGTTTGAACACCACACCGCCGAGCCAGCCGGTGAACAGCGCCAGCGCCACGCAGACCAGCCCGTAGAGCAGGGGCTGCGTGCGCGCCGATTGGCCGAGAAAGCGTTCGAAGCCGATCTTGCGCACCGAGAACCCATCGGATTTCTCGGCAATCACCTTGCCGTCCTTGAACAGGTAGGTATGCGCCAGATAGGGGCCGGGCGGCGCATCCGACGGCAGCACCACTTGCGCGAAGTAGAAGGTGTCCGAGCGGAACACCACGCCGTTCTCGTTGAGCTTGAAGAAGCCCTTCTGCTGCATCAGCCGGGTGAGCTCGCCGCCGAACACCGTCGCGTCCCACCAGCCCGCCTTGGCGGTGTAGCGGGCCTGGCTGTCGAGCGGGATTTCTTTCTCCGCCAGGGTGATCGGGTCGGTGATGTTGCTCAGCGGCGCATCGCTCAGCACCTGGTAGAATGACGGGAAGCGCTCGAACTCCGCCTGCGCCGTGTTGAGCCAGATGCCGAACTGGTTGGTCTTGCGCCGCGCCACCCGGTTCTGCAGCGGACCGGTGATGGTGATGATGGCGTGGTACGGGCCCTCGACGAAGCGCTGTTCGGCCCCGACCTCCGGCTCGATCGCGCCGAACAAGGTCAGCGTCTGGCCGGCAAAGCTCGAGGTGATCGATACCTCGTCCTGGCTGACCTGCGTCACCAGCCGTTCGGCCAGCGCCGGCGATGCGGCGAGCAGCAGGACCAGCGCGAGCAGCAGGGGGCGCATCAGATCACCCCCGAGGCGCCGATCACGGCGGTCGAATAGACGTCGCCCGGTGTCAGCACCAGGCTGATGCCGAAGCGGATGGCAACGGCGAGGACAAGGATGGCGAGCAGCGCGCGCAGCTGTTCGCCGCGCAGGTATTTGCCGGCCGAAGCGCCGAACTGTGCGCCTACCGTGCCGCCCACCATCAGGCAGAAGGCGAGGAGGATATCGACGCTCTGGCTCGAGACGGCGTGGAGGATGGTGGTGGCCGCCATCATCGCCACCACCTGCAGGAGCGAGGTGCCGATCACCATGTTGCCGGGCATCCGGAGGATGTAGACCAGTGCCGGCACCAGGATGAAGCCGCCGCCGATACCGAGCAGCGAGCCGACGAAGCCGATGGCGACGCCGAGCGCCAGCACCGGGATCACCGAGATGTAGAGCCGCGATTTCTTGAACCGTACCCGCCACGGCAAGCCATGGAACCAGTTATGCTGGTTGGGCAGTTTTTCGCGCACCACGATGCCGGCGCGCCGCTTCATGATGGCGCGGGCCGCCTCGATCAGCATCAGCGTGCCGACGAAGCCGAGCAGGATCAGGAAACCGAGCGAGATGACGAGGTCGAGCTGGCCCGCCGCCCGCAGCACCTGGAAAGTCGCGACGCCGCCGAACGCGCCGAGCACACCCGAGAGCACCAGGTATAGCGCCATGTGCAGGTCGATCTGCCCGCGTCGATAGTAACTGAGCGCACCCGAGGTCGAGGCCGCTACCACCTGGCCGGTCACCGAGGCCACGGCGACCGAGGAGGGTACGCCTGAAAAGATCAGCAGCGGCGTCAACAGGAACCCGCCACCCACCCCGAACAGCCCCGACAGGAACCCGACCGCGCCCCCGATCCCCACGAGGAAGAACAGGTTCATCGAAAGTTCGGCGATCGGCAGATAGACCTGCACGTGAGGCGTCCAATGGCACTAGGGCATTCCCGAGGCTCTAGCGTGAGGCCGCGACGGAAATGCGACGGTTTTTCGCGAAATGCCACCGAGCATTAGCAGCAAAATGCAAAGGCTAGGTTAGCCTACCGAGTGGGTCGGGAATTACGGGAAGGGGCGCTTGCAGGCGCCCCCCAACTCATTCGAGCCGCTTGCGGAATTTCATCTCGGCGCGATGCAGCTTGTTGCGCCGGATCCGGACCCGGCGGCTTTCGGCGTGAACCCTGGGGTCCTCCTTGCCGGTCTGGAACTCCAGCTCGCGTTGCAGCTTGCCATAGGCCCGCCACCGCGCCGCATCGAGCGCACCGCTCTCAAGCGCCGCGACGATGGCGCAGCCGGGTTCGGTATCGTGCCCGCAATCGCGGAAGTGGCACTGCGCCGCGAGCGCCTCGATATCGGCGAAGGCAGTGGACATGCCCTCGCCGGCATCCCAGAGGCCGAGTTCTCGCATGCCGGGCGTATCGAGAATCAATGCCCCCGAAGGCAGCAGCACCACTTCCCGGTGCGTGGTGGTGTGACGGCCGCGGGCATCGTCCTCGCGGATCGCCTGCGTGGCCATCTGCTCCCGGCCGGCCAGCGCGTTGACCAGGGTCGATTTGCCGACACCCGAGCTGCCGAGCAATACCGCTGTTCGGCCCGGCTCGAGATGGGTGCGCAGCGCCTCGAGCCCGGCCCCGGTGACCGCTGATACCGCCAGCACCGGCGCCCCCATCGCCACGGCCTCGATCTCCGCGACGCGAACCTCGGCGTCGCTGCACATGTCGGCCTTGGTCAGGACGACCACCGGATCGGCGCCGCTCTCCCAGGCGGTAGCCAGGTAGCGCTCGATACGGCGCGCGTTGAGATCGGCATTCATCGACGCGGCGAGCAGCGCGATGTCGACATTGACCGCAACCACCTGGCCGCGCGGTGCGCCCGGTCCGCTGGCGCGCCGCGTGAAGGTGGTGCGGCGCGGCAGGACATGCTGGATCGTCGCGCTGCCCTCGCTGGGGCGCGCCTGCACCGCGACCCAGTCGCCGGTAACCGGCAGCGCGCCGTCCTCGGCATCATAGGCGAGCCGGCCCGCCAAGGTGGCGGAAAGCTCGCCGAGGTCGGTGACGATCCCATAGAGACCGCGTTGTTGGATGATCACCCGCGCCGGGATCAGGTTCTGGGCGGCATAGGGGGTGAAGTGCTGCTCGAGCGCATCGCTCCAGCCAAATTGTCTGAGCAAGATGGAATTCCTTGGATCAGGGCCATGAAGGCGCCAGCCGGAATCCCTGGTGTGCGGATGCTACGCGGCGGCGCGACGGAGGGCAGTTCTCACAATGTCAGTCATTGAACGCCTCCTCTCCGGTGCGCGGGCGATGGCGAAAGCTAGCCGCCGTCCGAAAGTCTGTCAAACGCGATCGCGTGAGCTCGCCACGCTCATCGGTTGCCCGGCCTGCTTGCTTGACGGAAGGCGAGCGGGCTTTGCTTCGTCCACCGCTTGAAGCGCTGGCTGAAATAGAACTGGCTTTCGAAGCCGACCGTCTCGGCGATCTGCAGCACCGAAAAGCCGGTGCGCGACAACAGCTCGCTGGCCCGCTGCATGCGGCGCATTTCGAGGTAGCGCTGCACCGTCTGGCCGGTCTGGGCGGCAAACAGGTGCGCCAGCCGCGAGGTGGAAAGGCCAACCGCCGCCGCGACGTCGTCCAGCAACACCTTCCGGGCGAGATTGCCGTCCAGGTAGTCCATCGCCCGGCGTACCCGTGCGTCGTAGTGCGAGGTGGCGGCGAGCGGGTTCGCGACGTCGCACTCGAGCAGCAGGCCCTCCAGCGCGTGCATGGCAAACGCCTCGCGCTGCCTGAGGTCGCCATGCAGCAACCGGTGCACCGCGTGGAAGCGTTCGGCGGCGCCGTGGTCGCCCACCTGCAATCGCATGAGACCGGGGGCGATGGCCGGCCAATCCAGCCACTCCAGCCAATGCGCGCGCGGATGGAAATGCACCCAGAGCAGTTCCCAGCCTGTCGCCGATGGCGCAACCGCATAGTCGTGCAGCGTCCCGGGCCGGATCAGTACCCAGTCGCCGGGTTCGGAAATGAGGTCTCCGTTGGCGTGCCCGAACCGCCCGGCACCGGCGATCGTCAGGATCAGCAGCCAGTCGCCCACGCCATCGGGGCGATACACCCGGTAGCCGGATTTTTCATGATAGTGCCCCGTCAGCAGCCTGAGGACAGGGGTGTGTGTGAAGATCCTGGGTTGAGTCATAGCAGAATATTACATGCACCTGACGCGATGTTCCATGTTGCCCGGCGCCGTTGCGGCTTAGCTTGGCGGTAGCAGGAGGAGTTCCATGGCACTGACCACCGAGCAGAGGCTGCAGTTCGAGCGTGACGGATACCTCGCGCTGCGCGGCCTGTTCAGCCGCGACGAGATCGACGAGATCCGCGAGACCTTCATGGCTGAGGCGCAGCATGGTCCGGTGCCGGGGCTGTCCGATGTGCCCAAGGCGCGCGAGGGGGCGCCGGCCGCCTCAAGCGATCCGCTCGCTCGCTATCCCAGGATGATGCATCCGCACAAACACCTGGATAAGGCAGTCGGCCCGCTCGCCTTGCGCTACATGCGCGATCCGCGCCTGAAGCCGGTCCTCGCCGAACTGTTCGGCGAAGATCCCTTCGCCTGCCAGTCGATGTTCTACTTCAAGCCGCCCGGCGCGCGGGGACAGGACCTGCACCAGGACAATTTCTACCTGCGGGTGAAGCCGGGTACCTGCATGGCCGCCTGGGTCGCGGTGGACGATGCCGATGCCGGCAATGGCGGCATGATGTGCGTGCCCCAGACCGCCGGCCTCGATATTGCCTGCCCTGAAAAGGCCGACCCGACCCTGTTCTTCACCTCCGAGCATGTTGAGCCGCCGCCGGGCCTCGAGCCGAAGATGATGGAACTGAAGGCGGGCGACGTGCTGTTCTTCAATGGCAGCGTCATCCATGGCTCGACGCCGAACACCAGCACGGACCGGTTCCGCCGCTCGCTGATCTTTCACTACGTGCCGGCCAGCACCGTCGAGATGAGCCATTACTACGAGGCCCTGAGCTTCGACGGCGAAAAGCAGGATATCGCGGTCAACCTGGATGGCGGCCCCTGCGGCACCACGCAGGATCTGCCGACTGGCCCCCACTGATCAGCGAAGAGGCGCGGCCGGGTAAGTTCTACGCCCGCACCGCCGCTCCGAAGCGGTCGCGATAGGCGCTGGCAGAGAGCCCGGTGACCTTCTGGAACACCCGCCGGAAGGCGGATGGATCCTTGTAGCCGACATTCCAGGCGATGCGCTCGACCGTGTCACGGCTGAACTCCAGTCGTTCGCGGGCGAGCGCGATCCGCAACGCCTGCACGTATTCGGTCGGCCTCAGGCCGGTGGCCTTCTGGAAGCGGCGAAGGAAGGTGCGGGTCTCTAGCCCGGCCCGCTCGGCGAGGTCGGGGACATTGATCTCGTCGCTGCGATGCGCCTGCAGCCAGTGCTGCACCTTCAGCACCGCGTCGTCGCCATGCGTCAGGCGAGGCGCGAAGGTCGAGTAGTGACGCTGCTCGCGCCCGGCCGGATCGACCAGCAGGAATTTTGCCGTGTCGGCCATCACCGTGGGGCCGAGTACGCGGTGGACGAGACGGATGCCGAGGTCGGTCCAGGCCAGCATGCCGCCGGCGGTGATGATGTCGCCATCTTCGACGATGATATCGCCGGCCGTGACGTCGACATCGGGGAACGCGGTTGCGAAGGCCTCGGCATAGAGCCAATGCGTCGTCGCGCGTCGGCCCGACAGCAGCCCGGCATGCCCGAGCATGAAGGCGCCGCCGCAGATCGAGGCGATGGTGGCGCCGGTGCCATGCCGCTGGCGCAGCCAGCCGACGAAATCCGATACCTCTTCGACCGTCAGCGGGTCGGCCAGCCGGCCGGGAATGACGATGTATTCGGGGTTCCCGGCACTGCCATGGGACGAGGTATCGCCGCGGGGAGCGCTGTCGAAGCTGCGCTCGAAGCCGTTCGCGCCCACCCGCCAATGGCTGGTCCGGATGCGGTCGGCGCCGCCATGCTGGCGTGCATAGTCATTGGCGACCTCGAAGGCATCGGTCAGCCCATGCACCGATGCCATGGCGCAGCCGGGGTAGAGCAGGAGGCCGATTTCGGTGTGCCTCAACGCGTCCGTGGTGTTTGTCACTTCTGGCCCCGACAATGTCAGTTGCGGCAATCGTCGCCTTTGTGGGGGGAGCTTAGGGTCATCACATCGCGGCGGACAAGGGTTCGTCGGAAACAAGGAGTGACCCAAAATGACCAAGACCATCGTTCTGATCCACGGCGCCTGGCTCAACAGCCTCAGCTGGGAAAATGTGAAGGCCCGCTATGAAGCCCAGGGCTACACCGTACTGACCCCCGACTGGCCGTTCGACGACCGTGCCCCCTCGGCGCTCCGCGCCAACCCGGCGCCGGAACTGGCCAAGATCGGCCAGCGCCAGATCGTCGACCACTTCGAGCGGATCATCCGCGCCCTGCCGGAACAGCCGATCCTGATCGGTCACTCGTTCGGCGGCGTCATCGTGCAGCAGCTCCTGGCCCGTGGGCTCG
>JAESFN010000227.1_pt1 | contig 74777 bp, 67 predicted proteins | sample 9269411 | NCBI WGS metagenome assembly JAESFN01 (sample SAMN14505399, study PRJNA617100) | algae metagenome | isolation source: Iphinoe sp. HA4291-MV1 and co-occurring heterotrophs from trail next to... | place: USA: Maunawili Falls, Hawaii | collected 2009-07-25
TGCGCTCTTTCTCGGTGGCGATGAACTGGCCAGCAACGAGCGCGCCTTCCACCAGGGGGGCGCCAACGGTGACCGCATCGCCTTCGCCAACCATCAGGACCTGGTCGAAGGTGACCACGTCGCCCGGTTGAGCGTCGATCTTCTCGATCTTCACCACATCATTGGCGGCAACCTTGTACTGCTTGCCACCGGTTTTGATCACTGCAAACGTCATTGTCGTCCCGGGAATGCCCGGACCTCTTCGTTATCGCGCCCTGTGGCGCCGCAGGCGATGCCTGTTCCTGCGGGCTTCGAGATAGGCTGCCGATACGAATATCGGCGGCGGCCTCGGACAGCGGTTGAACAAATCAAAAATGCGCGCAGCAAGCGCCGCACGCAATTCGAGCGGCCTTATCGTGGGAAATCGGACCAGAGTCAAGGCCGCGGGCCGGACAAATCCGGCTAGTGCGGGCGCGCCGCGATCAGCCTCGTGCGGATGTCGTCGGCGGTCGCCGTCTCGGCGCTGAGGACGCGCGGCTTGTGCTCGCGCTGCCAGCGTTCGAGCGACCAGTCCTCGCCAGCATTCGGCACGGCGATGGCAGGCAGGTAAGCGTCGGCCTCGAACAGGTCTTCTTCCACCAGTGCGGCGATCGGCGCCCGACGATACTCATCGCCTTCGAAGGCGTCGAGCAGGTCGCGTTCGAACGGGCTGAGGTCGATCAGCAGCAGCCCCGCCGCCGCCGCGCCCGGGGCGCGGATCAGCGCCGGATAGATGCGGCCGGGATAGTGCACGGCACGAAAGCCCGGGGCTCGGGCGACGTGCTGGCCGGCGGCGCGGAGCGGGCGGCCGAGCACGGCGGCGAGCAGGTCGGGGTCGCGCAGGGTGCCATAAACAAAGAGCGGAAGAGTCATGCGGCAAGTGCGCCAAAGAGTGTTGCAGCCTCGATCATGCTATGCCATAAGCCCGCCCGTCTCGACCAGCCGCGGCAACGCGTCATCGACCTCGCGGAGAGGTGGCAGAGTGGTCGATTGCACCGCACTCGAAATGCGGCATGGGGGCAACTCCATCGGGGGTTCAAATCCCTCCCTCTCCGCCATTCCTTCTTCAGACGTTGGCGACTACACGGCTGCTGCGGTCGCGGCCGATGCCGCCATTCACCATTGCCCGAGCCTTTGCTTGTCGATGCGGCCGCGACGACGCAATAGTCCGCGTCATGTTTGCCAGGCTGTACATGTGGATCGTCCTGTCGGTGTCGCTGTTGCTCGGCGCGCTTGCCGTCGCGCCGGCGGTGGCGTCGGGGCACCAGGTCGTGACGGCGGTGGAAGCCGTGTCACTGGGCGGCGGGCAGGTTATGGCCGCAGATGGTACCGACGTTCGCAATCTCGGTGAACAGGTGCACGATATTCCGCCGCTGATGGCGGAGACGGCCCTGGCAGCCGCGCCACCGAAGTGGATGGCGGCCTGGGTTGCTGCCCGCACGGCCGCGGTGGTGCGCATCCTTCCCTGCCTGCCGGACGAACCGCCCAAGCGCATGGCCTGACCCAGGGCGGTTTCCGCCCGTCAGTCGCGACGCCCTTCGTCAGAGCGTCCCCCTTAGCCTTTACGGGTCAGCGCGGCATTTGCCGTCGCGACCCAGGTCTTACCGGTTGCGCCTCAGGCGGACCGGACGGGATTGGCCATGCAGATCGAAGTCATTACCCCCGGCGCCCTCGGGCGCGCCGAAGCCGTGCTATGCCGCGGCTTCCCCTACCGGCCACCAGGGTTCTGGAAGGGCGTCCTCGGGGCGCTTGAGGCTTATCGCAACGCGCGCGGCGCTGGCCCGATCGGCACGTTGCTGGTCGATAAGGGCGAGGATGTCGGCGTGCTGCTGACGCTCGACAGCCCGAGCGGTGCGGGTGCCCGGAAACTCAACCTCTCGAGCTGGTATGTCGACCAGCGCGCCCGGTTCTGGGCGCCGCTGATGCTACGGGCGGCGGTGGAGGCGGGCGATGTCGTCACCGACCTCAGTCCGACCCGCGAGGTCGAGGCGGTGAACGAACGTCTCGGTGTTGCCGGCCGAATCCGCGGTTCGATGATCGTGCCGACGCTGCTCGACAGCGTCAGGCCTTCGGCGGCCCGTATCAGCGAGGACGTCGCCGCCGACGACGGCCAGCTGCTGCGTGACCACGCCGCGATGGGCATGATGTGCGCGACCCTGGCCATACCGGACGGACGGGACCAGCCGCTGATCTTCCTGCCCACCCGCTTGCGAGGCCTGCCGGGTGCGCGACTGATCTACTGCCGAAGCCTCAGCGCGGCGCGCCAGCATCGTGGCGCGATTTCCCGCTTCCTCATCGGCCGCGGCCACTTGTTCCTCGAGATCGAGGCGAACCGCGCCGATACGTGGCCGGGCGCGCTGCATGCCCCGTCGCGTTGCCGGGTTTTCGCCAGGGGCGAGCTACCTGCCGACGCCATCGACCACAGCTACACCGAACTCACCTTCCTTCATCCGAACGCCGCGAGGGCAGCATGATCGACGACACCACCAGCACCTACGCCATCATCGACGCCTATCTGCGCCAGCGCTTCCCGGCGCTCAACAACCTCAAGCCGGAGACCGAACTGCTGTCGGGCGGCGCGGTGGATTCCCTCGGCATGCTCGACCTGATGATGTTCCTCGGCGAGCGCTTCGGCATCGCCCTTGAGGACGCCGACTTCACGCCGGACAACCTCGCCACCCCGGCGCGGCTCGCGGCATTCGTCGACCAGCGAGGTTCGTCATGACCGCCGAGCCGTTGCTGGTTCACCACCTGCTCGAGCGGGCCGATGCCGGCGACAAGGTCGCCATCATCGATGGTGAGCGCCACATGAGCTTCGACGGGCTGCGCCGGCATGCCGGGGACTACGCGGCGGCGTACCGCGCGGCCGGCGTCGCGCCTGGCGACCGGGTGGCAATCCTTCTGCCCAAATGCCTCGAGGAATGCTGCGCCATCTTTGCCAGCAGCCTCGCCGACGCGGTGTTCGTGCCGATCAATCCGCTGCTGAAGCCGACCCAGGTGGCGCACATCATCACCGACGCCGAGGCGCGGGTCGTCGTCACCAGCCGGGCGCTGGCACCGGTGCTGGCGGAAGCGCTGGGTCAGTCGCCGGACCTCGTCATCCTGATGGTCGAGGACATCGCCGAGACCGACGCTGGGCCGGTGCGCGTGCAGGCGATCGGCGAGGATCTCGCCGCCATCCTCTACACCTCGGGCTCCACCGGGAAGCCGAAGGGGGTGATGCTGAGCCATCGCAACCTCGTCGCCGGGTGTCGGATCGTCCGCACCTACCTGGGCATCACGGCCGAGGACCGCATCCTGTCGGTGTTGCCGTTCAGCTTCGACTACGGGCTGAACCAGCTGCTCACCGCCGTCGAGCAGGGGGCCACGCTGGTGCTGCTCACCTTCCGGCTGGGTGACGACATCGTACGGGCGATCGAGTGGTACGGCATCACCGGGCTTGCCGGCGTGCCGACCGTGTGGGCCATCCTCACTCGTGGTGCGCCGTTGCTTCCGCGCACCCGGCTGCCGACGCTGCGCTACGTCACAAATTCGGGCGGGGCGGTGCCGACCGAGACGCTGCGCCGGCTGCGCGAGCTGCTACCCGACACGCGCGTGTTCCTGATGTACGGGCTCACCGAGGCGTTCCGCTCGACCTTCCTGCCGCCCGAAGAACTGGATCGCCGGCCGAACTCGATCGGCCGCGCCATTCCCGAGACCGAGATATTCCCGGTGACCGCCGATGGACGCCGCGCCGCGCCGGGGGAACCCGGTATTCTGGTGCATCGCGGCCCAACCGTGTCGCTCGGCTACTGGCGCCGGCCGGAGGACACCGCACGGGTGCTGCGGCCAGACCCCCGGACATCAGCCGATCGCGGCGGTTCGGTGGTCTGCTACTCGGGCGACATGGTGGTGGAAGACGAAGACGGGTTCCTCACCTTTGTCGGGCGCGCCGACGCCATGATCAAGTCGTCGGGCTATCGCATCAGCCCGACCGAGGTGGAGGAAGTGGTGATGGCGACCGGCGCTTTCCGGCAGGTGGCCGTCATCGGCTTGCCTGACGCAACCGCCGGGCAACGCGTCCACGCGGTGGCGGTGCCCTCGACCGAGGCGTGCAGCCCCCCGGCCGTTTTGGCGGCGATTGCCGACAAGCTGCCGGCCTACATGCTGCCGCGCGACATCGAGCTGGTGGCGATGCTGCCCACGACGCCCAATGGCAAGGTCGATTACCCGCACCTGTTGCGCGAGCGATCGGCATGAGCGGTACCGATCTCGCGGCGTCGCTGGTCGCCGAGCATTTCGAGGTGCGGGATGGCGAGCTGGTTGTCGGCGGGGTCGCCGTGTCCGAGCTGGCGCGGCGCTTCGGTACGCCACTCTTCGCGTACGACGCCGGCGTCATGCGGCGCCGGTATCTGGCGCTGCGGGAGGCGCTGCAGGGCTTTGCGGCGATCCACTATTCGGTGAAGGCCAACCCGGCGGTGCCGGTGATCGCGCTGTTCCTCGGCGAAGGGGCGGGTGTCGAGATCGCCTCGATCGGTGAGTATCGGCGAGCCCGGGCGGCCGGCGCCCGTCCGGACCAGGTTCTCTTTGCCGGACCCGGCAAGCGGAAGGCCGAACTCGAGGAGGCGGTTGTCGGCGGGATCGGCGAAATCCACGTCGAGACGTTCGAGGAAATCGCCCGGCTCGAAACCATCGGCGCCGGGCTCGGCCGGACCATTGCTATCGCGCTGCGCATCAATCCGGTGGCGACGGTGCAGGGCGGCGCGATGCGCATGGGCGGCAAGCCATCGGCGTTCGGCTTCGACGAGGAGAGCCTCGGCGACGTGCTTGCGGCGCTGTCGTGCTGTCCGCACCTGAACCTGGTGGGGTTGCACCTGTTCGCCGGCACGCAGGTGCTGGACGCGGGCGTGCTGCTGGCACAATGGGGGCACGGCCTCGGGCTGGCGCGCGATCTTTCCGCGCGCATTGGCCGGCAGCTCAGCACCGTGGACCTCGGTGGTGGCCTCGGTATTCCCTACTTCCAGGGCGATGTGGCGCTCGATCTTGCACAGGTGGCTGCCGGCGTGCCGGCGCTGGCCCGCACGGTGCCCGCCGGCACGAAGGTGGTGGTCGAACCGGGCCGGTTCCTGGCGGGGCCGGCGGGGGTCTACGTGATGGCGGTGAACGCCATCAAGTTGTCGCGGGGCCAGACTTTCGTTGTCACAGACGGCGGGATGCACCACCACCTCGCCGCTTCCGGCAACCTCGGTCAGGTGATCAAGCGTGATTATCCGATCATCGCGCCGACCAAGCTTGGGCAGGCCGCCGGGCCGCCCGTCAGCGTCGTCGGCCCGCTCTGCACGCCGCTCGATACGCTCGCCCGCCATGCGGTGCTGCCGCCACTCGCTGCGGACGATCTGATCGCGGTGCTGCAGTCCGGCGCCTACGGTCCGACCGCCAGCCCGGGCGGCTTCCTGAGTCATCCGCAGGCGGCGCAGCTGTTGGTCGAGAACGGTGTGTCCGTGTTACTCGACTAGAGAGGCAGGTAGCCGGTGAAGCCGGCGATCTTCCAGGCCTCTTGCTCGCGGCGGAGGTGGAACACCGAGCGCCAGGCGAGGATCATGGTATCCCCGGAGCGGCGCTGGAGCTGGCCCTCGATGCGCTTATGGGCGAGCGCGGTGTCGCCATTGATGTCGATCCGGGTGATCGACTGGCACCGGAACCAGGCCGGGCGGAGCGGCTCGGCGAAGTCGGCGGGGTCCCAGCGGGCGGCGGTGGCAGCATCGCGATAGGCGGCGACCGACGAGAAGGCCAGACGCCAGTTGGCAGGATCGAGCGAAAGCCCCGCGTCGATGCCGAGGAAGCCCGTTTCGACATAGTCGTCAACGACACGCAACCAGTCGCCGCTGAGGAAGAAATCGCTGTCGCGGCGGACCAGCAGCTCCCAGATGGCGTGCTGATCGGCATCGTGAGGAGCGAACGGATTGGTCTCGCTCATTGCACGTCGGGCGGCAGTGGGAAGTGCGGCTCGGGCAGTGTGCCGCCCATCGACTCCGAGATTCTTCGCGCGCCGCGGTACAGCATGATGGCCGCGTCCTCGAAGGGCACGATCACCTGCTGGCTGGTGAGGAAGGGCATGGTGAGCGCGGCGATGGAGATGCCGGCGCTGTTCATGATCGGGAAGCTGAGATCGGTGACGCCTTGCACCATCTCGCCTTCGATCCGCTCGTAGCCGCGCTTCGCAATGGTCACCACCCGGCCGCGGAAGCGCTTGGCCTGGTCGGGCGGCAACAGCGCCTCCGATTGGCCGAGGATCCATTGCTGCACCGGAGCCGGCTGGAAGGCGATGATGGTGCGGCCCGAGGTGCCGCGGATCGCCGGACTCGCGGCGCCGACGCGCAGGCGGATGGCAATGGGGGCGGGGCTATCCACTTGGGCGATGATGCGCTGGTTGAGTCCATCGAGCACCGCCATGTGGATGGCCTGCGAGGTCTCGAGCGCCAGAGCGTTCATGATCGGCTGCGCGGCATCGACCACGCGGCGGAACGGCGGGAACAGGGTCGCGAGGCCATAGAGCTGGGTGGAGAGCACCAGTGCTTCTTCACCGGGCGGGCGGATGAGGTAGCCGCGGCGCTCGAGCGCCATCACCATGCGGTAGACCTCGGACAGCGAGCGGCCGAGGCGTTGGGCGATCTGGCTCGGCGTCACCGGTACGGTGAGCGTCGCCAGCAGCTCGAGCACGTCGAGGCCCTTTTCGAGCGCCGGGGCGGTGTATTCTGCCTTGGGAACGGGCTTGCGGCGCTTGCGCGACCCCTTGGCGGCCGCGGCCGGCGCACCGTTTTCAGCTGCTGCCATGCTCCCCTCGCTCGACACCCTCGGCGCCGATGTCCACTAGCATCGCTCCAGCCGGCCCGCCACCGTGGCGCGGGCCGAGGCACAGGAAATCGGCGGGATCAGTCCCAGAGCAGCAGCCACCCGGCGCCCGGACAATCGAACAGGTGCTCGACGCCGGTGGGCACGCCGTTGGCGAGCGGCAGCGCCTTGACCGAGGCAGAGTCCCAGCCGGCGACCAGTACGTGGCTTTCGGTCACCAGCAGATGCTGTGGCCACTGGGTCTGGCTGTCGAGCTCGGAGACCAGCGACGGGGTGGCGCCGGAGACGTCGAAGGTCGAGATGGTGTCGAGACTGCGGTTGGCGAAGTAGACGTGGCGGCCATCCAGCGCGCGCTGGATATCGCCGGGATAGTTGCGGCTCCAGCGGGTTTTGCCTGGGCCGGGCAGTCGCGTGCCCTTGGTGTTGGACCAGCTGGATGCGGGATCGCCGAGGCGACCGACCACCAGGTTCGAGCCGAGCTCGCCGCTGACCGCGAGGCGTCCGTCGGGCAGCACGACAGCGTGACGTGGGCCGGTGTTGGCGGGAACCGCCGTTGCCCGCGTTTGGGTCAGGGCGCCGGTACCGGGCCTCGAGAGGTCGATGCTGAACTCGCGGATGAGATCGGCGCCGAGGTCGATGACGACGAGCGTCGAGCCGATGAAGAAGGCCTGGTGCGGGTGGGCGTCGTCCTGCCGCTCGAGCTCGGGGCCGCCGCCGCTGAGCTTGAGCAATGCGATCGGGCCATCGAAGCCGCCATCGGCGGCGAGACGCTGCAGGCCGAGCGTGCTGGTAGTGTAGTTGGTGACGACCAGCAACCGGCCCGTCGGATCGACGACGAGGTGGCAGGGCTCGGCGCCTTCGCTAGACTTCTCGCCGAGCGTCGTGGCGGTGTCGCCTTCGACCCGCCAGGCGTGGATTTCGCCCTCCATGCCGATGCGGGAGGTGCCGTAGACGACCGGCAGGGTGGGGTGGCGGGTCAGACTCGACAGCTGGTTGACGCGAGCAAGGGTCTTGCCTTGCCACTTGCCATCCCGCTGCACCCACCGGGTCAGCCCGTGCAGCTCGAACACGCCGCGCGACGCGACCAGCAGTGATTGTCCCTCGGCCAGCCTGAACTCCGACATCGTCCCCTCCCCCAGTCTCTATTCCGACGCGCCGGGGCCGAAACCGTCCCAGTGCGCGACGACCTTGCCGTTCTCGACGACGCTGGAGCGGCGCAGCATGGCGAAGGCCATGCAGACGTGGTTCGGCACGATCTCGAGCCGTGTTCCTACCGGTAGCGGCAAAGGCGCTCCCTGGCCATGCCAGCGCAGCCAGCCGTGTTCTTCGGACATGCGTTCGATCACCCAGCCGGGGGCGTTGACGATGAGGCCCATGCCCGGGAACTCGTCGCGATGCGCCGAAGCCGGAACGAGATCGGTGCTGAGGGATTTCGAGCCGGCGTCGATGCAGGCCCGCTCGGGGTCGGGGTGGCTGACGACGGTGGCAATGACGCGGATGGCGGTGGTGTCGAGGCTGGCATTGCCGAGCGCGATCTGGCCGACGTCGTTGAAGGCGTAGATGCCGGGGCGGATCTGGGTGACGCCGGGCACATGCGCGACCTCGCGCGCCGAAGCGGAGGCGCCGAGCGAGACGATCGGCAGCGGGACGCCGCGGGCGCGGATGGCGTTGGCGACACCCACCATGAATTCGCCGGCTGCGCGGGCGCGGGAGGCAAGGTCGGGATGGTCCTTGGCGCCGTAGGTGGTGCCTTCGTGGGTGTAGATGCCGACGAGTTCGACGCCGGGGACAGCGTGGATGGCCGCTGCGACGTCCGGTGCTTTGTCGGCGGTGACGCCTTCGCGACCGAGGCCGGAATCGATCGCCAGCATCATCCGCGCGGTCGCGCCGGCTGCGGCGAAGACCGCGCCAATGCTGGCGGCGGCAGCCTCGCTGTCGGTGGCAAGGGTCAGGTCGACCCGCCGAGACAGCGCAAGGGCGCGCTCGGCCTTGTCGGCGCCGACGATCGGGTTGGCGACGAACAGGCGCTTCACACCGGCCGTGGCGAAGGCTTCGGCCTCCCCGAGCTTGGCGACACAGAGACCGTCGGCGCCGTGCGCAACCTGGCGAAGGCCGATTTCGGCCATGCGGTGGGTCTTGGCATGCGGGAACAGTTCGACCTGGGCCGAGCGGGCGATGGCCGCCATCTCGTCGAGATTGCCGTCGAGCACAGCGAGATCGAGCACGAGGCCGGGTGTCGCGACCGGCAGGTCGGCCCAGCTCGGGCCCTCGGCGTCGTTGGCGATGGAGATTGCGGTGGCGGGCATGTCAGGCTCCCAGCGTCAGGGTGCGGCCGGCGCGATGGCCGGTGACGCGGTTGTTCTCTACGGCGAACTGGCCGTTGACCACGACATGCACGATGCCGGTCGTGGCCTGGCGCGGATGCTCGTAGGTGGCGTTGGCCTTGACGTTGTCCTTATCGAAGACGACGAGATCGGCTTTGGCGCCGGCCGCGATGCGGCCGCGATCCGTCAGCCGCAACCGATTGGCGGCGGAGCTGGTCATGTGGCGTACGCATTCCTCGAGCGTCAGCACCTTCTCGTCGCGCACATAGGTTTCGAGCATGCGCGGGAAGGTGCCCCAGGAGCGAGGATGCGGGCGGTCGCCGACGAGGATGCCGTCGCTGCCGACCGTATGTTCGTCGCGCTGCATCAGGGTGCGGACATGCTCCTCGATGCCGATGAAGAACACGCACGGCGCGGCGCGCTCGGTGGCGATCAGCACGTCGAGGGCGAGTTCGGCGGGCGAGGTGTTGAGCTTCCGCGCTGCCTCGGCGAGGTTGCCCTCCATCATCCATTCCATCTCGGGCGCGCCGGGGAGGCCGGCGAGATAGACGCTCGACCAGTTGACGGTGAGGCCCTGGTGGCCGTCCGAACCGATGACGTCGAGCGCCTCGATGATGCGCTTGCGCGTTTCGGGGTCGCGCAGGCGTTCCATCTGCTCATCACCGGTACCTGACAGCGCCCAGCTCGGCAGTTGCGACAGCAGCGTCGTCATGCCGGCCAGGTATGGGTAGGCGTCGAAGCTGAGGTCGACGCCGTCGGCGATGGCGTCGTCGAACATCTTGAGCAGTTGTGGGAGCTTGCCCTTGTTGGCCTCGAAGCTCAGGTGAGTGTGCGCGAGGTGCAGCGCCACGCCGGAGCGGCGGGCGATTTCGAAACACTCGGCATAGCCGCCCAGTGCGTCGGTACCGTAGTTGCGGTGATGGGGGCAGTAGAAGCCGCCATACTCGGCGACCACTTCGCAGAGGGCCACCAGCTCGTCGGTGTCCGAGTACATGGCGGGGACGTAGGTGAGGCCGGTGGAGAGGCCGACGCCGCCTTCTTCCAGCGCCGTGCGCAGCAGCGCCTTCATCTGCTCGAGCTCGTCGGGGGTGGCGAGGCGGGCCGCATTGCCCATTACCAGCATGCGGAGGTTGCCGTGCGGCACGAGGTAGGCGCAGTTGACCGCCACGTTGCCGTCGAGGCGCTGGAGATACTCGGCGACGCTGCGCCAGTTCCAGTCGAAGCCCGGCGGGTCGTCGTTCCAGCCCTTGATCTGGCTGCGCATCTCGACGAGCGTCGCGTCGTCGATCGGGGCGTAGCTGAGCCCGTCCTGCCCGAGCACCTCGGTGGTGACGCCCTGGCTGAGCTTGGAGGTGTGGTCGGGGTTCACCAGCACCTGCAGATCGGAGTGGGTGTGCATGTCGATGAAGCCGGGGGCGATGCAGAGGCCGTCGATGTCGACGATCCGGTCGGCCTCGGGGCGCCTCGCGCCCTTGAAGATGCCGGCGATGCGGTCGCCGATGACCAGCACGTCGCCGCGTACCGGCGCATTGCCGAGGCCGTCGACGACGAGGCCGCCGGTAAACAGGGTGGAGGTGCTCATAGGTCTTCGACTTGCAGTTTCCGGTTGGTCTTGGCGCTGAGATAGATGGCGTCGGTGACGGCGACGACGTGGGCGGCGAGGCGCGCTGTAAGCCCCGCAGGAGCTGCCGCGCCGAAGGCGCAGGCGATCAGGGCCTTGGTGGGCGCGCCGGGATCGTAGACGCCGGAGGCCTCGGGAGCGCCGTACTCGACGACTTCGCCACTGGCGCGGACGAGGCGCAGGGTGTCGGCGGCGGAGTCGGCCCAGAGCTGGCCGCGGTTGCCGTAGAGCGCCATGTGCCACTGCGGGCGCGCCAGGTAGGGGTGGGTGGAGGCGGCGCTGATCGCTGCCGAGCCGCCCCCGGCGAATTCGGCGTTGACCGTGGTGTGGAGGTCGATATCGCTCCTCGGCGGGAAGGTGCTGGCGCTAAGCGCGACGATCGGCTCGCCCACCAGCCATTCGACCATGCCGAGCTCGTGCGACATGGTCACCGCCGCCGAGCCGCCGCCCGAAATCGCCTTGTCGGTATAGGTGGCAGTGCTCGACTCGAGTTTGCCGCCCCAGCCGCCATCGGTGCTGCCCGAGAGCAGGGCCCGGGTGTTGACGGCGAGGTGCATGGTCAGGTGCTCGAACTGGCCGATTTCGCCAGCTTCGATGAGCCGACGGCTCAAGGCGAAGATGGGCGCTGCCGGCCAGCCGAAGCCGACGAGCAGCGCCTTACCCAGCCGCTCTGCGGTATCGCGCATCCGGCGGGCAGCACCGGCGCTCAGAGCGAAGGGTTTTTCGACGAGCACATGTGCCCCGGCTTCGAGCGCGGCGATCACCTGCTCCTCGTGGGCAACCGGCGGGCTCGATACGACGACGATGTCGGGCTTGCTCGCCAGCGCCTCACGCCAGTCGGCAAAGTGTGGGACCTCGAACTGGCGGCCGAGACTGGCGGCCATTTCGGCATTGGGGCTCGAGATGGCCACGAGCCCGACGCGCGGGTCGTCCCTGAGCGCGGGCAGGTGGCTCGACTGCGACCAGGCGCCAGCGCTGAGCACTGCGGCCTTGATGGTGGCGGTCATTTGCCGACCCCCGCGGTCAGCGCGCCGACGACGTGACGCTGGAAGACGAGGACCAGCACGGTGGGCGGCAGCATCGACATGACGGTCGCCGCGGCGAGCGCGTTCCAGTTGAACTGCTGCACCGACTGGAAGCCGGCGAGCAGCGGCGGCACGGTCAGCTGGTTGGTGAGGACGAGGGCGTAGAAGAATTCGCTCCAGGCCTCGAGGAAGATCAGCACGCCAGCGGCGACAAGGCCGGGCTTGGCGATCGGCACGATGATGATCCACAGCGTCTGCAGGCGGGTGGCGCCGTCGATCTTGGCGGCCTCTTCGATCTCGCGCGGCAGTTGGTCGAAGTAGTTCTTGAGGATCATGATTGCTAGCGGCAGCGTGAAGACGTTGTAGCTGATGACCAACGCCCACGGCGTGTTCAGCACGCCCATGACGCGGAAGGCGACGAAGAACGGGCCGATGATGGCGATGGCCGGCACGATGCGCGTGGCGATCACCGACAGCTCGAAGACGCGGGCGCCGCGGAAGGGGTAGCGCGACAGGCCGTAGGCCGCGGCGCCGGCGATCAGCAGGTTGAGCACGACGAGGCAGCCGCTGACCAGCAGGCTCTGGCCAATGGCAGGAACGAGGCGCGTGCCCATGTCGGTGCTGCCGATGCCCTTGCCGCCGGTATTGCCGAACAGCACCGCGGCATAGTTGTCGAAGGTGATGCTGGATGGCACCAGCGGGAACGGCTTGATGCCGAGCTGGCCGGGGGTGATCAGGCTTGAGACGACGAGATACCAGACCGGCAGCAGGATCCAGATGGCAAAGGCCAGGACGCCGACATAAAGCCCGATGGTGGCGGGGAGACTGCGCCGGCGGCCGCGATCGGCTTCAGTGGTAGCCATCACAAGGCCTCCTTGCGATAGAACAACTTGACGATCACGAGGCCGCCGACCAGCGCCACGACGCCGAGGATCACGGCGAGGGCGGAGCCCAGCCCGATATTGGTGTTCACGAACAGCTGCCGGTAGATCAGGACGCTCAGCACCTGCGTGGTATCGCCCGGTCCGCCCTGCGTCATGGCGAAGACGACGTCGAACTGCAGGAAGGCGTAGATGACGTTGAACACCGTGACGGTGATCAGCACCGGCTTCAGCCAGGGCAGGGTGATGTTGGTGAAGCGCTGCCACCAGTTGGCGCCGTCGAGCTGGGCCGCCTCGTGCAGTTCCTCGGGCAAGGTCTGGAGGCCTGCGAGCAGCAGGATGCCGGCAAAGCTCGCCTGCCGCCACACTGCCGCAAGCACGGTGATCGGCAGCGCGGTGTTCGGGTCGGACAGGAACGGGTGATAGTCGCTGGTGAGGCCGAGCATCAGCAGCACGGCGTTGAGGCCGCCGACGCTGCCATCGGCGAACCACTTCCACAGGATGCCGATCACCAGCCAGGGGGTCGCCCACGGAATGATCAGCATGGCCCGCGCGAGGCCGCGGCCGATGAAGCGCTGGTTGAGCAGGATCGCCATGGCGAGGCCGATCAGCGTCGAGAGCGCCACGAAGCCGACCGCGAAGGTTGCGGTCACCTGGGCCGAGCGCCAGAACACCGGGCTCGCGAAGATGATGGTGTAGTTCTCGATGCCGACAAATGGGCCGAAGCTCGAGCCGCTGGCAGGAACGTCGTGGAGGCTGTAGATCACCGTGAGGACGGTGGGCACGGCCAGCAGCACGGCAAGCAGGATCATCGCCGGCGCCACCAGCTTGAGGCCGAAGGCGCGATCGGCCTTTGGAGCCGGCCTACTCAGGTCAGTTACTGCTGCCACGTGCACTCCTCATGCAGTCTATCCGGCCATCACCGGCCGGCATCCATTGCGCCCCACGCGGAATGGAATGGAAGCGCCGCCGCCCCGTGGGGCGATGGCGTCGATCTCGGATGGACTAGAGCGTCCGGCCGCCCTGCGCGCCCTTGGCGGCAGCCGTCAGGTCCTCGACGGTCTTTGCCGGGGTGGCCTGGCCGAGCAGTAGCGCGTGGATGATGTCGCCGACCTTGGCCTGGAAATCCGGGTACCAGGGCAGGGTGCGGGCCGGCACGACGTTCGACTTGGTGGCAAAGGTGTCGGACAGCATGCCCAGATCGTAGTAGTCGGGGAATGAGGCAATCACCTCGGGGTCGGTGAAGAACCCGGCGTAGGGGGCGGCGAGGCCGGCGGCCTTTGCCCACTGGTTGAACACCTTGAACTTACCGGCGGTGTCCTTCCAGCCGTAGTACTTCATCAGCTCCCAGGTCGCGAGACGCTCGTCCTCGCTGTCGGAGACGCCCATCTGCAGCACTTCGCCGATCTGCAACGTGTTCGGGCCGGCCGGGGCGGTCTTGACGTTGGCCGACTGCGGGCCCTCGACGGCGCGGATCGAGGTCAGGAAGTAGTGGTGCAGCACGTAGAAGGCGGCGTTGCCCTGCGCCATCTCGTTGCTGAGCTTGCCCGGGTCGTCGGTCAGCAGCGACTTGGGGGCAAGGCCCTCCTGGTACATCGCCTGCCACCACTCGAACACGCCGACGGTCTTGGGGTCATCAGCAAACACCGGCTGGCCAGCGTCGTCGAAGGCGGTGATCTGCTCGTTGAGAAGGTAGGTGTGGAGGTACTCTTCGCAGAATTCCTTCACCCAGTAGGCGACGTAGGGCGAGGCGACGGTCGACTGCAGCGACTTGGACGCGTCGTAGATTTCCTTCAGCGTCGTCGGCACGGCGAGGCCGGCATCGGCGAGGAACTTCTCGTTGTAGTGCAGCATGTGCACGGCCGAGAAATACGGGGCGCTGATGATGTCGCCGGCGGCATTGACGTGGCGGCCGCGGGCGCTCTCGAACATGTCGGCGATCATGTCGTCGACGCCGGGCAGGCCGTTGAGCGTCTTGGCCCAGCCCTCGTTGACGAACTTCTGCGAGTTGTAGGCGAAGTTGTAGAACAGGTCGATCTTGTCGCCGCCGCGTAGACGGGTCTGCAGCGCCGGGGTGTAGCCGAGGTTCGGGATCACGGCGACGTTGACCGCGGGGTTGCCCGCCGCCGTCCATTCGCCGACCAGCGACTTGATGGTGTCGGGCTGGAAGTCCCAGGCCAGCATGTCGAGCGTGCCCGAATAAGCGGCCCTGGCCGTGCCGGTCATCAGGCCCGGCAGGATGGTGGCGGCGAGCGCGGACGCGCCGCCGGCCTTGAGGAAGGAGCGGCGGTTCAGCGAACCGAAGCCCCGGGTGGCGTTAGTGGTCGTCATAGCTTTCCCTCCTAGACGAACTGAACCGACAACGCGTCGCGAGCGACGCCTCGATCGCCTGCAACCACTGGTTGCGGGCATTCCGGGTCCGGCCCTGCGGACCCGGTCTTCGACATTGCACAGCACTGCCTCGCGGCCCGGCTGATCGGCGAGGCGCTTCCCTGTTGCCCCGCCTGCCTGTCGTCAGATCGCGACGTTATGACGGTCGCAATCATATATCAATACTACTTTTCGCATATGAAATTCGAACGGCTATCGCAGAGTTTTCATAACGATTTCAGCGGTTTCGAGCGTCCGATCGATATCGGCATCGGTGTGCGCGGCGCTGATATGGTTACGTTTGATCGGCATGGGCAGCATGAAGATGCCGCGCTCGCACATGCCCTGCCGGAAGCCGACATCGCGGGCGGTGTCGTTCTTGAGCAGGTCCTCATAGCGCTCGACCTTGCCGCTGAGGAAGTAGGGGGTGAACACCGAGCCGAAGCCGGCCGACACCATCTCGATGCCGAGGCGGCTGGCGATCTCGGCGAGGCCCGAACGCATGCGATCGCCGAGGCGGAAGGTGCGCTCGTAGACCGTACCGTCCTCGAGTGCCGCGATGGTGGCGAGGGCGGCGGCCGAGCCCACCGGGTGGCCGTTGTAGGTGCCGCCGACGAACACCTTGCCGCCCGGTGCGGTCGAGAACTGCAGCATCAGCTCGCGTTTTCCCGCGATGATGGCGCAGGGGTAGCCGTTGGCGATCGCCTTGGCGAAGGTGCTGATGTCGGGCTTCACGCCCAGCACCGACTGGTAGCCGCCGAGCCCGTGGCGGAAGCCGGTGATCACCTCGTCGAACACCAGCACGATGCCGTGCTGGTCGCAGAGCCGGCGCAGGCCTTCGACGAAATCCTGCCGTGGCAGCACGCAGCCGATATTGTGCGGGATCGCCTCCATGAAGATGGCGGCGATCTGCCCGGGATGGTCGAGGATCGCCTGTTCGGTCGCCGCGAGGTCGTTGAACGGCACGATGATGGTGTTGTCGATGGCGTCCTTGAGTTGGCCGGCGCTGCCCGGATCCTTCTTGCCGATCTTGTCGGCGGGGCTGGCGATATTCATCAGCAGGTAGTCGTGCCAGCCGTGGAACGTGCCCTGGAACTTGATCAGTTTCTCGCGGCCGGTGACGCCGCGCGCCAGGCGCACCGCCATGTAGGTGGCTTCCGAGCCGGAGGAGAAGGCGAGCGCCATTTCCGCCGAGGGCACGTGCTGCACCACCTTCTCGGCGAGCGCGATTTCCTGCTCGGTGATGCCGACGCCGACCATGTCCGGGCCGGCGAGGGCCTTGGCGACGGCGGCATTCACCGTCGGATCGTTATGGCCGAGGACGATCGGGCCGAACGCGGCGTGGTAGTCGAGGTAAGTGTTGCCATCAACATCGCGGATATGCGCGCCCTGGGCCCATTCCCAGGCATAGGGCTGGCTCAGCCGGCGCGTCGCGGAGTTGACGCCGCCAGGAATGACCCGCGTGGCGCGTTCGGTGATGCTCTTGGATTTCTCTATATGCATAGGAGTATCAGACTCTTAGGAAAGACCGAGCAGCGTGAGGCTGTCGCGGTGGATGATCTGTTCGATCTTGTCGGCAGGGACGCGCGGCAACGCCGTGCCCTCGACGATGGCGTTGACGGTGCGGAGCGCATGCAGCGTCTCGGCCGGCGTGGTGATCGGGTAGTCCGAGGCGAACAGCAGCTTGTCGAGCACGTTCCACTCGGTGGCTTTGATCATCCCCTCGTAGAAGGTGTAGGGCCGGTAGAGCAGGCCCGAGACGTCGGCATAGACGTTGGGGTGCTTGCGGATCACCACTGCCGTGTCGACCGTCCAGGGGTGGCCCATATGGGCCATGATGATCTTGAGGTTCGGGTAGCGCATGGCGATCTCGTCGACCACCAGCGGGTGAGCGTACTTGATCGGCGCAGTCCGCACCGGCGAGGTGCCGATGTGGAAGAGGATCGGCAGTCCGTGCCGTTCGGCCTCGCGATAGATGGCCAGCGCGCGGCTCTCGAGCGGCTCGAACACCTGGTAGTTGGCGCCCATCTTGATGCCCTTGAGGCCGAGGTCGGTGCGCGAGCGCTCGATCTCCTCGAGCGCCTTGGGATCATGTGGATGCACCGACATGAAGCCGATGAGGCGATCGGGATGCGCCAGCGCGAAGGCCGATGTGGCATCGTTGACGCCGATCGCCACGTCGCCCGGCTCGTTGAAGCCGTTGACCCCGCCGGTGATCTCACCCGGCGCCCAGGCGACGCCGAAGACGATCGATTTGTCCGCCGGCTTCTGCGCCTCGAGGTAGTCGTTCCAGCTGTAGACGGAATCGACCGAGCGGTCTGGGCGCCAGGTGTGGTGAAGGCGCCGGTTTTCCGGCGGCACGGCGTGGCGGAACTGCGGCGTGTGCGAGTGGACGTCGATGATCATGGGGTGACTTTCTGCGGAGCGCCGAGCTCTTCGGAGATGGCGAGGGCGCATGCTTCGACGGCCCTGGCCAGTTCGCCGAGGCCATCCTGGGTGACGCGGGTGGTGGGGCCGGAAATGCTGACGGCAGCGACGACGGCGCCAGAATGGTCGCGGATCGGCGCCGCGACGCAGCGCAGCCCCTGCTCGATCTCCTCGTCGTCGATGGCGTAGCCGCGGGCCCGGATCTCGACGATCTGCTCGGCGAGCCGGGCGGGGTCGGTGATGGTGTGCGGGGTGTGGGGCTCGAAGCGCATCCGCGACATCAGCTGCTGGCGCACCGGCTCGTCCTGGAAGGCGAGGAGCGCCTTGCCGACGCCGCTGCAGTGCAGCGGGTCGAGGAACCCGACGAAGCTCGCCATGCGCATCGAGCGCGAGGCATCGAGCTTGTCGACGCACAACGCGTTGTCCTCGCTGAGGATGGAGAGGTGCACGGTTTCGCCGGTCGCGGCGACGAGGCTCTCGAGGTGCGGGCGGGCCGAGCGGCGCAGATCGAGCTCGCCCATGGCCCGCGCGCCGATCACCAGCGACAGCATGCCGAGCCGATAGGTCTGGCTCTGCTCGTCCCGATCCAGCAGCCGCCGCGCCGTCAGCGTCGCGAGGATCCGGAACACCGTGCTCTTGGGGAGGCCAGTGTCCGTAACGATGCCGTCAACGGTCAGCACGCCGTTCTTCGTCGCCACCGCGGCGAGAATATCGACGGCTCGATCCACGGATCGAATGGCATAACGATCGTCTGAAGAATTCACCAGATGAACTCACAGTTTGGATAGTGAATTTAGTACAACCGGAATCCGAGACAACGTCAAGCCACCCTTCGGAGGGGCGGCGGACGGGCATCTGGCGCGTGGCGGAGGATGCTTCCTTCTTCGCCATCCGGATGACGACCGGGGGTGGCAGTTGCGTCGGCTGGTCGTTAGGGTGCGCAGGGGTATGTGGGGCTGAGCGTGGGCCGAACTGCGCGAAACGGCGGCGGTGCAATGAGGCGAGGGGGCGACGTGGTGCGCCGCACTCCGACATCCGACGCCTCCGAGTCGGGTTTCGTCCAACTGATCGTGGTTTCGGCGCTCGCGGTGCTGGGGGGGCTGCTGACCGCCGGTCTACTGAGTGCGACGCAGACTGGCAGGCAAGCAGCGGCGCTTGAGCGTCTGGTCCGCGCCGAAGTGGCTGCGGATGCCGGGTTCTACAGGCTCGTTGCCGCGATTGGGGATCCTGGTGACACGCTGGAAAGCGCGGCGTTGCGGGGCCCGACAAAGATCACCATTGGCGACGACGAGCTGTGGCTGCGCATTGAGGCGAACGGCGGCAAGATCGACGTGCTGGCGGGCGAGCCGGCCATGCTCGAGCGCTACATGCGGCAAGCCGGTGTTGACGCTTACGGCGTCAGTGCATTGCTCGATGACCTGAGTGCAGCACGCAAGAACCAGGACGGGGCGGCAGCACTGGAGGTAGTCCGTATCGCGACCGCGGGCTTGCTGCCGAGCGAAGAGCTGAACCGCGACACGACGCGCTTCGGTGGGCCGGGTATCGACCCGATCCATGCCTCCAGCCGAGTGCTGCACGCCGTACCGGACCTCAGTCCTGCCGACGCGGATCGGATCGCCGCAGCGTCTCCCGACGAACGGGCCGCGGATATTCATCTCTCCCGCTATTTGTCGAGTGGCGGGCGACGATTCTCTTTGGTGACGCAGGTCGCGTGGGGTCAGGACGAGGCCTCCGAACCGTGCCTACCCATCGAGATGTCGACCGCAGGCAAGGTCGCCCTCCTTGCCGGGAGCTGCTAGGCCCCAACGGCCGGATCTGCGTCAATAAACATACGCAACGCATCTACGAACCTTCGGATGACCAAGGTTAGGTCACGACACGTCGCGCCGTTGCTTGATCGATGAAGTTCAGATGGCTTCTCGATCGGCCATGAAGCGCGTCTGACGTGGCACTAACCTTCATCCTACCAGCTATCCTATGCAATCGACCTCTTGCCAAATCAGTTTTGTAGTGTTGATCCTGATGCATATTGAATGTCTCATATAACGCGCACCGATTTTGTGGGCGCAACCTCTTCCTGTTATTCATGGCATATGGTTCAGGGGATTTTCATGAAAGCAATGTTTGCGCGTGTCGTGAGGGCCGCGTCGGCGATAGCCATGACGCTCTTGCTGGTCATGGCTGTGCCGGAGCGCTTCGCTGCCGTGGCGCAAACGCCGCTGGACGGTGAAGGTGTCCTGGGATGGAGGACCATCCTGTGGGGCGGCTCATACGGATACTACGGGTCGCCGCTAGCCGCTTGCCAAGCGCAGAAGGCGTCCTTTTCGGCAGGAGGATCCTTTCAGGGAGCCGAGCCCACATCAAGCTGGGTAACGTGGGAATGCAAGTGGACCGGAGTGCCTTACCCGGGCAACGTCGACTATGCGTGTGCCACCGGTTACACACTGGCATCGCCGGGGCGCTGCATCAAAGACATCTATGCAAGCCGCCCACTCGGTTGCGGCCTTGATAGTGGCCCGCTCAATCCGGCAGGTGGCAATCCGGTGGAGATCATCTCGGGCATAAAGACCGAGTCTGCGCTGGATTTTGCGAGCGCGGACGGGCTGCTGAAACTCGAGAGAAAGTACATTGGGCAGCGCACCTGGGTGGCTGACGGCGCCCTGCCGTATGGCGGCATCGGCTGGACTTTCGATTTTGGGCCGACGCTCCAGCTGCAGAACTTCTCGACGGCTGCGGGAAGGAGGCTCTCCGTCCTTCAACCGGATGGCACCGCCTATGAGTTCGTGCTGAACGCGGGCACCGGACTGTTTGAGTACCAGGACTATTCCACTGGGGATAAGGCTACGCGCAGCAGGTTCTCCCTAACCCTGGATGGCCCGGCGCCTGCGAATTGGGCCAGTTTGAACACCGCCTCATCGGAGTGGACGCTCGTCGATCGCTTCACCGGCAGGACATACGAGTTCAAGACGATACTACGGCCAGGGACCACACTTCACAGCCTCGGATATACAGAGGTCATTCGGAACCGCGGCGGCTACGTCTGGACTATCGCCCATGGCTCGGAGGCCGAGGTTACGGCAATAACAGACTCCTTCGGTCGCCAGTTGACATTTAGCTGGCTCACCGGCAGGGCCACCAGCAATGTCAGCTACAAGATACTGATCAGCGGGGTCACGCTCCCCGATGGAACGACACTCAAATACAGCTATGAGAACTATTTGGGGGCGCTTCCCTCCCCCCGTACGCACTGGGACAGGCTCGTCAAAGTAGAGCGTCTCGGTGCCCCGGTGGGTGGTGGCGCAGCGCCCCTCCTCAGTGAGACAATCTACCACTACGAGGATGTTCTATGAAGAAGCTCGCGTACTTTGGTGTTGCGGTCATTGTTGTGCTTGCTGCCGAAATTGCATATGCGTTCTTATTGATGACGGATAACCTGGGTAGATGCGTCGATCTTGGTGGTGAATGGGTTGAGTCTAATCAATATTGCGATGGATTGACTGACGAGCAGAGAACTACTTTCGACAAGTACGCGACAGGCCGCAGGTAAGTGAAGCGGTGGGTCGCCGCTCGGCGGATGGCTGCTGGCTTACAAACCCGATTGCTGATCAGGCCCGTCGCGACATGAGATTGTGCCGGTGAGCACTCTCGCGGTTCAGGAACACATGCGAGGTATCTCCGATTTGGAATACTTGGGTTCGCGTATACGAGTGAACTTCACTGAGCCGCTGCCTTACAGCCTCGCTGATACAATTCCGGGGGTGCGACCAGCTACTCCACCGGCACCCGCATCACGTCCTGCATCTTGTTCGCCACCTCCGCTGCCACATCCCTGAGGTCGCTGCGGTCGCGAATGATCATCGGGCGGATGATGATGATCAGTTCGGTGCGGGAGACGGCTTCCTTCTTTGAGCCAAAGATCGACTCGAGCAGCGTGCCCTTGGTGCCGGGCAGGCCGCCCTGGTTTTCCTCGCCGTTGGAGCTCATCAGCCCGGCGAGGACGATGGCGGTGCCGTCGGGCACGAGCACGGTACTCTGGCTGATGGCAGGCGAGTCGATCTGCGACGAGGTGGTCGGCACGACCCGGCGGCCATCCAAACGTCCAAAATAGTGAGGAAATCGGCTTGGACAGAACCGAACTTAGGAATTTGTTGCGACATGTCGCCAAGTTTCGAGAGAAAGTCGTTTCGGTCTTTGGCGTGGATGCTCCAGAGAGCGCTTCCCTTTTGATCGGCATGCTGGCTCAAACCGAGGATCCCATATTGCGGTCCACGCTCTACGGTGGGGCCGTTACAGAGTGTCTGCTGCAGGGCTGCCTGAGTGCGGCGGAGCGCATAGCGGTCGCCGCCCATGAGGAGGTTCAGGATGTTACCTCTCTCATGTCTCTTTCTCAGACACTGTCCGATGTCGGAAAACCCTCTGAGGGGCTCGCCACCGCCAAGGCAGCACTAGCCCAGGCGATGAGAGAGGGGGCCCTGGTGAACTTTGCCGCTGGACACCTGATGCGCCAAGCCATCAAGTCCGGGTCGGCAGAGGTGGTCAATGAGGCCCTCGATGCTCTGGTGGACTCAACCCAGGTCCCGCGCACCGCAGACTGTGCCTTGGAAACGGACTGGATCGACGCGGCGAATGCCCTTGGGGCGGACAAGGAACTCACGGATTGGGTCCGCGCAGTGGCGAGTCGAAAGAAGTGAATTACGACCAATGCCATCGTTCAGCTCCACGTTCCCGCGCTCTTGCCCCGTTAGTTCACAGCGGGCTACTCCACCGGCACCCGCATAACATCCTGCATCTTGTCCGCCACCTCGGCAGCGACATCCCTGAGGTCGCTGCGATCCCGGATGATCATGGGGCGGATGATGATGATCAGTTCGGTGCGGGAGACGGCTTCCTTCTTTGAGCCGAAGATCGACTCGAGCAGTGTGCCCTTGGTGCCGGGCAGTCCGCCCTGGCTTTCCTCGCCGTTGGAGCTCATCAGCCCGGCGAGGACGATGGCGGTGCCGTCGGGGACCAGCACGGTGCTTTCGACCTTGCGCTGGCTGATGGTCGGGGAGTCGATCTGCGAGGAGGTGGTCGGCACTACGCGGCTCACCTCTTGCGCGATGTCGAGCAGCACTTCGCCCGAGGAGCGGATCTGCGGCGTGACCTTCAGGATGACGCCGGTGTCGCGGAAGGTCACGTCGTTGGCGATGACCGGGCGGCCGGAGGAGGCGTCCTGCACCGACTTGGTGATGATCGGCACCTGATCGCCGACCTGGATGGTAGCCGTCTCGCGATCGACCACGGTCAGTTGCGGCGTAGAGACGATGCGCACGTTGGTGTGCGACTCGAGCGCGCTGATCACCAGTTCGGCCTGCGGCACCTGGAAGGCGAAGTTGAAGCCGGGGAATGACGGCGCCACGGCGCCATTGCTGGCGTCGGAGTATCCGGCGGAGAGGCCGCCGGCCTCGAGGAACCAGCGCACGCCGTGGCGCAGCTCGCCGCCCAGCCGCACTTCGGCGATGGTGGTTTCGACATAGACCTGGCTCAGCGGCGTATCGAGCCGGCGCAGCGCCTGGTCGATCAGCGAGTATTCCTTCTTGGTCGCCCAGATCACCAGCTTGTTGGCACCGGGATCGGCCGTGACCTTGATGCCGTCGCTGCCGCCGGTCGTCGCGGGCCCGAGGAAGGCGCCGGGCGCGGTCAAGCTCTGGCCCTCCGCCGCGTCGGCAACAACCGTCGTCTCGACCGGCATTGTCTCCTTGAAGATGCCGTCGAGGAGCTTGGCGAGTTCGTCGGCTTCACGGTTCTTTACCTGATAGACGTGCACGAGCCGCTGGTTCTGGGGACCCTGGTCGAGCCGGTCGAGCCACTTCTGCGCGAATTGCAGGTTCTCGGCCTTGCTGGCGATGACCAGCACCGCGTTGATCCGGTCGATCGGGATGATGGTCTGGTTGGAGGCGCCAACGCCGAGGTAAAGGCTGCGGAGTTCATCCGCCACCTCGGTGGCTGCACCGTAACGCAGTGGGAACAGCCCGAATGAGGCGGTGCGGAACCGGTCGACATCGATGGCTGATATCATCGAGGCGACGAGGGACAGTGTCTCGGTGTCGCCGCGCATGGTGATGGCGTTGCCGGAGCTCGAGATGATCTCGGCGCGGCCCTGGATCAGGCCCTGCAGCGCACCCTGAGCGGCATTTGCGTCGATGAAGTTCAGCTCGAAACTGCGGACATTGGCGGCGTCGTAGCCGCCGCTTGCGAGGCCGGTGACGCGGTAGACGCCGTCGCTGACCCTGATGGTGCTGCCGACGGTCTCGAGTGCCTGCTTGGCGAGGACCAGCGCACGGTTGGCCTCGATCCGGCCACCGGATCGAACGGTCACGGTGCCGGCGATGTTGGGATCGATGAGGTAGGGGACCTGCAGGACCTCGGAGAACAGCACCCGCGCGAACTCGCGGATATCGGTATCGACGAAGTTCAGCGTCACCTGCTTGCCTTCGAGCGCCGGGTCTTTCGATACGGTGACATTGGCGGCGCCGCTGCCGGCGCCGGTCTCGATGATCGCCCGGCGATCACCGCCGATCTCGCCGGTCTCGATGACATCGACGCCCGGTCCACTGGTACGCGCGTAGCTCTGGGCACCCAGGCTGTGGCCCAGCGTGCCGCTCCCGTTGCCCGCCTTGCTGGCAAGGGCGCCCAGCCCGGAACAGCCGGCGAGACCCGATACGAGGACAAAGAGCGCGACGATCGAAAGAGACTTAAGCAACCCGGTCACCAATAGGCTCAGGGGTGCTCGCCAGCGCCCCGCAAGTTGAAGGTGACCTCATCGCCACCCGCTGAAATGCCAAGGACGCGATCCGCCGCAATGCCCTTGATCCGATACGCACCAACGCTTTGCCCGGTCGCCGCGACGACGTAGTCGGTGGCGGCAGGGTCGAGGGCGAAAACGGCACGCAGGCCGCCCGCGCTCGAGATAATTCCCTTAAGTACCGGTCGTACCGATGCGACCGAGGTCGACAAAGGAGGCTCGATCTCCTGCTGGCCGGTGACGGCAAAAAGCAACCGCACGTCCTCGTCGATGCCAGGCAACGGCCGAGGAAAAATCGCGTCGTTGCTTGCTGTCGTTGGCCCCAGGTTTCTATCCTCCAGTACAGCCACCTCCATCGCTGCGCCCGACCCGATGGAGGGTATTTGCGAGACCTCAGCGCTGCTACGGAAAAGGACTGCACCGATTGATGCGACCGCGGTTACCCACAGAATTAGGTGCAGCTCAAGGCGCATCGACGCCTCCGTAGAAGCGGCCAAGTGTTGCCGTTACATCAAGCACGCGAGAGTCGGGTGACATCGGCAGGAGTCGGACCTCAAGAGAATCGAAAACTATTGGCGGCGACTGAGTCTCGACCTTGCGCGTGAACTCCAGAAGCTGTCGTTCGGCGATCCGCATCCGCAACAGCACCGACACCTTCGAGTAGCCTTCGGCAATGTCGGTGACCAACACCTGCGAACTGAGGGCGAGGCCATCCGATTCCGCTACCGCGGCCCTCGCATACTCCTGGAACTGCGTGCCTGCTGCCCCGATCTCGGCGCGCGAAACGAGGTCGATCTGCTGCTGAGCTGGATCGCGACCGAGCGATGCCTGCTCCCGGCGCGCGGACAGTTCTCGCTCCCGGAGGGCGGTGAGCTGCGTCGATAGGTCGGCGATGCGCTCGCTTGCGACCCGCGCGGGAGCAGGGTAGGCGCCTTCAACCGCCCAGCCTGCCACAAGGATGGCGCCGACGACGCAAAGCAGAAGGATGATCCGGTTGCGCATCTATTCGGCGCCCACACGCCGGGGGCGAAGCAGGATCGTCGCCATCTCGAGACTCGACGTCGGGTCTGCCGTGATCGGCCCCTCGATCGAACTCGACCAGCGGGTCTCCGGCCCGGCGAGGCGCTGTGCATCGGCAAGTGCGTTGGGCGATCGAATGGCGAGGCGCGTTTCCGCGCCGCGCAGGTCTATCCGCAGCACCTCGGCGCCGTCCGGCAGGAATTTGCGGATGGACTCGAGTGTGAGGAAGGCCGATGGCGTCTCGTTGAGCAGCTTAAGCACGACCCCGGTCCCGGACTGCTGCTGTCGCGCGGCGTCGATATCGGCTGTGAGGACCCGGACCCGTCCGAGGGTTAGCGCGATCTCGCTCTCGAGTTCGGTGATCTGGAGCTGTCGCTGCGACAGGTCGCTCAGGCCGAGCAGCGCCAGCGCGGTCAGCGTGAGCGCCACCGGGATTGCGGGCAGCCATCGCAGCAAGCGGCGCGAAGGGAAGAGCGCCGGCGCAAAGTCGACGTCGGGCATACCGTCGAGAAGGATGCGGCCGACCCGTCCGGTGCGCAGCCGGTGCGCTGTCAGGCCCTGCAGCAGCACCGTTCTGGGAAGCAGCCGCACCGTATAGGCGAGTTGCAGGTCTGAAGGTCGAGCGACGTCTTCCAAGGCGTGGACGAGTACCTCGTTGGGCGCGAACGGCGTTTCAGTCTGAATGAAGAGACCGATGGCGTGCGCTACCTCCTTGCGTGCCTTTGCCGGTACGACAATCCGGCGCCGCAGCACGATGTCGGAGCTCACGATGACGTCGACCGGCTGACCGGAGCGCCGCCGGTTGTCTGCGGGAGCCTCGGCAATCGCAATCGTGCTGATAGGGCCGCGGATCAAACGCTGCAGGGCGGCGGGCAGCGCCGATTGCACGGAGCGGATGGTCTCCGATAGGAACGAGCGATCCGCGATGACGATCGACGTCATGTCTGCCTCAGTGATGGTCTCACGGCGCTCGCACCGCGTAAGCCAGGGGGATCCAGATGAGCGGTCGCCAGACACGCGCTCCGAGGCCGAGCCGCAGCCGAGCTGCACGAATCTCGGTCCCCGCAGTGGAAGCTCCGCCGACCCAATCCGTAGATTGTGACCCTACTACCAAGTACTCGATGCTCACCGCATCAAATGTAGCCAAGTCCACAGAACTCGCGTTGCTGCCGCGACGAAGCTCAAGCCGCGCTTCGGGTGATGGGCGGGTCAGCCGAACTTCCCAGCCTTCAAATCCGGCGCGTCCGGCCTCCAATGGCGTCAAGGCGAACCCCGCGTCGGACGGGGTGGTGATCGTCAGCCCGACTTCGCTGGTCGCAAGGGTGGCCAAGGCTTGCAGGTCGATGAGCGCCGACTGCACGGCGGCGCTATCGGTGCCGCGGTCGCGCACCTGGCTGCCAATCGCAAACAAGGCGCCGATGCCGATCACCACCAACGACGCAATGGCGATGGCGACGAGCAGCTCGATGATGCTGAAACCCGCATCAGGCCGCGAGTGCACAGCAGGGCCCATCAGCGTGTGGCGGCAGGCGCCAGGAAGTCGAGACGCACGGCATCCATGGCGCGGCCCGATTTGGGTCGGGCCCAGACGGCGACTTCGACGAGGGTGGACGTACCTGCCACGGGGTTGGCGCCTGGCTCGAAGCTGTAACGGAACAGTTCGTCTTCATGCTCGAGGCTGGTCTCGAAGGCGGCGCCCAGCAGCAGATACTGCTTTATCAGCGATTGGGAGGCGACAAGCGCGACTGAGCGGTCGAGCTCCCGTTGCTGCTGGGTCAGCATGGTGTTCGCGATCATGACGATGACGGTGCCGGCCAGGGCGAGCAGGCCTGCGGCCAGCACCGCATCCAGCAGGATGAAACCTGCATCAACGGGAGCGGGGCGTTCAGCCATCGGTTGGATTGGACCTGTAGACGCCGGTTATCGCCCGGGTTGCGGTCGGCGACCGGACATAGAGGGTCGCCCCCGAATAGCTGCCGTCGGGGTAAAGGATGAGCCGATACTCCGCTGCTGGGTCCTTCGTGCTCGTGGCGACGGACAGATCGTCGGTCCACTGGATCCGCTTGCCGCCAATCGTCATGGAGTTGGAGCCGATGGCCAGCACGGCAGCGGTGCCGGAGAGGATCGCGCTGCTGCGCGCCTCGGACACAAATGCCACGATCGCCGCCGCATCGGCGCCGGCGTCGGCCGCGGGACGCGGCAGCGAAGCGGCGACTACCACCAGCAGGCCAGCCGCTATGCCGAGGGCGACGATGAGTTCCAGTACGCTGAATCCCGCGTCGCCCCCGAGCTTCATTGCCCTTCACCCAGGATGATGTCGGCGGCCACCCCGTCGCCACCATCCTTGCCGTCGCCGCCGCGCGAGGTCAGCAGATAGGCGCCGGCGTCATCGACGGCATAGGTGACGGAACGCCCCCAGGGATCGGCAAGCAGCTCCCTGTTCTTGAGGTAGGGACCGCGCCAGCCGGCAGCGTCCTGTGGCGGGTCGATCAGCACGAAGAGGCCTTCGGCGGCGGTGGGATAGCGGTGCGTGTCGAGCTGGAACAGGGTCAGCGCGTTCTGCAGCTGGCGCATCTGCAGGCGCGCGATGTCGACCTTGGCGCGGTCCATCTGCCCCACGACCTGAACCGCCACCACGGTGCCGATCAGGCTCAGGATGACCAGGACGATCATCAGCTCGAGAATGGTCAGGCCGGCGTCCGCTGGTAGCCGGTTGGCAGGGCGCTTGCGGGTCAAAATGTGAGCTCGTTGATATCGAGGAGGGCGGAGAACACCGAGAAAATGACAAGGCCGATCAATGAGCCGACGATCAGGATAAGTGCGGGAGCGAGGAGCGCGGTGGTCAGTGCCATGCGTTGCTCGAAGCGCGCCTTGGCCTCGCTCACTACCGCGTCCAGCACCTCGACCAGTCGCCCGCTGCTTTCGCCCACGACGATCAGATGGGTCAGCTTCGCTGGCAACAGTCTGGCTGCCCTAAGGCTGTCGGCGAGCTTGCCGCCCGCGCGCACCCGTTCGGTCAGCTCGCGCTCCGGACCGGCGGGGAAGCCAGCGGAGGCCAGGGCATTGGGCAGTGCCATGCCCATTGGAACGTTGCTGGCGAGATAGAGACGGAGCGTCGCCGCGAAGCGGCGGCTGGCCGACCAACGCAGGGCAGTGCCGATCACCGGCAGGCTGAACAGCGCCCGGTGCGCGAGCCGGCGCACCGATCCCGTGACGCTGCCGGCGCCGACCAGCGCGAACATGAGTGCGGCGGCGACACCGAGGCTGACCAGATTCGAGCTGACAAAGGTGGCAGTGCCCGAGAGTGCCGCCAGCGCGATGGGCACCGGCCGCTCCATCGACGTGAACAGCTCCGTCAGGTTTGGTGCGACGAAGAAGGCAATGAGGCCGAGTACCAGCATGGAGGCGCAGAGCAGCAGCGCCGGGTAGGCAAGCGCCGAGGTGTAAGTGCGCGCGAAGCGATTGGCCTCGGCATAGCTCTCGGCAAGCATCGCCAAGGCGGTGGGCAACGAACCGGAGGTTTCGCCGGCGCGCATTACCGGCACTAGGTCGTTCGGCAGCGTCGCACCGGCGGTGCCGGCCGCCTCGGAGAGGGATCGGCCGAGGCGCAGGCCATGGCGGATGGCCTCGACGAAGCCTTTCAGCCGGGACTTGGGCTTGAGCGACGGCAGCATGATCGCCACGGCGTCGCTTACTGTGATCCCCGAACGAAGCAGGAGGGCCAGCTCGCGGCAGAACGCCTCGCACTCGACGAGGCTGAGGCGACGACTGCCCCCGAGTGAGACCTCCTGATCGAGCCATGACTGCCGGATCGGCCTGCTGTCGAGGCGCAGCGGCTGAAAGCCCCTGAGCTTTAGCTGTGCCAATGCCTCCTCGGCGCTCACCGCGCTTAGCTGGCCCGAAAAGACGCTGCCGTCGGGGGTGCCGGCGCGAAAGTAGAAGGTGCTCGCGTCAGCTGACATCGATCAGCCCCGAGAGGTCGGCGGCAGCGATCTCGCCGTTGCGTACGCGATCTTCTGCGTCTTCGCAGAGGGGGCGATAGCCTGTTCGTCGCAGGCGGTCCTGCTGCGTCACAGGGAGTTCGAGGCTCCGCGCCAACGACTCCGACAGCTCCGCGTCGAGTAGCAGGAGTTCACCGATGGCGACACGCCCGGCATAGCCGCTGTGGTTGCAGGGCTCGCAGCCGCTGCCGCCGCAATGGGTGCAGAGGCGCCGCACCAGGCGCTGGGCCAGTACGCCGCGCAGCACCGCGCCGAGCAGGTATGGCTCGACACCCATATCGACCAGTCGCGGCACCGCAGCCAGCGCCGAGTTGGTGTGGAGCGTCGCCAGCACCAGGTGGCCGGTGAGGGCTGCCTGCACGGCGATCTTCGCGGTTTCGGCGTCGCGGATTTCACCGACGAGAATAATGTCGGGGTCCTGCCGCAGCAGCGAGCGGAGCACGCGCGGAAAGGTCAGTCCGATCTTTTCGTCGACCTGGATCTGCGCCGCGCCATCGATCCGGTACTCCACCGGATCCTCGATGGTGACGACGTTGAGGTCGGGGCGGATCAGCCGCTTAAGCGCTGCGTGCAGGGTCGTCGATTTGCCCGAGCCGGTTGGCCCGGTAACGAGGATCAGCCCATCCGCCGCTGTGAACAGGCTCTCGAGCTGGCCCTGGATCGCGTCGGAGAAACCCAGCTCGCCCAGCCCCGAAACCGCCAGCTCGCGCGACAACAGGCGCAGTACCGCGGCTTCGCCGTGAATATGCGGCATGGTGGAGATGCGGATATCGACCGGACGGCCGGCGACATTGGCCCGAATCCGCCCATCCTGCGGCAACCGCCGTTCCGAAATATCGAGACCGGCAAGGATTTTTAGCCGCGAGATGATGCTGGCGAACTGGCGCGGCTCGGGTGGGGTCTGCGCGATCAGCTCGCCCTGCACCCGGAACAGCATTTCGGCGCCGCCACGCATTGGCCGCAGGTGGATATCGGACGCGTTCTGCCCGACCGCGGCGCGCAGGGCATCCTGCACGAAGCGGATCACCGGGGCGTCGCTCGCCGCATCGCGGAGCAGCTCGACATCGCTGGTGTTCGCTTCGGTCGCTTCGTCGCCAGAGGTGTTCGTGTCGGGCGCGAAGGCTGCGCCGTAGACATCGGCCATCGCCGCCTCGAAGCGTTGTCGGCTGATCCGCCGGCGCACCACCGACCGGCCGGTCTTGAGGCTGATCGCCGTCGCAGTGAAGTCGTCGAACGGATCGACCATCGCCAGTGCGAGGGTGTCGCTGGAAGAGTTGAGCGGCAGCGCTCCCGCGGCTGCGAGATACGTCGGGCTCAGTTCATCGGACAGCACCGGGGCTTGAGGGAGATCACCGGGCAAGGCGTCGGCGACACCGAACTGCTGGGCCAGCACCTCGCGGAGCGCCGCTTCGGTGAGGAGGCCGAGATCGAGCAGCGCCTGGTCCAACCGCTTGTCGGCGATCTCGGCCGCGGCGCGCGCCCGGGCGAGATCGTCCCGACGCACCGCATCATGCTGCGCTAGGAACGCCGCAAGTTTCGGAGCAAATGCCCGCTCCGAAACTCCTGCTCGTTGCAAATCCGTCATCAAAAAGGCGACCAGCCGCTAATCTTGAGGCACCAAAAGCCAAAAAAGCCGGCGCTCAGGAAAGGTCCGAACGGCAGCGTCATTTGCAACGATACGTTACGCCCAAGGAGTCGCAAGATCAGCGCTGCAACAAGCGCCAGTACTGCACTGACAAATACGACCGGCGCGAGATAGAGCGGACCAAGCCAGGCGCCAGCGGCGGCGAGCAACTTGGCATCGCCGAGGCCGAGGCCATCGTAGCCGCGGACGCGACGGTAGAGGGTGGCGATGAGGTAGAAGGCGAGAAAGCCGAGGAGGGCGGCGAGGGCGTGGGGGAGGAGAGCGCCTAGATTCAGAGCCTGCGTTTGGATCACGCCGAGTACGATCAGCGGCAGCGTCAGGTAGTCGGGGAGTCGGCGTGATCGAATATCTGTGCTGGCGGCCGCTACAAGCGCGATTGTCAGGACGGCGGTAGCAAGGGCTAGAGGCAACTCAGTTCACCGGCGCGTGCTTGATCGCCACGGAAACAGTGCGAGTGCCGGAGATCGAGTTGGCAGCAACCGATATCAAGTCTTTGGATGAAAGCCCCCAGGGGGCGCCAAAACAGTAGCCAGAGTTGCACGGGGAGGGGAGTAGCCGAACCGTGTCCTGACGGCAACGGACACGGCGCCGATATCGGTGACCGCTGGGTCGCGTATGTCGGTAGGACCAATCGCGTCCAAGGCAGAGTCGGGAAAGGATCTGAGAACAAAATATCGAAGATAATTCTTGGTAACTTCAGAGAATTTAGGGTTCTTCAGTATTGCGTTGTCCACGTGGCGTCTCGTCATCAGTGCTTGCTCAAGGTCACCCTTGGCGAGCGCGATTTGAAGCTGAACGATGTGTGGCTGGACGTATGTAGTACCGGTTCGAGATATTGCGCGCTCCGCAAGCTTGGATGCCGCCTCAAAGTCGCCTCGATGCAGGGCCTTAACAGCGGAGTGAAAGTCCAGCACTGAAAGCACTTTTCGCAGTCTGTCTGCCACTGTGACCATCCGACTAGAACATTTCTGAGAATAGATCGAAGAGAAGAGCCCAGCCAGATTTTCTTGGTGGTTCGATCAAAAAAGGATAGTCCGACGTTGAGGGACGCATCCCCACATATGCGCCGCCGGCGTCGATTGTCCCAAAAGTGACTTTGACGGGCACGTTCCAGTAGCCGTAACCGGCAGCGACCCGCGCACGCTCGGCGCCTGAAATCGGGCGAAACGGCAACCCCATCATCGAACACGTGACCGCATCTGTGAAGCACCGACCCAGAGGCATCGGTGCAAGCAGTGAGGCACCGATGCTTCCAGCCGCGGGGGTATCGGCTCGACTCCCAGCTACCGGGGTCGACGGTGGATGTAGAACACTCCACACTTCGTGCGCCTGAGTGGGCGACAGGGTCCCGGACACGAGCATGGCACCGAGGTAGTTCGCCTTGGTTGGCGTCAGCGCCGTACTGCTCAGGCTGGCATTCAGCTGGCCCGCGGTGATGCCCCCGGTGATGCCGTTCTCGGCCTTGTATGCCTTGAGACCCAACGAAACTGCATACGATTGCGGCGTCTGCCCTGTTTCCTCGAGGAATTTCGGATCGACTTTGCGCCCATCCGGTAGCGTTATCACCCCCGGGGGACGGGGTTCGGAGCAGCTATCTTGCAGTAGCGAACAGTTCCCGCCGGGGTCCGACAGATTGATCGGACTGTTCAAGGCATAGGCATACCGATTTGTGCCGACGCCGGGCTTGCGAACATCCCACCAGTCGGCCTGCAGGAACCGGCCCAGCGACGTGTCGTAGTAGCGCGCATGGAGATAGGTCAGCCCGTTTTCCGGGTCGGTGCGTTCGCCGATGTAGCCTTTGGACTCGGTCGGGGTGAGCGGGTTGAGGACCGTCTCGATCTGCTTTCCGAACGGCTCGAAAGCCGAGGCGCGGTAGAGCGTCCCGGCGTTGTCGGTGACGGATCTTATCGATGCTTGGTGGTCAATCTGCAGGAAGTGGTTTGCACCGCCTACTCGCTTGACGTCCCCCGTCAGGTAGTTGGTGAAGGCGCCAGTCGGATCGCGCTCGATCTCGTCTCCGAGGTAGAGCGTAGCATCGGCGCCGAACAGCTTCTTGATGCGCGCGCCATCCGGTCCGTAGAGGTAGGCGACAGTGTTGCCGCCGACGGTGACGGCGATCGGGCGGTTATCGGCGTCGTAAGTGATTTCACGGTCCAGCGTCGCGCCGGTGTGGCGGGTGGTCTGGTTGCCGTTGAGATCGTAACCGAATGTCCAGTTGCCGGCGCTCATCACCGCATGCGGCTGGTAGGCGGTGGCCCCCTGGGTGGGGTAGCTGTAGGTGCCGATCGCCGAGTTCGAGGTGAGATTGCCGCCGACATCATAGGTGTAGGTGCGGCTCAACGACGGGGTGTTGGTGTTGGCGGCCGACAGCAGTTGATCGAAGGCGTCGTAGCCATAGGTCCAGCTTTCGTCGGGCCGGCCGCCGGCTACCGAGGTGATGCGTCCGGCAGCATCGCGGCCGTAGGTCAGGCTCTCGATGGTGGTGGTACCGTTGACCGCCGAGATGGAACTGAGCCAGCCGCGAGTGCTGCTGTAGCCATAGGTGGTGGCGACGCCGTTGGCGTAGGTGGTCGTCGTGACTTGGCCGTCTGCGGCATAGGTGGTGCCGGTAATGGCACCGGACAGCGTCGTCATCTGCCCGGCGGCGTTGTAGCCGAAGGTGCCTGAACCCGAGCCATCGGGATAGGTCCGAGACAGCAGCCGGCCGCCAGCGTCGAAGCTCGATGCGACCGTGTGGGTGAGACCATCAACCGTTGTCTTCTGCTGGACGTTCCGCCCGCCATTGTCGAAGTCATAGGTGATTGTGGCGTTGGCGTTGGCTGCGGTGGTCAACGCGCCGACGTTGAAGTAGCCGGACCGCGCTTGGTCGTAGGTGTTGGTGGTGGTGTCCTCGATCGGCAGGCCGTAGCCGGCGGTGCGGGTGAGCACCCGGCCCAACCGATCATAGCTGATGATGGTCTGTTGTCCCTTGGCGTCGAGCTGGGTCGAGGGGCGGCCGAGATCGTCATAGGCATAGGTCCAGGTGCCGAGGTCCGGGTCGGAGCTCGAGAGCCGGCGGCCCAGCGTGTCGTAGCTGTTCGACCAGACGTTTCCGTTGGGGTCGGTGACGCCAACGAGTTCCCCGAGCGGGTTGTAGCGATACTCGGTGGCGTACCCGGTGGACCCCATGTACCTCCAGTGCCGGAACGTACGTCCAGCGGCATCCAGCGTGGCGCGCGTGACGCGGCCAAGTGGATCGGTTTGCGCTACGATCGTGGCGGCGTTCGCTGCTCCGGGCTTCTCATAGGCGTAGCTGACGGTGTTGCTGTCGGGCAGCGTGACGAGCGTCGGCCGTCCGAGGACGTCGGCCTTGATAGCGGTCCACTGGGGCGAGTCGCCTTGATAGTAGGGCGCTGTCGTCCGAAGCGGTTGCCCTCGTTTGGCGTACTCGGTGTCCGCGACCACTGGTTTCAGTGGATCGGCGCCGACCGAGGTGGACTTGTAGGTCCGGCCGATGCCGTCGAAATAGGTGCGGGACCAGATGGGATTGACGCCATCCGCTGGCTTACGGGCGGTTTCCACGTACTGGGCCGTCGCGGTGCCGATCCTGTAGTATGTCGTCGTCACGTAGTCCGTGGAGGGGTAGTCGGTGCGGCTCGGACGGCACAGTGCGTCGTACTGGTAGGTCGTGACCAAACCATTCAGGTCCGTACTCGATGACGGAGCGCCGCAAACTGCGTTCCAAGCCATGCTCGTCTTCTGGCGGGTGTCCCCATCGAACCAGAGTGGGTTGCGCGCCTCCGTCGCGTACTGGTGAGTCGCGTCGTAGTCGATCTCGGTTCGGTTTCCGAGCGCGTCGACCCGCGCCACAAGGTTGCCATAACTGTCATAGCTCGAGGTTGCCGCGATCCAGCGGTTGCCCGGGTTGAGCCAGTTGCGCGTGGTGGTGAGATGCCCCTTCATCGGCGCCGTCGCTGCACTGGATGCGCCGTCATAGTAGAGCTGCGCGTCGCGAAGAACGGTAGAGTTGGCGTCACGCACGGTAACGGCGGTCGCGAAGCTCACGAGATAGTTCGTCAGGTTGAGCTGGTAGCTCGACTGGGTGATCACATCGTCGGCAATTGATCCGACGACCCCAAGATCCTTTTCTTCGAGCAGGTTCGCATAGCCGTCGTAGGTCCACTCCTTGCGGGTCACGGTGTCGCCGCCAACGAGGTAGTCGGTCACCTCCTCGGAGGTCTTGTGCGCGGTGAAGGGCGCCGTGGCCTGGTTCACCACGTAGCCGTTCTCGAGCTTGCGCAGGATCTGGCCGTTCGGCGCGTAGACCTCGGACTTCGACAGGGAGCCCGCCGCCACTGCCTCCTGACGATACCAGGAGTGCATCCACGGGCAGGTGGTCTCGCCGACTTCGCAAGGTAGCTCGGCCGTGACCTTGGCGAAGCCGAGGAACTTGCGCTCAAACGGATCGTAAGCGCCGCCTTCGTAGGCGTACTTAGTGGCCGAAGAATTGCCGCGACCGTCGGAGGTGATGATCTTAGATACGGCTTGCACAACGAACGGCATGTATCCGTTGGCCCAGTAGGTCGATGGAAGGTACTCGACGTCGATGTCGCCGCCAGCTGCGAGTTCATGTCGGCTCATGAAGTCCGGGACCATGGTGTCGGGATATCGCACAGGCGCGTGATCTCGGTCCGGATTGCCGTCGCCGTTGAAGTCCGACACTATTCCGTTCGACAGGTAGAGATTTCCGGCACTGTTGTGGAAGTTGCTTTCTCCTCGGCGAACCCTTGCGTTTTTGCCTTCGGCGTCCACCTCAAATCTACCGTCACCATGCAGTTCAATCGCTCCAATTGGACGAAACGCCATATCGTGCAACGACTGCTTGATTCCGTATCCGGTCGACTCAATCACGTAGAGGCCGTCGCCACTCTGGCGCGCGTACACGATGTCGCTTGCTCCGTCGCCGTTCAGGTCACCGATACGTCCGACGATCGTGGGATCTCCACTGCTGGGATAGTTGCTGTCGAGGCTTAGGCTCGCGGCGTAAGTCGTGAAGCCGGCCCCGTTGGAAATGAAGAACTGCGAACTGATCCCACCATTACCCTTGACGACAGCAAAGTCAGACAACCCGTCGCCGTTGAAGTCACCTACCGCGCCGTCGCCTGCGTTGCCCCACGTCTGCGTATTGAAACCGGTGCCGGTCGAGATGAGCACCTTTTTCAGAAGGAGATCGGTCAGCCCATCGCCGTTGAAGTCACCGATCTGAACGCTCTGCCCCACATCTGCAGCGAGAACCCCTTTGACGGAGTGCGACGCGATGGCCCCTCCGACGAAGTAAACAGTGTAGATCGCGGTATCACTATTTCCGAAGCCGGCCAGTTCCGCCGGCTTCGTGCCAGCTATTTGGCTGATCGTTCGTCGAACGGCGATGTCGCTCCGACCATCACCATTGAAGTCGGACACAGTGTAGTAAGCGGGCGCGTTGTTACACCAACCCCCCGGTGCGCTGCTGGTGACGGCAATGGCAGTGCCAAGCCCGTTGTATCGGATCTTGGTCTGGCAGTTGGATCGGGTTATCTCCAGATAGTCGGTCCGGCCGTTGCCGTCGAAATCGCCAACGACATAGTTCATTGCGGACGTTGAGGCAGGTAGCGTCGGGAAGGCTGGTTCAGTTGCGGTGGCACTGGGTACCGTCTCCGGATTTGCGTTTGGTGTCGCGAGGTCCGAGATTATGGTTCCCATGCGGCGGTCGTTCTCACCCCAGTACTCGAAGGTGTCGGATGGAAATGACGTGCCACCTGATATGACGCCATCAGTTACGGTCGCATCGGAACCGTACTGTCGAAAACTCGAGAGGAGGGATCTCATAGTGGACTGCGACTTAGTGTAGTCCAGCTTGTATGCTCGGATCAGGCTGGTGCCGGTGCGGACCGCGATGGTCTTGAGCCGTTTGGTAGCGTTGCCGAGCGAGATGCCGGTGGCGTAGGTGAAGGTGTCGCCCCGATCTTCCCAGTAGAACTGGATGGAACTGGTGCCGTAGCTGATGGTGCTGACATAGCAGGTGGGCAGCGCCGCACAGTCGTAGCTGTAGCTGACGGTGTTGCCATCGGTGTCGGTGATGGACTGCAGCAGCCAGCGATAGTCGTTGCGCAGCCGAGCATCCTCGGTGCCCGCCGGGGCGAAGCTGGCGAGCGCCTTGTAGACCGAGACGACCCCGTCCCGCGCGGTGACCTCCCAGCTGTTGAGCGTGCTGTTGCGCTTGATGCGCTCATAGGTCTCGTAGCGGCCAGTATGGGTACCGCCAGCCGAGCAGGACGGAGTGCTGCGGGTTACCCCTTCGACCACGCAGTCCATCAGCGTGTTGCCATCGAGCTCGAAGGCATCGGTCGCATCGAACCTGGGCAGCCCACCGCGCGAGGATTTGCGCTGGATCAGCCCACCGCCGCTCATGGTCCAGCCGACTCCGAGGATGGAGAAGCCGTCCCGTGCGTGCTGGCGGTTGTCGCCGGAGTTGTAGTTGAGCGCTATCCTTGGGGTGATCTCAAAGAACGGTGGGACGTCCACCGGCAGTGAACGGGTGAAGGCGCCGTTGTAGGGGGTCTCGGGTGGCTCGAACTTGGCGGACTTGGGCTCGTCGCCGCCGCTCATCAGGCTCATCAAGCCGGCACCGGCGTTGTTCACATCATAGGGCGAGACATTCGCCGCGCCCGCACCGCTGCTTTCCAGTGCCGGAGCCGGCGCTGCAGGCAACCCGGCCAATGCGGGTGCCGCAGATGACGACGTTACTGCGAAGGCCGGAGCAACGGTGGTGAGGCTCAGGCTGGCTGCAAACAGCAATGCCAACCCATTCCTCACCCACTTCAAAGACGCAAAATCACCCCTGCCGGCGCCACGCGCCGCTGCAATCCCGTTCGTCATCGAAATCCCCAAATCCAATAACGATGACAAACGAGCACACGGTCCGAACCATGCGCATTACATGACGACGTGGATTCACAAGATTATTTTCACTGGAAGCGTGGATCAAAACTTGAAGCGCCGGTAGTTGAGGCCCGAAAAGCTGCACACGCCAAGTACATGGCCGCGATTTCTTCAAGGTTCAGGTGCGCTGCGTGGATCCTGTGCCTGCCAGCGGTCTCTCCGTCGTCGTGGCTCCGACTACCGCTGAGCGACCAGCCGTAGCGCTGCCGGTAGTCGCAGGGTGATGTCGTCTTGGTCGATGGGGGGCTGGTTGCGCTGGCGGACGGCGGACCGGATGAGGGCGGCGTATTCATCGAGCTGGATGTAGGGTTGTTGGGCCAGCCAGGCCGGGTCGAACGCGGGGATGGTGAATTGGCCGCGGTGGAGTTCGATCAGGGGTTTGGTGGTGGGGAGCAGGGCGAGCAGGGTCGGCCAGTCGATGGCGCCTTCGCCGATGGGGGCGAGGTGGCGACGGAGGTGAGTGTCGGCTTCGAAGCTCAGGGTAGCGTCGTCGAGGTGGACTTGCGTGACGTGCGGAGCGAGGCGTCGGGCGGCGGCGAGGGGGTCTTCGAGGCGGACCAGCATGTTGGCGGGGTCGTAGGAGACGCCGAGAGCGTCGGGGCCGACGCGTTCGAGCAGTTCGAGGCACTCGTACGAAGTGATCTCCTCATGGGTCTTTACCAATGCGCGCATGCCGAGATCGGCGAGAACCGGGCGTAGGTCCGTCAGGAGCGCGGCGACGGCGTTGAGCTGGGCGCGCCAGTCGTCGGCGCGGTCCTCGAGAGTGCCGATAGTGAAGAACATTTCGCGCATGCCGAGCGAGGCGCCGGTATCGAGCAGCCGGCGGATGCCGCGGGCGAGGTCGCCGTCGCCGAGCTGCAGCTCGCGGCCGTGGCGATCGAGGCGCAGCGGGTTGAGCCAGTCGAGGCTGGCGGCGATGGCGATGCCGAGTGCGTCTGCTTCGGCCTTCAGTTCGCGGAGCACGGCGGGGTCCAGGGTCGGGCTCAGCTCGAACAGGCTGTAGAAGGTGATCTCGCCGGCGCCGAGGGTGGCGGCCTTGGTGATGGCGTCGAGCGGGTCGTTGCCGGCGTCGGGAATGCTGCCGCGCATGAGGGAGAACATCGGGAAAGCGCTCCTAGTCGATCTGGAAGATGCCGCGAGGGAATTCGGTCAGCCACTCGGCGCCGGTTTCGGTGACCAGCGCGACGTCGCCGGCGCAGACATGGCCGAGGCCGGGCAGGGTGAAGTTGGGGTGGATCTCGAACACCATGCCGGGGCGCAACAGTGGGCCGGTGGCGTCGCGGTTCCTGTCGCGGCGGGGTGAGAGGGCTTCGGCGACGCCGGGTTCGCTGTAGTCGAGGCCGAGGCCATGGCAGGACTGGAAGCGGAACGGGTCGCTGTCGCGGGTGTAGGGGCAGAGGCCGTCGATGCGGGCTTCGATGAGGTCGACCAGTTCGTGCACCGGCCGGCCGGGGATGAGGGCGGCCAGTGCGGCGTCCTGCATGTCGATAAGGCGGGCGGAGGCGTCAGCGAGTTCGGGTGCCGGCTTGCCGCGGCTGCCGATGCGCAGACCCTGGGCGAAGTAGCCGTCGTACGAAACCATGGTGCCGAGCTGCACGCGATCGCCGGGCGCGATGGTGGGCGGCAACTCGAACATCTCGAAATAGGTCACCGGCGGTTCGGGGCCGGTGGAGAGCCAGAGGCGGGAGACATCGGCGCCGAGCGCGCGTCCTTCGTGCTCGACTTCGGCCATCAGGCGGGCGGGGGTGGCGCCGGGGGTCGCTGCATAGGCGAAGGCGCGTACGAGCATGGCGTCGGAGATTTCGGCGGCGCGACGGTGCAGTGCTGTTTCAGCCGGATCGCGGTCGAGACGCCTGGCCTGAAGCAGCGGATCGATCCTCACGACGCGCGGAAAACTCTCGACGAAGGCGGCGGAGAGCCTTGCCGTCATGTCGTCGGCACCGGCGACGCCGATACGCGGGCGGCGGATGCGGTTGACGATCTCGGCGGCGCGGACGACCAGCCCCTGTGCGCCGGCGATCTCGATTTCGTAGAGCGCGCCGACGCGGGTGTTGAACATCCGTGCCTCGTTCTTGCCGGGGGCGACGATGATCGCCTCGGTCGCGGTCAGCACCAGGATCGAGGGCGCCCACATCGGGGTGAAGCCGGTGAACCAGCCGATATTGCCGCTGGTCTGGGTGGCGGCGGCGAGGCCGCGCGGCGCCGAGAAGGCGACGAGGGCATCGAGGCCCTGCCGGTGCAGCAGCTCGCGACCGGCGCTTAGCCGTTGGTGCAGCAGGGCAATCGGGAGAGGGGCGGTCATGGCACATCCACAGGGCATTTGAGACGAATGCGAGCCGCTTGACATCAAGCTCGAGATGGTTCGATATCAGACTGTAAGGAAAGTTACCAGACGGTCTCAGATGGACATGCAAATCCTTGCCGGCAGCCCCCGGCTGCTCCGCAACCTCAACGAGAAGGCAGTGCTGCAACGCCTGCTGTCCGAGGGTTCGCTGACGCGCATGGAGCTCGAAGCCTTCACCGGGCTCTCGAAGCCGGCGATGTCCGATCTGCTGCGCCGGCTGGAATCCGCAAACCTCATCCGTCGCGACGGAGAGAAGGCCGGCACGTATGGCCCCAAGGCCGGCCTGTGGAGCCTCGAACCCCGCTCCGGCTTCGTCGCAGGCATCGATGTCGGCACCCACGGCATCGATGCCGCCATTTCAGACATCACCGGCAACACCATCGCCAGCTATCAGCATGCCTGCGAGCCGGGCGAGCGCTACGACGCGCATCAGCGGCTGACCTCGGTGCTGGCGAGCGTCGCCAGGGAGGCCGGGATCACGGTGCGCGACATCGACCAGCTGGTGGTGGGGCTGCCGGGTATCGTCGACGTGCGGGCCGGCAACCTCCGCAAGGGCCAGCAGCTCCCCAACTGGGAGGGCTACCACATCCCCGAGGCGCTCGAGGGCGTGCTCGGGCATCGGCATGTGTTGATCGAGAACGACGTGAACCTCGTCGCCATCGAGGAGATGGCGTGCGGCGCAGCGAATGGCGTGCAGTCGTTCATCCTGTTCTGGGTCGGCGATGGCGTCGGCGCCGGCGTGGTGATTGGTGGTCGGCTGATGCACGGTTCGACCGGCACGGCGGGTGAACTGGGCGGCGCGATGGTGCCCGACAGGATGGCGAAACCGGGCGAGCCGGTGAAGATGGCGCTGGTCGAAGCGCTGCTCGACGTGCCGGCGATCGATGCGCTGGTCGCGGCGCACCAGTTGCGCGGCGCGGACAGCATCGAAGCGATCCGCCAGGCGGCGCTCAGCGACATGCATCCGAAATTCTTTGCCGAACTGGGCTACCGGGTGGCCGCGGCGCTGACCGGCGCCATCGGCATACTCGACCCCGAAATGGTGGTGCTGGGCGGGGCCGTCGGCCGCGCCGGAGGGCGGGCGCTGGCGGACAAGGTGTCCGACATCCTCAAGACCCTCCCCATCGCCATTCCACAGATCGTCCCGACCGCCGTGAGCAGCAATGCCGTGCGGGCGGGAGCCGTAGAACTCGCGCTCGAGCATGCTCGGGAACGTGTGTTCACGGGAGGCAGCGCGGCACGCGGCCTCCCGTGAGGAGATTGGACCACTTGATGAGAAGCACCCATTCCCCGGAGACGATTATGCATACCAATTCAGTGCCTAAGAAGCCCTCCCCGGGCTTGATCGGACGTTTGCGCACAAGCCTTCGCGCCCTGGCGCTGGGTGCGCTGGCAAGCGTATCTGCCTTTGCCGTCACCGCCCCGGCGCTCGCCGAGGTTCCGCTCGACCAGCTGGTGCGCATCGTTGCCGAGGGCGGCAACAGCTTTACCCGCACCTTCAATCCGTTCTCGCCGACGGCGCGCTGGGTCAGCACGCGTACCATGTACGAGCCGCTGATGATCCAGAACTACGCCACCGGCAAGCTCGATCCGTGGCTGGCGACGGCCTACGAGTGGTCGGCCGACGCGCTGAGCCTGACGCTGACCCTGCGCGACGATGTGAAGTGGTCGGACGGCCAGCCGTTCAGCGCCGACGACGTCAAGTTCACGTTCGAGCTGATGAAGGCCAACCCGGGCCTGATCGGGCCGGCGGCGGGCGCCCAGTATCTCGCTTCGGTCGAAGCGGTTGATGCGAAGACGGTGAAGTTCACCTTCTCGTCGACCTACACGCCCGGCCTCTATTCGCTGGTCGACCAGTTCATCGTGCCGCAGCACGTCTGGAAGGACGTCGCCGACCCGGTGACGTTCGAAAACCCCGATCCGGTCGGCACGGGCCCGTTCACCACCATCGATGCCTTCGGCACCGATCGCTACCAGGTGACCAAGAACCCGAACTACTGGCAGCCGCTCAACATCGAGGGCGTGTTCGTCCAGGGTTTCAACGGCAACGACCAGGTCAGTGCCGCGACGCTCTCGGGTAATCTCGACTGGGGTGGGTTGGTGCCTGACCCGGATGTGACGTTCGTGCCGCTCGATCCCGAACATTTCGGCTACTGGTGGCCGCGCACCTCGGTAGTGCTGCTGCTCGCCAACACGACCGACGGCGCGCTGGGCGATCCGGTGGTGCGGAAGGCCATGAGCATGGCGCTCGACCGCCAGCGCATGATCAATACCGGCGTCTGGGGCAAGTCTGTTGCCGCCAACGCCACCGGCCTGCCGGAAGCGCCGTTCAAGGACTGGCTCGACGCCAAGGTGATCGCCGACGGCGCCTCGTGGGTCAGCATCGACCCCGATGCGGCCAACAAGATGCTCGACGACGCCGGCTACGCCAAGGGCGCCGACGGGGTTCGCGTCGGCAAGGACGGCAAGCCGCTCAAGTACGACATCATCGTGCCCTCGGGCTGGAATGACTGGGTGTCGGCCTGCCAGATCGTCGCCGAGAACCTCAAGGATATCGGCATCGACGTGACGCTCCGCACCACCACGGCGGACAGCTGGACCAACTCGACCTTTACCGGCCAGTTCCAGCTCTCGCTCGGCACGGCGCAGCGGACGGCGACGCCGTTCGAGTTCTATCGCAACAACATGGCGACCACTTCGGTGAAGCCGGTTGGCGAGGCTTCGCCGAACAATCAGCAGCGTTATGGCGACCCGAAAGTCGATGAACTGCTGGCGAAGTTTGCCGGCTCGACCGATGCGACGGAGCAGAAGGCGATCATCGCCGAGCTCGAAGGCATGTTCTCGGCCGCGGCGCCCGCCATCCCGCTCTACGAGCAGCCGGACTGGGGTCTCTACAACACCCGTCGCTTCACCGGCTTCCCGAACGAGCAGGACCCGTACGCCCCGCTCAGCCTGCAGATGACCAACGGTCCGCTGCTGGTCTGGCCGCACCTGGCTCGCCGCGCCGACTAGTCCTTGGTTGTCGCGCTTTCGAACCGGAAAAGTCTGCAACTTTTCCTGAAAGCGCTCCGAGACGCAACGCGCCTCGACTACGTGAACCGGAGCTCCCGCCCTTGGCGGGTGGGAGCCTCCTTTTCCCTGGAGCCCGCCGATGTATTACATTGCGAAGCGATTGGCGTTCTATGTGCTGGCAGCGTTCGTCGCCATCACCGTCAACTTCTTCCTGCCGCGGCTGACCCCGGGCGATCCGGCGTCGACCATCGTCGCCACCTATTCGACCTCGCTGAATGCCGAGTCGCTGGCGGCGCTGAAGGCGGCGTACGGGCTCACCGACGAGCCGTTGCTGCAGCAATACGTCACCTATCTCGGCAACGTGCTGCGCGGCGATTTCGGCCGCTCGCTCTCCAACTTTCCTGCACCGGTGCTGTCGGTGATCGGAGCCGGGTTCGGCTGGTCGATCCTCCTCGGCCTCACCTCGGTGCTGCTCAGTTTCGTGCTCGGCTCGGTGCTCGGCGCTATCGCGGCGTGGCGGCGCGGCGGGTTGTTCGACCGGCTGACGCCGCCGGTGCTGCTGTTCCTAGGCTCGTTCCCGTATTTCTTCCTCGCGCTGCTGCTGTTCTACGTCTTCTGCTTCAAGCTCGGCTGGTTCCCGATGGGCAACGCCTATTCGAGCGTCAACCCGCCGGCGCTGAACCTGCAGGGCATCGGCGACATCCTGATGCACCTGATCGCGCCGGCCTTCACCATCGTCCTCGTGTCGCTCGGGCCGTGGACGCTCAACATGCGCAACGCCATGATCGGCGTCCTGAGCGAGGACTACCTGACGCTCGCCGAGGCCAAGGGGCTGAAGCCGCGCCGGGTGCTGCTGTCGCATGCGGTGCGTACGGCGCTACTACCCAATGTCACGGCGCTCGGCGCCGCGGTGGGGGCGGTGTTCTCTGGGCAGCTCCTCACCGAGATCGTCTTCACCTATCCCGGCCTCGGCTACGCGCTGATGCGCGCCGTGAGCGCCGTCGACTACCCGCTGATGCAGGCGCTGTTCCTCATCATCACCCTGTCCGTGCTGGCGGCGAACTTCCTCGTCGACACGCTCTACGTGCTGCTCGATCCGCGGGTGCGGACGGGCGGGGAGGCCTAGATGTCGCTCAGCGAAACCTTTGGCGCAAAAGCGCGCCGGCAACTCCTCGGCTCGATCCCGGTGACGGTCGGACTGGTCATTCTCGGGGCCCTCGTGGCGGTGAGTGTGCTGGCGCAGATGATTGCGCCCTACAACCCCAAGCGGGCCACAGGTGGCATCAACGAGCCGCCGTCGCTGGCCCACCTGTTCGGCACCACCGGGCAGGGGCAGGACGTGTTGAGCCAGTTCCTCTATGGCGGACAGAACACGCTGTGGGTGGCATTCTCCATCGCCGTGCTGACGACGCTGCTAGCGCTGATCGTCGCGCTCACCGCCGCCTATTTCCGCGGCTGGGTCGACGACGTGCTGACGCTCGTCACCAACGTGTTCCTCGTCATCCCCGGTTTGCCGCTGGTGGTGGTGCTGGCGGCGTTCCTGCCGCCGGGACCGCTGACCATGATCATGGTGCTGACCATCACCGGGTGGGCCTTCGGGGCGCGGCTGTTCCGCTCGCAGGCGTTGAGTTTGCGTGAGCGTGAGTTCATCGCTGCCGCCGAAGATGTGGGCGAGAGCCGCTGGCGCATCGTCGCGATCGAGCTGCTCCCGAATATGGGTTCGGTGGTCGCCGCCTACTTCGTCAACCAGGTGATCTTTGCGATTACCGCGCAGGCTTCGCTCGAGTTCCTCGGGCTTGGCGATGGCGGGCAGATCACCTGGGGCTCGATGCTGTTCTGGGCGCAGAACAGCTCGGCGCTGATCCGCGGCGCCTGGTGGACGTTCGTCGTGCCCGGCATGGCGATCGCGCTCACTGCCTTCTCGCTGGCGCTGATCAACAACGCCGTCGATGAAATCGGCAACCCGCGGCTCCGCGCTGATCGCCTGCTGCGCCGGGCGGGTGTCAAGAAACCGAGCGCCACGCTCATGACCCCGGTGAAGCGCGATGCTTGACGTTCCAGCTCTCGATATCGTCGATCTCAGCGTGGGTTATGCCGGCGAGAACGGCATCATCCCGGCAGTTGACCGGGTGTCTTTCAGCATCGCACCGGGCGAGTTCATGGGGCTCGCCGGCGAATCCGGCTGCGGCAAGTCGACGATCGCGCAGTCGATCCTGAGGCTGCTGCGGGCGCCGGGGATCATCACCGGCGGCGAGATCCGCATTGCCGGCAACGACATGCTGCAGAGCGACGACGACAAGGTGCGGGCGCTGCGCTGGCGCACGGCCTCGATTGTCCTCCAGAACTCGCTGACCTCGCTCAATCCGGTGAAGCGGATCGAGTGGCAGCTGAAGGAAGTGCTCAATCGCGGTGGCTCGTCGGTGCGGCGGACGCCGGCCGAACTGCTGCAGATGGTCGATATCGATCCCAGGCGGCTTCGCGCCTTCCCGCATGAACTTTCAGGCGGGCAGCGGCAGCGCGTGGTGATCGCCATGGCGCTGGCGCTCGAGCCGAAGCTGATCATCCTCGACGAGCCGACGACGGCGCTCGACGTGATCGTGCAGCAGGAGATCTTCGTCACGGTGAAGGCGCTGCAGCGGCAGATGGGCTTTGCCGTGCTGCTGATCACCCACGACCTGCCGCTGCTTTTCGAGGTGGCCGACCGCATCGCGGTGATGAAGAACGGCAAGATCGTCGAGACGGCGCCGGTGGCGGAGTTCCGCCAGCACCAGGAGCATCCGTACTCGCGGGCGCTGCTGACAGCGACGCCGAAGGTCGATTTCACGATCCCCCCGGTGCCGCGGCCGAAGACGGTGGCGCATCCGGTGCTGGAGACGGCGCACCTTACCAAGGCGTACGGAACCAACCCGCTGACCGGCCGCTCGGCGCTGGTGGCGGTGAACGACGTATCGTTCCGGCTGGCGCCGGGCGAGATCGTGGCGCTGGTCGGCGCCTCGGGCAGCGGCAAGTCGACGTTCGGGCGGATCGTCACGGGCCTCACTCGCGCCAGCTCGGGCGATGTGCTGGTCGACGGACGGACGCCGGTATCCGTGTCGCGCCGCCGTCCGCACCAGCCGCGCGCCGCGCAGATGGTGTTTCAGGATGTCTACGGTTCGCTCAATCCGCTGCACACCATCGGCCATCACCTGCGGCGCGCCGTGATCTCGGCGCCGGGTGGCGACAAGGCCGATGTCGAGGGACGGGTGGCGGCGCTACTGACCGAGGTCGGTCTCGTGCCGACCGCCAGCTATCTCGAGCGGCGGCCGCACGAGCTGTCGGGCGGGCAACGCCAGCGTGTCGGGCTCGCCCGGGCGCTGGCGGCGTCGCCGAAGCTGCTGGTGGCTGACGAGCCGGTGTCGATGCTCGATGTGTCGATCCGGCGCGACATCCTCAACCTGATCGCACGACTGCGCGACGAGCAGGGCGTGGCGGTGCTCTACATCACCCACGACGTGGTCAGCGCCGGCTACATCGCCGACCGGATCGCGGTGATGCATCGCGGCCAGATCGTCGAGGAGGGGCTGGCAAAGGCCGTCCTCGCCGACCCGCGGCACGACTACACACGCAAGCTGATTGCCGCCGTTCCCGGCGGCATCGGGCTCGACCCCATCCCCACCGTCCAACCGGTTCCCGCATCATGACCACGACCATTCCCGAAATCCGCGTCGGAATCGACGGACGGAAGTTTCCCCGCGCCGCCGAACTCGGACCGATCAAGCTCCTCGAACGCTGCGCCGATCTCGGCCATGCCGGCGTGTTTTTCCGCACCGTGCTCGACGTCTCGCCGACGCTCGATGCGGGGTTCCTCAGTGCGGTGAAGCAGCGGGCCGACGAGCTCGGGCTCTACCTCGAAATGGGGCTGGGCAAGGTCAATCCGTACAACACGCCCGAGGCGCCGGAGGTCCGTGACGTCGGCAAGGGAGATTACCTCCTCGGCATGACGCGGATGATCGAGGCGACGACCGCGATCGGCTGCACGGCGCTGTGGGGCGACACCGCCAACTACCAGCGGCATAACTGGGGCCTCCACGCCATCGACCGCTACCGCACCGATGTCGACTGGGAGGACCAGCTCGATGCGACGCGCAAGTTCCTCCTGAAGCTGAAGCCGGTGCTGCGCGACCGCGGCGCGGTCATTGCGGTCGAGACGCACGAGGAGATCACCACGGCCGAGATCGTGCGGCTGATCGAGCAGGTCGGCGCCGAGACGCTGGGCGTGACGCTCGATCTAGCCAACGTGGTGGTGCGCGGCGAGGACCCGGTGGCGGCAACCCGGCGCGTCGCGCCCTACGTGAAGAAGACCCACATGCGCGACATCGTGCTGTTCGCCCGCCCTCTCGGGCTGGAACGGCAGACGCGCGCCTGCGGCGACGGGGTGATCGACTGGCAGGCGGTGCTCGGCGCGCTGTTCGCCGCCGGCAGCTTCCCTAACTTCACCATCGAAAACGTCTGGGGTTCGGACAAGAACCAGATCCCGCTCTTCGACCCCGACTGGCAGGCCCGGCAGCCGGATGCCGAGATGGGCGAGATCCTCGAGCTGGTCCGCCTGTCGCGGGTGTTCGAGGACGGCGTTGCCAACGGCATGATGATCGCCCCCGACGACTACTTCTCCGCAAATCCCGATCTCGACGAACTCGAAGGGTTCGTCACGCGCAGTGGCGCGACCCTCAAGGCGGCAGCCGATGCGCTGCGCGCGAACGTTTCAAAGGAGTAATGCCGCAAATGAATTATCCGCTCAAAGTGCTCGTCGTCGAAGCCCATCCCGACGAGGCGGAAATGTACTCCGGCGGCACCATGCGGCTCCTCGCCGACAAGGGCGCGGCCATCAAGTTCATGTCGCTGACCAACGGCGACGCCGGCCACTACCAGATGGACCGCGAACCGCTGAAGCGCCGCCGGGCCCGCGAGGCCTATACCGCCGCGCGGCATCTTGGGGTGCTCGACTATGAGATCCTCGATATCCACGACGGCGAACTGGTACCGGACCTCGCGGTGCGCACCGCGGTGATCTCGGCGATCCGCCGCTGGCAGGCCGATATCGTCATCACCTTCCACGACGATTGCCCCGGCCATCTCGACAACCGGTCGGCCGGCCGGGCGGTGCGCGAGGCCTCGGGCTTCTGCACCAACGGCAATATCGTGCCGGAGGTGCCGCCGCTGGCCGACGCGCCGATCTGCCTGAAGATGACCGACTACGGCGCCATCGATGTGCACAAGCACGACGTGGTGGTGGATGTCGGCGCCTCGATCGACGCCAAGCTCAAGGCATGCGCGGCGCACGCGACGCAGTTCTACGAGTTCGCGCCATTCGAGCGCGGCTTCCTCAACGAGGCGCCTGTTATTGGCGACTGGGCAGCGGAACGCGACTTCATCCTCAAGTACTGGCCGGAGTTCATGTACACCCAGCCCGGCATGGCCGGGGCAGGCGAGTTCGCCGAGAGCTTCCAGCTCGCGGACTACGGCCGGAAGATCACCGCAAAGGAGGTTTCGGCGCTGCTGGGCGTTTGACCCTCGTGACCGCTGACCTCTACGTCCGTAACGCCCGTGTCGTCACCGAGGAGCGCGAGTTCCGTGGTGGCGTCACTGTTGTGGGCGGCCGCATTGCCGAGGTGGTCGAGGGTAATCCCTTGGTCGCGGCGGCGGAGACGATCGACGCGACGGGGCTGTTGCTGCTGCCCGGCCTCGTCGACGCGCATGTGCACTTCTCCGAGCCCGGGCGCGGGCATTGGGAGGGGTTCGAGACCGGCAGTCGCGCTGCGGCGGCCGGAGGCATCACCACCTTCGTCGAGATGCCGCTCAACGCCCATCCCCCGACCGTCGACGCAGCTTCGCTGGCGCTGAAACAGGCGGCGGCGAAGGTCAGCCATGTCGACTATGCGCTGTGGGGCGGACTGGTCGACGACAACCTCGAGCACCTCGCCGAGCTGCAGCAGGGTGGGGTGGTTGGCTACAAGGCGTTCATGGTGACGGCCACCGATTTCGCCCGTTCCGATCGGCGCATCCTCCGCGCCGGCATGGAGCAGATCGCCAGCTTCGGCTCGTTCCTCGCGGTGCATGCCGAGGATGAGGCGATGACGCTGCGGCTTACCGCGGAACTGCGCGCACAAGGCCGGCGGGATCGCCTCGCCTGGGGCGAGGCCAGGCCGATCGAAGCGGAGCTCGCGGCCATCGACGAGGCCATCGCGCTGGCCGATGCGACGGGGGCGCGACTCCATATCGTGCATGTCTCGTGCGCGGCGGGCATCGACCGGATCAGCGCCGCCAAGGCGCGCGGCGTGGCGGTGACGGCGGAAACCTGTCCGCACTACCTGTTCTTCGATGAAACCGACCTAGTGCGGCTCGGGCCTGTCGCCAAGTGCGCGCCACCGCTGCGCTCGCCCGAGGAGCGCGAGCGGCTATGGGACCGCGTGCTGGCGGGCGAGATCGACGTCATCGCGTCGGACCATTCGCCGTGCCTCTGGGAAGAAAAGGTCGCTGGCGACGACGATATCTTTGAGGCGTGGGGCGGCATTTCGGGGCTGCAATCGACGCTGCCCGTGCTGCTCACCGAGGGCGTGCAGCGACGTGGCTTGGAGTTGACCGAACTGGTGCGGATGACGGCCACGGCGCCCGCCCGACTGTTCGGCTTCGACGACCGCAAGGGGCGACTGGTGGTGGGCGCCGATGCCGACCTGGTGCTGGTCGATTCGGAGGCCCAGTTCACGCCCACGGCCGAGGACCTGTTCTATCGCAACCCGCACAGCGCCTATGTCGGCGCTCAGTTCGCAGGCAGCGTGCACCGGACGATCAGCCGTGGGCTGACCGTCTATCATGATGGACAGATCGTTGGTCCATCGGGACACGGCAGGCGGCTCGACCGCTAGTTCTCCACGACGACGACCTGCCACACCGCGAGCGGTGGCAGGTCAGCGGTGGCGAAGTCGCCGTCGATCTCCACCTGCAGGTCGACAAGCCGCCCCAGCGCGTCTGGGTCGGCGACGCGGACCCGAGGGGTGCGGGTGCCTGAGAGGCGGAAGCGGAGGCTTGCCTGGCCCGGATCGGCGGGTTCGGCGCGGGCGGCGTCCCACAGGGCGTCGGGTTGGCCGACGAGATTGATCAGGTGGACGATCAGGCGGTCGTCGTCGGCGACGATGCGGCGCCAGACTTTTCCGGCGGTGGCTGTCTCGCTGAGTTCGGCGCTGGCGTAGCTGACGTCGATCTCGTTGTTGTAGGGGCCGGCATGGGAGTTGGTGACGTCGGTCAGTTCCGCCGGCATCAGCAGTTCGTTGTGGGCGACGAGGAAATCGTACCAGCGCTTCAGCAGCGCGGCGGTCGAGGCGCCCATGGTATGGTTGCGCACGTAGTAGGGGTCGCAGAGCAGCCGGTCGGCTTCGCCGGCGAGCAGTTGCGTGCCGCCGTGCGAGTGGAGCGCCGCCATGGTGAGCGCGGTGGCGCGGTCGGCGGCGTCGGCGGGGGCGCTGTCGTAGATATGCTGGTAGGCGGCCAGCACCACCGGCTTGCCGCCGCCGAAGGCGCGGGCGCGGGTGACCGTGTCGGCGAGGTGCTGCAGCGTCAGCTGCGGCGCCCAGGGCTCGATGTAGACGGCGTCCTGCCGTGTGGTGGCGGTGCGGCGGGTGGGGAAGTCGTTGACGTTGTTGAACACAAGATGCGCCTCGGGCAACGCGTCGCGCACGGCTTCGACCAGCGTAGCGAACGAGGCGCCGACATCGACCACGGCGCCATCGGCGCGCTGGGCGCGCTTGGGGTAGCCGTACTGATCGAGGTGGTAGCCATCGAAGCCGAGGGCGGCGGTCGAGGCCGCGAGGTCGGCGGTGAAATGCTGGAGCCAGTCGGGGGCGGCGGGATCGAGGATGAAGAGGAAATCGCCGAGGCCGTAGGGCGTGCCGGTGGCGGTGAGCAGCGCCTGGTGCTGCCAGCGGTCCCACTCCTTGGGGCCGACGGCGTAGACCGCGGCATAACCGAGGGCGCGCGAACCGGCCTGCTGCACGGCGCCGACCAGTTCGCGCACCGTCGCCAGCGAGATCGGCTGGTCGAGCGCGTCACGATAGGCCTCGCCACCACCCAGCAGGTCGGCGTGGCGGTAGGCCCAGTCGTAGAACTGCACGCCGCTCAGATGCAGGCGGCGGACGGTGTCGGTGACGCCCGCGATGTCCTTGTCCGGCGCATAACTGGCAACGAAGCCGTAGCGCAGGCGCTGGCGCGAATCGGCGGCGACTTCGATGGCCGTGGCGAGATCACCGAGCTCGATGCCGTAACCGCCCTCGGGCAGCGCCGGCAGCAGCAGGTCACCGCCGGTCCAGTCGATCTCGGCGACAACCTCGCCGAGGTGGAAGACGCGCGCCACGCCCGCGGCGACATCGCCGCGGACCTCGATGGCGATGGCGTCGCCCGGGCGGAACGAAGCGCGGCGCGGCAGCAGCTCGCGCGGGGGGTAGATCGACATAACGGGTTATCCCTTGACGGAGCCGGCGGTGAGGCCCTGGACGAAGTGCCGCTGGAAGGTGAGGAACACCGCGATCACCGGCAGGATGGCGATGATCGAGGCGGCGAAGACGAGCCCCCACTGCGTGCCCTTGGGGCCCTGCAGCAGCGCGATGGCGATGGGCAGGGTCTGGTTCTCGGGCGTGGTGATGATGGTCAGCGCCCAGGCGAACTCGTCCCAGGTGGCGAGGAAGGTGAAGATGGTGGCGGTCGCCAGTGCCGGGCGGGCGAGCGGCAGGGCCAGGTTCCAGAACCGTCGCCAATGCCCGGCCCCGTCGATCTGCATCGCCTGGTCGAGTTCGCCGGGCAGCGCTTCGAAGAAGCCGCGGAGCAGGAAGGTGTTGAGCGCCAGGTTTCCCGCCACGTAGAAGATGATCAGCCCGGGCAGGCTGTCGAGCACGCCGAAGAATTTCGCGAGTACGAATTGCGGCACGATCAGCATCATGGCCGGGATCATCAGCCCGATCAGCAGCAGGCGGAACAGCAGCTCGCGGCCGGGGAAGCGGTAGCGCGCGAAGCCGTAGGCCATCATGGCGCTGAGCAGCACGGCAAGGGTGGTCGAGATCAGCGCGACGATCAGCGAGTTGGCGAAGTAGTGGCCGAAATCGCCGCGCAGCAGGATGCGCTCGTAATTCGAGAGCGTCGCCGGATCGGGGATGAACTGCGGCGGCAGCTTCAGGACGTATTGCTGACCCTTGAAGCTGGTCGACAGCATGTAGAGGAACGGCGTCACCATCAGCAGCGCGCCGAAGGCGAGGGTGACCAGCCGCAGGCTCTTGGCTGCGCTCATCGGGTCGCCTCCGGGTTGCGGAACAGCCTGAGCTGCAACGCCGAGAGCGCGAAGACGATCAGCGTCAGCAACACCGCCAGCGCCGAGCCATAGCCGAAATCGAGAAACTCGAAGGCCTGCTTGTACATGTAGGTGAGCAACACCTCGGTGGCGCCGCCGGGGCCGCCATTGGTCATCACCAGCACCGAGGCGAAGACGTTGAAGCCGCCGATCACCAGCATGATGGTGACGAAGATCATCGCCGGCCACATAGCCGGCAGGGTGACGGCGCCGAAGCGCTGCCGGCGGTTGGCGCCGTCGATCGTGGCGGCCTCTTCCAGTTCCCTCGGCACACCCTGCAGGGCGGCGAGGAAGATCATCATCGACCAGCCGATGCCCTTCCAGACGCCGAGTGCGCAGATGGCGACCAGCGCGGTCCAGCGGTCGGCAAGCCAGGAGATCTTGTCGGTGGCGCCGAAGAGGTCATCGAGGGCGAAGTTGATCAGCCCGCGATCGGCGAACAGGTATTTGAACAGCAGCGAGACCACGACCCAACTGGTCACGACCGGTAGGTAGTAGAGCACGCGGAACAGGGGCTGGGCCGGGCTCTTGTCCTTCAGCAGCAGTGCCACGCCAAGCCCGAGGACGATCTGCGGCGGCACGGTGAAGGCCATGTAGATGCCGCTGTTACTGAGTGCGAGCCAGAAGCGCGGGTCGTTGAAGGCCCGGACGTAGTTGTCGAGCCCGAGGAAGGTGCTGGTGGCGCCGGCGACGATCTTCCAGTCGAAGAAGCTCATCTCAACTGCCTGCAGCATCGGATAGACGATACAGACGAGGAAGAGCAGGAACCCCGGCGCGATGAACAGCGCCGGAGGCAGGTAGGTCCGCCAGAGTTTCATCGCCCCTCCCGCCTCGCGCGACGTTCCTTGTGAACGCCGCGCGAGTTTGGGGGAGGAAGCGTCGCGGACCAAGTCCGTCATCAAAGCGCGCCGGAGAGGAGCGGGTCGATCTGCGCGGCGGCCTTGGTGAGGGCCTCCTGCACGCTGATCTTGCCCTCGAAGGCGGGGACCAGCTCGGCGTTGAGAATGCCGTCGACCTTGGACGAGCCGGGGATGGCGAGACGCGATTTGGCGGTCTTCAGCTGTTCGGCGAAGGGCGCGAGGAACGGCAGGATTTCGGCCTGCTTGTCGGCGAAGGCGGGGATCACCGTCATCTGGCCGGTCTTGGCCATCTCGATCTGGAACTGCTCGGACTGGGTGAAGCGGATGAACTCGAGGGCCGCGTCCTGGTTCTTCGATGCGGTGGTGAGGACGATGTCCTCGCCGCCGACCACGCTGACCGAGCCGCCCGGACCAGCCGGAACCGGGGCATAGACCGGGGTGAAATCCGGGTACTGCTCGGCCCAGATGCCGGCCATCCACGGACCATCGAGGATGGTGGCGTAGTTCTCCGACGGCAGGCCGTCGGAAGTGCCGACGGCGCCCTGGTTGCCGATGATCAGGTTGGGGATCTGCCCAGCGGTGTAGAGGTCGACCAGCATCTGCACGGCCGCGACGCTCTCGGGGCTGTCGAGATAGCCCGAGGCCTTGGTCAGTTCGGGATCGGTGATGTTGCCGCCGCCCGACCAGATCCACGGGAAGAGGTTCCAGCCGCCCAGCCCGCCATCGGCGAACACCTGCGTGTCGGTGCCCTTCAGCTTTTCGGCCAGTGCCTTCAGCTCGTCGAAAGTTGCCGGCGGGGCGCTGAGGCCCGCCTTGTCGAGCGCCGCCTGGTTGACCACCAGCACGCGGGTATTGGTATCGAGCGGCAGGCCGTAATACTTGCCCTTGTAGAGGTTGGTGGCGAGCGTCCCCGGGTAGGTCGCGTCGGCGAAGGTCTTGAAGTCCGGCATCGCATCGGAGAGCGCCACCAGCACGCCGAGATCGGCGAATTGCGGCACCCAGCCGAGGTCGGCGCGCACCAGGTCGGGCAGCTCGCCGCCGGCGGCGCTGGTGGTCAGCTTCTGCAGCAGCGAGTCGTAGGGCACGTCGACGTACTTGATCTTGATGCCGGGATGCGCCGCCTCGAAGGCCGGGATCAGCGTGGTGTTCAGCGCGTCCTGCTGGGTCGAGTTGCCGCCGTTTCCGTAGGCGCCCCAGAAGGTGACGGTGACATCCTCGGCGAGCGCCGGCAGCGCTGCGAACAAGGCCGCGCCGGCGACCAGCGACAGCAACGCGCCGCGGCGCGTCGGGTGATAGGTCATGGTGATTTCCTCCTCAGCGACGAGCCTTGGCTGGCCCGTTCGAATTGTTTTATGGCGGAAATAATTATGCTGTCAACGGCGATGATCGACGCTGTGTGGCGCCGCATATGTTCCTTGGCAAAATAAATGCAATGCGCTAATCGGGCTGTCGAGGAGAGTTTCGATGCGGATCACCACGCCCCGATGGATGCCCGGCAACGGCGCGATGCGCGCCGTGGCGCTCGAGGTGCTGATCCACGGTCCGCTGTCGCGCAGCGAGGTGGCGCGGCGGCTCGATCTGTCGCCCGGCTCGCTCACCCGGCTGTCGACACCGCTGCTTGAATCTGGCCTGCTGGTCGATGCGGGCGAACAGGTCGACGGCAAGGTCGGCCGGCCGTCGCAGTTGCTCGACGTGGTGCCAGCATCGCGCCGCTTCATCGGCATGAAGCTGATGGCCGACGAGGTGGTGGGCGTGACGACGGACCTCCGCGCCAATGTCCTCTCCACCGAAGCGCGCCGGCTGCCCGACCGGTCTCCCGACGCGGTGGCGGACGTGATCGCCGAGCTCACGCGCTCGCTCGCCAGGGGTACGCCCGAGGTGATGGCGCTTGGCATCGGCATCGGCGGCTTTCTCGGTGAGCACGGGCATGTGCTGAGCGCGCCGTTCCTCGGCTGGGAAGACGTGCAGCTCGGGGCGATGATCGAGGCCCGCACCGGCATCCCGACGCTGGTCGAGAACGATCTCGTCGCCTTCACCGAGTACGAGCACTGGTTCGGCGCCGGGCGCGGGCTCGACCGCTTCGCCGTGGTGACGCTGGGCGCCGGCGTCGGCTATGGCCTCGTGATCCACGACGAGATTGTGCGCAACGATGAGTTCGGTATCGGGCTCGTCGGCCACTGGCCGCTCGACCCGTTCGGGCCGGTGTGTTCCGAGGGGCATCGCGGCTGCGCCAAGGCGGTGCTCACCGATACGGCGATCACCCACGCGGTGTCGCAGGCGCTGGGACGGACGGTGACCTATCCTGAGGCGCTCGACCTTGCTGCTTCGGGCGAGCCGGCGGCCCGTCGCGTCGTCGATGATGCGGGCCGGGGACTCGGGCGGCTGCTCGCCGCCGTCGCCAACCTCACCATGCCGCAGACGGTGATCCTCGGTGGCGAAGGCGTACGTCTCGCTGAAGTCGCAAGCGATGCGATCCGGACAGGCATTGCAGCCGATCGTGACCCGAGGACAAAGCCGGTCCCGCTGACCATCCGCTCGGGCGAGAACATCGAGTGGTGTCGCGGCGCCGCGTGCGTCGCTGTCCAGGCCTTCGTGCTGGGTCGCCGCAGCGCCGAGGGTTAGGGTTACACCCGCTTGGTCGACAGTACGTCGAACGTCCGCTCGATCGTCGACACGGCGCGGTCGTAGTCAGCCAGGGCGAGGGCGGCGATCAGGGCGTCGATGATGGCGAGTTGGGCGATGCGGCTGGTCATGGCTTCGGTGCGGAACTGGGTTTCGCGGGCCAGCGTGTTGAGCACGATATCGGCGTGGGTGAGGATCGGCGATTTGCCGAAATTGGTGACGACGATGGTAGTGGCGCCGGCCTCCTTGGCGAGGCGGGTGGCGGTGAGCGTCTCGATGGTCGAGCCAGAGTGCGAGATGGTCAGCACCGCGACATCCGGTGTGCAAAGGGCGGCGGTGATCGCCTGCACGTGGCTATCCACTGTGGCGCGCGAGTTGATGCCGATGCGCAGCAGGCGGTAGTTGGCGTCTTCGGCGATGGTCGCGGCGCTGCCGATGCCGAACACCTCGACGCGGCTCGCCCTGCGGATGGCGGCGACGGCGCGGCTCAGCTGGCCGAGGTCGAGCGCCTTCTGCGTGTCGTGCAGGGCCTGTAGGTCGGAGCGGAAGATCTTGTCGACGACGGTCGCGAGGTCGTCGTTGGGCTCGAGATCCTCGTGGATGAACTGCACCGGCTGCACCAGGTCGCGGGCGATGGCGATCTTGACCTGCTGGAAACCGCGGGCGCCGAGCTGCTGGCAGAGGCTGATGACGCTGCCTTCGCTGGAGCCGGAGCGCTCGGCCACTTCGGTCACCGACATGTGGACGACGTCGGAGGCATTGGCGGTGATGAAATCGGCAATGCGGCCGGCGGTAGGCGGCAGGTTCGGCCGCAGCGCCGCGATGCGGTCGAGGATGCCGGAGAGCTGGATCGGCTCGGCGCGATCGGTGCTCATGCGGGGGTGAGCTCGCGCAGCGCCTCGTTGAGGCCGCCCGGCATGGCTTGCCAGAAGGTCATGCCCAGGGCGCGGGCGCCCGCGCCGTCGGTCAGGGGATTGTCGCCGATCATCACGCCCTCTTCCGGCTCGATGCCGAGCCGCTCGCAGCCCAGCCGGAACAGCGCCGGCTCAGGCTTGCCGATCACCGTATGCGGCACCGGCCCCGCGCAGGCAAGCACCGCCGCGGCGAGCGCGCCGGCCTCGGGCACCGGCTGGCCGCTCGGGCCGGGATGGGTGGTATCGGGGCAGGCGACGAACAGTTTTGCGCCGCGTGCCATGGCCTCAGCGGCGGCGGCAAGCTTGCCGTAGTTGAAGCGGCGGTCACGCGCCACCAGCACCACATCGCTTTCGGGCTGATCGACCTCGAGGCCCAGCCGCCGGGCGTAGGCGCGGAGCGGCGTCGAGCCGAGCACCATTACCCGGGCCCGCGGATGGCGCTTCGCGATGGTTTCGAGTGCACAGGTGCCGGCAAGGATGATGCGGTCGGCCGGGATGGCGATGCCGAGATCGGCGAAGCGGCTCGTCAGCTGCAGCGGGGTATGCTCGGAATCGTTGGAGACGATGACGAAGCGGCCCTCCAGCCGGGCCAGCAGTTCGCGGGCGCCGGGCAACAAATGCCGGCCGCTCATCAGTGTGCCATCGAGATCAATGAGATAGCCGCGTGCGGAAAGCACATTGGGCAGCAAGGTGGGTTCTCCCGCTGATTTGCCTCATGAATCTGGACTGAGCTTGTCTCAGTGTCAAGCTGTGCATTGGCTGAGAAAGTTTCATGAGACTGTCACATGGCGGCGCTATCGATTGGCCAGCAACGAGAGGGCCGAGCCATGAAGATCGCTGTTATCACCGACATCCATCACGGCCCGCAGTCGCACACCAAGGAGCCGGGCTGGGATGCGCTGCAGGTGATGCGCGACTGCATCTGGCATGCCGGTGAACAGGGTGCGGACCTGCTGCTCGACCTCGGCGACCGCATCTCCGACACCACCCGCGAGGGCGACCGGCAGGTGGCGAGCGAGGTCGCCGCAACCTTCGCCACGTTCAACGGCCCGCGCTACCACGTGCTCGGCAACCACGACGTCGCCAACATGAGTATCGAGGACAACGAGGAGATCCTCGGCCAGTCGATGCAGAGTTCGGTGGTCGACCTCGGCGAGGTGCGGCTGATCCTGTGGCAGCCGGGCGTCAAGATCACCTGGCCGGATGGCTTCCCGCATGCCGCGGCGAACCTGCCGTGGCTGATCGATACGCTCAATGCCAGCGACAAGCCGGCGATCATCGCCACCCATGTGCCGCTTTCGGGCCACCTGCAGGTCGGCAACTACTATTTCGAGCGCAACCCGCAGTTCTCGACCTACCCGGACCACGTGATGGTGCGCGAGGCGGTGGAGGCGACTGGAAACGCGGCGCTCTGGCTTTCCGGCCACGTGCACTGGAACACCGTCATCAACATGCGCGGGCTGCCGCACATTACCGTGCAGTCGGTGAGTGAGCGCTTCACCACCTTCCCGCACGGCGCCGCGGCTTTCGCCATGCTCGAGATTGCCGACGGCACGTTCTCGCTCGAGGTGCATGGCCGCGACCCGTTCGCTGTTTCGATGCCGTTCCGCCGCTCCGGCGAGCGCCCGTGGATGCCCGCGCTCGGGCCGTTCTCGGAGCGCGAAGTGCCGGCCGAACGGGAGACGGAAGGTGCTTGATTTCCTCGCCCGCCGCACGCTCGGGTCGCTCGCGACGCTGATCGTCGTGGTGGTCGCCGTGTTCTTTGCGACCCGGCTCTCCGGCAACGCCATGGACTACATGCTGCCGCCGGGGATCGACACCGAGACCAAGGCGGCAATGGTCAGGCATTTCGGCCTCGACCGGTCGCTATGGACGCAGTTCTGGAACTACGTTGGCGGGCTGTTCCGCGGCGATGTCGGCATCAGCCTGTTCGAGCGACGCTCGGTGGTCACCATCTATGCCGAGCGACTGCCCAACACAGTGATGCTGTTCTGCTATGCGCTTGTGCTGTCGGTGACGCTGGGCGTGCCGCTCGGCATTGCCGCGGCGCTCAACCGGCGCAACGCGCTCGGTTCGGCGATCATGTCGGTGGCGTTCGTCGGCTATGCGACGCCGAACTTCGTCCTCGCCATCGTGATGATCCTGATCTTCTCGTTCAACCTGCACTGGCTGCCGAGTTCGGGTGATGCCACGCCGCTGCACTTCCTGATGCCGGCGATCGTCCTTGCGGCGCCGATGCTGGCTGAGATCGTCCGCTTTACCCGCAACGCACTGCTCGACGTGCTGAGCCAGGATTACCTGCGCACCGCGCGAGCCAAGGGACTGCCGGAGTGGCTGGTGATCGTCAAGCACGCGCTGCGCAACGCCGCGATCCCGGTGGTCACCATCGTCGGGCTGCAGGTGGCCGGGATGGTTGCGCGCTGCGTACTGGTGGAAGCGGTGTTCGCCACCAAGGGTATCGGCGACCTCGTGGTGTTCGCCACCATGCAGCGCGATTACCCGGTGCTACAGTTCGGGGTGATCCTCATCGCCGCCCTGGTGGTCGCCGTCTCGCTGGTGGTCGACCTGCTCTATGCCGCCATCGATCCTCGCGTGAAGGTGTCAGCATGACCGACCTCGCCGCTCCGCTGCCCGGTTTGCGCCAGGCACCCAAGGCCCGCAACAGCCGTCGCGGGCAGGGCACGCTCGCCATGCTGTGGCGCAAGGCCGGCTGGCTGATGCGCATCTACATCGGGCTGTTCGTCCTGATCCTCCTGGTCGCGCTGTTCGCCCCGCTGTTGGCGCCCTACGATCCGAACGCGCAGACACTGCTGGCGCGCCTCCGCCCGCCGGTCGGCTTCGAGCGCGCCATGCCGGCGCATCTGCTCGGCACCGACCAGCTCGGCCGCGACATGCTCTCGCGCACGCTTTATGGCCTGCAGCTGACGATGTTGATCGCACTGGTCGGCAGCATCATCTCGATGGTGCTCGGCACCGCGCTCGGCGTGCTGGCCGGCTATGTGCGCGGCCCGATCGGCGCGCTGATCATGGCGCTGGTCGATATCCAGATCGCCGTGCCGTTCACGCTGATCGCGCTGCTGGTGATCGCCATCTTCGGCAACTCGCTGCCAGTGCTGATCGCGGTGATCGGTGTCGCCGGCTGGGAAGCCTATGCCCGGGTGGTGCGCGCGCAGGTGCTGACGGTGTCGCGCATGCCGTTCGTCGAGGCGACCATCGCCGCCGGCGCGACGCATCCGCGCATTCTTCTGAAGCACATTCTGCCCAACATCATCTCGCCCATCATCGTGATGTGGACGATGACTTTCTCCGCGCTGATCCTGCTCGAAAGCTCGATGTCGTTCCTCGGGCTCGGGGTACAGCCGCCGACCGCCACGCTCGGCTCCATGGTCGGGCTCGGGCGCGATTACCTCGCGTCGAGCCCGTGGATCGCCGTCGTTCCCTCGCTTGCCATCATGTTCGTCTCGCTGCTGGTCCTGTTGATCGGCGACTGGCTGCGCGACGCCCTCGACGTCAAGCTCAAGTAACCGGGCCAACCCGGCAACCCGGTCGTCGCGGAGTTCCCTTCCCGCGCCGTCCAGTCACCACCCCGCGCGTCAGTCCTCTGTCCGATCCCCGATCGGCCGGCCGGGAGGGCGCATGTCAAAAAACAGGATGCTGTCATGCACAAGACCCTGCTCATCGCCCTCGCCACGACCACCATGCTGGTGGCGCCGGCCCTCGCGCTCGACCTCAAGGTTGCGGTGCAGAACCTGCCCGCCACGCTCGATCCGGGCAAGGATCACTCCAACACCGGCTCGCAGATCTACTACAACGCCTTCGATCCGCTGATCGAGAAGGACTATTCGAGCGCCGAAGTCACCTTCAAGCCCGGCATCGCCACCGAGTGGAAGCAGGTCGAGCCGACCGTATTCGAGGTGAAGCTGCGCGACGGCGTCAAGTTCCACAACGGCGCCACCATGACCGCCGAGGACGTGGTGTTCTCGTTCGAGCGCATCATCAACGAAGCCACTCCCGAGTTCGGCTCGGTGAAGAAGCAGTTCTTCAACAACTTCGAAAAGGTCGAGGCGGTCGACGCCAACACCGTTCGCTTCACCACCTTCAAGCCCGAGCCGCTGTTCGAGACGCTGCTCAACACCTCGGAAGGCTCGATCGTCCCCAAGGCCTACGTCGCCGGCCTCTCGGGTGATCCGGCCGTGGTCGAGCCCAGTGATTTCGACGCCTTCGCGCTCGCGCCGGTCGGTACCGGCCCGTACTCGATCCAGAACTTCCAGCCCGGTGAAGGCCTGACCTACGTCAAGTTCGCCGACTACTGGGGCGACAAGGCGCCGCTCGACAGCGCCGAACTGCGCCGCATCCCGGAGATGGCGACCCGCATCACGGCACTTGCCAATGGTGAAGTCGACCTCATCACCAACGTGCCGCCCGACCAGCTGGCGACTATCGAGGGCAACCCCAGCCTCAAAGTCGAGGGCGCGGTGACGCCGCTGTTCCACGTGGTGTTCTTCAACACCGAGAACCCGAAGCTGGCCGACAAGCGGGTCCGCCAGGCGCTCAGCATGGCGATCGACCGGAACCTCCTCAACGAAGCGCTGTGGCTCGGCAAGGCCGTGGTGCCCTCGACCCACATCTACCCGCAGTATGGCCAGCTCTACATGCCGGAGCTCCAGACCTTCGAGTACAACCCCGAGAAGGCCAAGGAGCTGTTGAAGGCAGCCGGCTTCGAGGGCCAGACCGTCCGCTACGACACCGATCCGGTCTACTACACCAACGGTCTCCTCGCGGCGCAGGCGATCAAGGAGATGTGGGCCGCCGTCGGCGTCACCATGGACCTGAAGGTCGATCCCAAGTGGACCGGCGACGACAAGGACATGGAATCGCGCAACTGGTCGAACCCGATGTACTTCGCCGACCCGGCCGGCTCGTTCGGCACGATGTGGAGCCCGACCGGCGCCCGCATCACCGGCGGTTCGTGGAAGCCGAACGAGGCCTACACCGAGATGTGGGAGCGCTTCCGCTACTCGACCGACATCGAGACCCGCAAGGCGGCCTATGCCGAGATCATGGCCTACGTGAAGGAAGAGGCGCCGTTCCTCGTGCTTTACCAGCCGTACGAGTCCTACGGCATGACCAAGACCCTCGAGTGGAAGCCGCTGCCGGGCCACATCCCGTATGTGCTCGACTTCCGCGCCGGCGCCGTCGTCTTCAACGACTGATGACTCCAGCCGGCGGGGAGCAATCTCCGCCGGCTCTTCTCTTTGCATGGAGCCCGCGATGAGCAACACCGCTATCCTCGATGTCGACAGCCTCAAGGTCGTGTTCGAGACCGACAACGGCCCGGTGGTTGCCGTGGATGGGCTGAGCTTCGAGATCCGCTCGGGCGAATGCGTCGCGGTGGTCGGCGAGTCCGGGTCGGGCAAGTCGGTGACGGCGATGTCGATCCTCGGGCTCGGCAAGTTCTCCGGCGGCCGCGTCGCAGAGGGCGCCATCCGCTTCCGCCGCAAGGACGCGAAAGTCGTCGATCTCGCGGTGGCCGAGGAGGGGGTGCTGCGCAGCATCCGCGGCAACGAGATCGCCATGGTGTTCCAGGAGCCGATGACCTCGCTGAACCCGGTGTTCACCGTCGGCGAGCAGATCGCCGAGGTGATCCGCCTGCACCAGAAGGCCGACGCTGCCGAGGCGGCGCGACAGGCGGTGGAGCTGCTCAAGCGGGTGCGCATTCCGGAGCCGGAGCGCCGCTTCTCGCAATATCCGCACGAACTCTCCGGTGGCATGCGGCAGCGCGTGGTGATCGCCATTGCGCTCGCCTGTTCGCCGCGCCTCTTGATCGCCGACGAGCCGACGACGGCACTCGATGTCACCATCCAGGCGCAGATCCTCGAGCTGGTGCGCTCGCTTGCCGCGGAGGGCGACATGGCGGTGCTGTTCATCACCCACGACATGGGCGTCGTCGCCGAAATGGCCGACCGCGTGGTGGTGATGCGGCACGGCAGGAAGGTCGAGGAGGCGGCGACGCGCGAGCTGTTCGCCCGCCCGCGCGAGGCCTATACGCGCCAGCTGCTCGCGGCCGTGCCGCGGCTCGGCTCGATGGCGGGTGCCAGCCGGCCGGCGAAGTTCGGTGATGCCCTCACGCACGAGGCGCCGCCGCAGCATCGGCCGCTGCTCGAGGTCAAGCACCTCATCACCCGCTTCCCGGTGAAGAAGGGCGTGCTGCAGCGGCACGTTGCCAATGTGCATGCGGTCGACGACGTGTCGTTCTCGATCGGCGCCGGCGAGACGCTGGCGCTGGTCGGCGAATCCGGCTGCGGCAAGTCCACCACCGGCCGCTCGGTGCTGCGGCTGGTCGAGCCGAAATCGGGCAGCGTGACGCTCGAGGGCGACGAGCTCACCAGGCTCTCCGGCGACGCATTGCGCAAGAAGCGCCGCGACATGCAGATCATTTTCCAGGACCCGTACGCTGCGCTCGACCCGCGGCTCACCGCCTTCGAGCAGATCGCTGAGCCGCTGGTGATCCACGGCGTCGACAACGGCTCGGCGCTGCGCGACCGAGTGGTCGGGCTGATCCGACGCGTCGGCCTCAGCGACGAGCAGCTCGAACGCTATCCGCACGAATTCTCCGGCGGGCAGCGGCAGCGGCTCTGCATCGCCCGGGCGCTGACGCTGTCGCCAAAACTGATCATCGCCGACGAGCCGGTCTCGGCGCTGGACGTCTCGATCCAGGCGCAGGTGGTCAACCTGATGATCGAGCTGCAAGAGGAGCTGGGGCTGAGCTACCTGTTCATCTCGCACGACATGGCGGTGGTGGAGCGGGTCAGCCACCGGGTCGCGGTGATGCATATGGGCCGGATCGTCGAGATCGGCCCGCGCAATGCAGTGTTCGGCGATCCGCGCCATCCCTACACCAAGACGCTGCTCGCCGCGGTGCCCAACCCCGATCCGGCTGCGCCACGACGCACCGTGCCGCCGGCCGGCGTGCTGCCCTCGCCGATCTATCCGGTCGGTCACGACCCGGTGCCGCCGCGCTATGACGCGGTCGGGGCCAACCATTTCGTTCTCGCCGCCTGATCTGTTTTCGGAGACCACTATGCTTTCGGCTTTTTCCGCCCCCGGCCGCTTCTGGAAGGGGAACCTCCACACGCATTCGAACCGCTCCGACGGTGCGCTCGACCCGGCCGAGGTCTGCCGCCGCTATCGCGAGGCGGGTTATGACTTCCTCTGTCTCTCCGATCACTTCCTGCCGCAGTTCAGCTTCCCGCTGACCGACACGCGCGAATTCCGCAGCGACACCTTCACCACGCTGATCGGCGCCGAGCTGCATGCGCCCGCGACGCATCTCGGCGACCTCTGGCACATTCTCGCCGTCGGCTTGCCGCTCGACTTCGCTCCCACGCCCGAAGGCGAGGATGGTCCGGCGCTTGCCCGTCGTGCCGCAGACGCCGGTGCCTTTGTCGGCATCGCCCACCCGCAGTGGTACGGGCTCGATTTCACCGATGGGCTGGCGCTCGATGCCGCTCATGCGGTCGAGATCTACAACCACACCTGTGAGATGTTGTCGGCGCGTCCGGACGGCGTGGCGCTGTTCGACGACCTGCTGACACGCGGCCGCAAGCTCGCCGGCTTCGCCTCCGACGACGCGCATTTCCATGCGAATGACAGCTTTGGCGGCTGGATCCAGGTCAAGTCCGAGACTCTCGACCCCGAGGCGCTGCTCGCCGCTCTGAAGGCCGGCCACTACTACGCCAGCACCGGCCCGGAGATCGTCTCGGTCGAGCGCGATGGCGACACGCTCAGCGTCGCCGCCTCGCCGGTGCGCAGCATCGTCCTCGCCGGCCCCGGCGCCAAATCGGCAGTGGTCCACGGCGAGAGCATCACCGAAGCCAAACTCGACCTCACCCGCTTCGCCGGCGGCTGGTGCCGCGTCGTCGTCACCGACATGGCCGGCAAGCGCGCCTGGGCGCAGCCGTTCGAGGTGTAGTCAGCGGCGCTTGCCGATTTCGGTGCGGTCGACGGTCCAGGCCACGGCCTGGTCGCTCAAGGTGAAGCCGAGGCCGGGGCGGTCGGAGACGAGCATCCGTCCGTCCTTGATCTCGAGATGCTCGTTGAACAGCGGGTCGAGCCAGTCGAAGTGCTCGACCCAGGTGTCGTGGGCGTAGGCGGCCGCGAGATGCAGATGGATTTCCATGGCGAAGTGCGGCGCCATCTTGAGATACTTCTGCTCGGCGATCGTCGCGATCTTCAGGAACTGGGTGATGCCGCCGACGCGCGGCGCGTCGGGCTGGATGAAGTCGACGGCGTCGTGCTGGATCAGGTTCAGGTGCTCTGCGACGCTGGTCAGCATCTCGCCCGAAGCGATGGGGGTCACCAGCTGCGCCGCCAGCCTGGCATGGCCCTCGACGTCGTAGGCATCGAGCGGCTCCTCGATCCAGACGAGGTTGAACTCTTCGAGCGCCCGTCCGACGCGCTCGGCGGTCGGCCGGTCCCATTGCTGGTTGGCGTCGACCATCAGCGGCACGCGATCGCCCACCACCTTGCGCACCGCGTCGAGGCGGGCGAGGTCGGCCATTGGGTCTGGCTGGCCGACCTTGATCTTGAGGCCGCCGATGCCCGCGGCGATCGAGGTTTCGCAGTTCTCGACCAGCTGCTCGACCGGGGTCGAGAGGAACCCGCCCGAGGTATTGTAGCAGCGCACGGAGTCGCGGCGCGCCCCGAGGAGCTTGGCCAGTGGCAGGCCGGCGCGCTTGGCCTTCATGTCCCACAGCGCGACGTCGAAGGCGGCGATGGCTTGCGTGGCGAGCCCGCTGCGGCCGACCGAAGCGCCAGCCCAGACCAGCTTGTCCCAGATCCGGGCGATGTCGTTGGGATCCTCGCCGATCAGGTTGGGGGCGATCTCCCTGGCGTGGGCATAAAGGCCATAGCCGCCGGCGCGTTTGGAGTAGGAAAAGCCGATGCCGTGGTGACCGCGTTCGCTTTCGATCTCGGCGAACAGCATGGCCACTTCGGTCAGCGGCTTCTGCCGGCCGGTCAGCACCTTGGCGTCGCTGATCGGCGCCTTCAGCGGCAACAGGATCAGCGACAGCTTCACCCAGACGATGCGGTCGGTGGTGGCGGCGCCCGGAGCAAGACCGGCGAGCAGCCCGGCGGCGGGAATGGTGCCGGTCATTTCGAGACGCTGGCAATCAGCGCTTCCAGCATGCCGGTTTCCTCGGCGGTGAGGTCGGTCAGCGGCGGACGGACGTTGCCGGCATCGAAGCCACGCAGCCGTACGCCGGCCTTGATCGCCGAGACTGCATAGCCCTTGGAGCGGTTGCGGATGGCGAGGAACGGATAGAAGAAATCCTTGAGGATCGTCTCGCACTCCTCGCGCCGGCCGGCCCGCAGCGCCTTGTAGAAGCGCACCGCCAGTTCGGGAATGAAGTTGAACACGGCGGAGGAATAGGTGGTGAAGCCGGCGGCGAGATAGGCCTCAGCGAACAACTCCGCGGTGGGCATGCCGCCGAGATAGGTGAGCCGGTCGCCCATGGTCACGGTCACCTGCCGGACGAGGCCGAGTTCGCCCGCGCCATCCTTGAAGCCGATGAGGTTGGGACAGGCGTCGCAGAGCCGCTTCAGCGTATCGGCCTGGATGATCGAGTTGTCGCGGTTGTAGACCATGACGCCGATGCCGACGGCGTCGCACACCGCTTTCACATGCGCGTAGAGGCCGGCCTGCGGGGCTTCGATCAGGTAGTGCGGCAGCAGCAGGATGCCATCAGCGCCGGCCTTCTCGGCGGCCTTGGCGATCGAAATGGCCATCTCGGTGCCATAGCCGCAGCCGGAGATGATCGGGGTCTTTCCCGCCGCCGCCTTGGCGGTGCGGACGATGGTCGGGATCTCGTCCGGGGTCAGCGAGAAGAACTCGCCGGTGCCGCCTGCCGCGAACAGCGCCGCCGCCTCGTAGCCCGAGAGCCAGCCGACATGTTTGGCGTAGGCGGATTCGTTGAAGCGCCCTGCGGCGTCGAAGGCGGTGACCGGGAAGGAAAGCAGGCCGGAGCCGAGCACTGCCTTGAGGTTCTGGGGGTCCATTTGCGTTCCCGTGTAGCCCTGACCAGGTCTCGTCTAGCAAGTCATATGACAAGTGTCAAATAGAGATATGATAAGTTATGGGGTATTGGCCTGAATCAGCGCGCGATAGCGCTGCTGGCTGCCCTTGAGGTGCTTGCGCATCGCCTCGCGCGCCGCTGCTTCGTCGGCGTTGGCGATAGCCTGGGCGATCTGGCGGTGCTCGTCGAGGATGCGGTCGAGATAGGAGGCGCGGACGGCCTCGGCGCCGTTGGTCTGGATGGCGAAGCGCGGGATGGCGGCCTGGCCCAGGAGGTCCATGAATTCGGGGAAGCGGGGGTTGTTGGTCGCGGCGGCGACGGCGCGGTGGAAGGCGAAGTCGGCCTCGTTGGAGCGCTCGCCGCGAGCGATCTGCGCGGCTACCACGTTGTGGGTTCGGAAGATCTCCTCCTCCTGCTGCGGCGAGCGGCGGAGGGCGGCGAGGCCCGCGGCTTCGATCTCGACCGCGGCGCGAAGCTCAAGGGTCTCGAGGATCGATGAAATCCGGGCCGGATCGATGCTCTGGAAGGCGAAGGCGGCGGGAGCGGTGCGGGCGGTGACGAACACGCCGGCGCCCTGATGGGCCTCGACGATGCCATCAGCCTGGAGGCTCGCCACCGCCTCGCGCACCACGGTGCGGCTGACGGAGAAGCGCTCGGTGAGATGCGACTGCGACGGCAGCTTGTCGCCGATACTGAAACGGCCCGAGGCGATCTCGGCGCGCAGCTCCTCGCTCACCTGTTTGACGAGGCTGCCGCGGGCGCGGCCAACCGGCAGCATATCTGACATAAATGGGCCCCCAGCTTGCGCCGGATATGGATGGAATCCGCGCAGCATATAGCGACAGCCGCCGGAAGCAAATCGACCGGGTTTTCGTCGTATGACAAGCGTTGATAGCTGGTAGCGGTCAGCCGCTGAGGGTGTCGACCTTGCGCAGGGCCGGGAACAGGCGGGACCAGAGGAGGACGACTGCGAGGGTGCCGATGCCGCCGAAGGCGACGGCGGCGACCGGGCCGAGGAAGCCGGCGAAGACGCCGGCGCGGAACTCGCCGAGCTGGTTCGAGGTGCCGATGAACAGCGAGTTCACCGCATTGACCCGGCCGCGCATGTGGTCGGGGGTGAGGAGCTGCACCAGCGAGCTCCGCACCACGACGCTCACCGTGTCGGAGGCGCCGAGGATGACCAGCATAGCCACCGAGAGGATGATGTTGGTCGAGTAGGCGAAGACGATGGTGGCGGCGCCGAAGATGGCGACGGCGACCAGCATCTTGAGGCCCACCTTGTGCTGCAGCGGGAAGCGGGCGAGCAGCAGCGACATCACCACGGCACCGATGGCCGGGGCCATGCGAAGGAAGCCGAGGGCCCAGGGGCCGGCATGGAGGATGTCGCGGGCATAGACCGGCAGCATGGCGGTGGCGCCGCCGAGCAGCACGGCGAACAGATCGAGCGAGATCGAGCCCAGCATCACCGGCTTCGATTTGATAAACACCACGCCGGCGAACACTGACTCGAAGGTCATCGGGGCGCGGGCCGGGAGGCTGGTCGGCTTGTCGATCTGCAGCACGTTGTAGCTGGCGACGAGGAACAGCAACCCCGAGGCAAGGAACGGCACGACGTCGCCGAAGCCGTAGAGGATGCCGCCGAGCGCCGGGCCGATGATCAGCGCGGTCTGCATCACCGAGGTCGAGGTGGCGACGGCGCTTTGCAACTGCGCGGTAGGCACGATCCCCGGCAGCAGCGCCGCCATGCTGGGGCGCTCGAAGGCTTGTGCTGCGCCGAGCACGGTGACCGCGGCGAAGATGCCCCAGGTGGGGAGCCAGCCCTGCCAGATGCCGAGCGCGATAAAGCCCATGGTGATGGCCTCGATCACCTGGCAGACGAGACCGATCTGCCGGCGGTCGAACTGGTCGGCGACGTGCCCGGCAAAGAAGGTGAGCACCAGCATCGGCAGGAACTGGAACAGCCCGACCAGCCCGAGGTCGAACGGGTTGCGGGTGCGATCGTAGATCAGCCAGCCGATCGCTACGGCCGAGCCCTGGAACGCCACGGACGATAGTGCCCGGGACGAGAGGAAGTGGCGGAACGAGGGGATGCGGATGACGTGAGGTGTAGCGGAGGGCATTGGGTGGTCAGTGAGCATATCGGGTGGGTCGGCTCAAGCGGGACGATAGTCTGGCCTCAGCGGGCCGGCAGCAGCCCCCGCACCCCCAGCCAGCTCTGCAGCATCTCGGCCCACGGGTCCGACAGCAGCCCCGACTTGCCGAAGCCGAAGCCGTGGGCGCCGTTGCCGAAGACGTGGAGTTCGCAGGGGATGCCGGCAGTGTGCCAGGCCTCGTAGAGGCGGACGGCGGAGAGCGGGGCGACGGATTTGTCGTCGTCGGAGATGGCGAGGAACAGTGGCGGTGCATCGGCCGGTAACGGCAGGCCGGCGCGATAAGCGGGGTAGATGCCGACGGCGAAATCCGGGCGGCTTTGCGCGTCGTGCTCGAACACCGGACCCATGGTGACGGCGCCGCCGGCGGAGAAGCCGCCGATGCCGATGCGGGTAGGCTCGATGCCCCAGTCGGCGGCGTGCTCACGCACGAAGCGGATGGCTTGGCGGCCGTCCTCCTCGCCCCAGAGGCGGGCCTCGGCGATGGCGGGGTTGGACGGTGGGGCGGCACCCATCGGGCCGGGCTGGTGCAGGCGGCGCTGCAGTTCGTTGCGGAAATCGAGCAGGTCGGCATCGGCGTCGGGGGTCTGCGCCAGCCGGTACTTGAGGACGAAGGCGGTGACCCCCAGGCCGGCGAGCCAGCGGGCCATGTCATAGCCCTCGTGGTCGATCATCAGGAAGTGGAAGGCGCCGCCGGGCGCGACGATCATCGCGGTGCCGTTGGACTTGCCGGGCTCGGGGAGGAAGGCGGTGAGGCTGGGCTCCACGACATTGCGGGTCAGCCGGCGGCTGGCGGTGGTCCAGGGGATCTGCATGGTCGATTCCCGATGCGTCCAGTGCTCGGAGCCCGGGGCGCGGCCGTCGCCGGGCCAGATGCGGTAGGTGCCGGCGGCGTCGGGTGCCTCGGGCGGCCGCTGCTGGTTGATGGCGTTCATCTCGTCTGTCCCCTTGTATGGTAGTGCCGCATTGTGGCCAGCGCGGCGCCGAGGGCAAGTGATTTGCAGCATTGGCGGATCGGCGATCGGCATAGGGGCCGCGCCTATTTCTTCGTTCCCGCCGTCCAATCGAATTCCTACGCGGGCCGGGCCTAGCCTGATGGTCGCGGTGATTGCCGGCTCGATCCGGCGGCCGCTGATCGGCCGGCAGACCGGCCGCAACCAGGAATGAAACCATGTATACCCCTCGCTACGGCATGCATTACGTCGCGCAGCAAACGAGCCAGGCGCGGCTCACCGCCCTCCGCCAGCAGCAGGAACTGAGCGCCGGCCGATCCCGTGGCGCCACTTTGCCGCCGATCCTCGAGGATGAGGCAGGGGCGCTGTCGCGCATGGTGCTGACCGTCGCAGTGGTGTTCGTCGTGATGTTCGGCAGCGCCATTGCCATCTGGGCGGCGGGTCTTGCGTGATGCGCGGCGGAGAGGCGGTGCCGGCACATCAAGGCCGGTTCATGGTGGGTCGCGACAGCAGGGGCAACTGGATCGTCAGCGACAGCCTGGGGCTTACCGGCGGCGTGTTCACCGACCGCCAGGCTGCGGTGCATTTCGCCATGGTGGAATGCGACTTCGCCCCGGGCGAAGTCTGCGCCGCGCCCGCCGGTATCGTGCTCAGCGTCGATGCGATCTTCGCCGCGGATGGCATGCGCAAGGCCGGCTGACACGGCAGAACCCCTATGGGATTCCTATTTCTTTGCCATCCGCCCGTTCTCGAAACCCTATGCGCGGCGGGCGCATATCTCATCTCGCACTGATGAATTTCAGCCGCTGCCGGCTTCCGGCGGCGGCGATGCTGCGCCTTCCGAACGGTTCGAGATGGCGCGGCACCTCAACTGGAGATCTGAACGTTGGACATCCTCGTTCTCGCCATCGGCGCGCTGTTTTTCGCGCTGGCCCTCGCCTACGTCGCCCTCTGCGACCGGCTCTGAAAGGCACGGAAATGCTGCTCGATTTCATCCTCGGAGGCGCGGTGACGCTGTTCCTCCTCGCCTATCTGGTTTTCGCCCTCGTTCGTCCCGAGCGCTTCTAGTTCGGGACCCGGAAAGCTCCTCCCATGACCTTACTCGGCTGGCTTCAGATCCTCGTCTTCTGCGGGATCATCATCCTGCTCGTCAAACCCCTCGGGGCCTACATGACGCGCGTCTTCAACGGCGAGAGCACCTGGCTGCAGCCGGTACTTCGCCCGATCGAGCGCGGGCTTTACCGCGTCGCCGGCACCCGGGAGGACGAGGAACAGAACTGGGTCACCTATGCGGTGGCCATGCTGCTGTTCAATCTCGCGGGCTTCGTGTTCCTCTACTTCCTGCAGCGGTTCCAGGCGATGTTGCCGCTGAACCCGGCCGGGATGACCGAGGTCGGCCCGGAGCTCGCCTTCAACACGGCCGCCAGTTTCGTCACCAATACCAACTGGCAGAGCTATGCCGGTGAAACGACGATGAGCTACCTGACCCAGATGCTGGGTCTGGCGGTACAGAACTTCGTTTCTGCCGCCACCGGCATCGCCGTCGCCATGGCGGTGATCCGCGGCTTTTCGCGCAAGTCGACGAAGACGCTGGGCAATTTCTGGGTCGATCTGGTGCGGGGCACCTTCTACGTGCTGCTGCCCATCTGCATCGTCGGCACGCTGGTCCTCGTCTGGCAGGGCGTGCCGCAGAACCTCGATGCCTACACCGCCGCGGTGACGCTCGAGGGCGCCCAGCAGACCATCGCGCAGGGCCCGGTCGCCTCGCAGATGATGATCAAGTACCTGGGCACCAACGGTGGCGGCTTCTTCAACGTCAACGCCGCGCATCCGTTCGAAAACCCGACGGCGCTCACCAACCTCATCTCGATGGTCTCCATCTTCGCCATCGGCGCAGCCCTCACCAACGTGTTCGGCCGCATGGTCGGCAACCAGAAGCAGGGCTGGGCGATCTTCATCACCATGGGCGTGCTGTTCGTGGCGGGCGTCATCGTCTGCTACTGGGCCGAGGCCGCCGGCAACCCGCTGGTGCATGCGCTCGGCATCGACGGCGGCAACATGGAGGGCAAGGAAGTCCGCTTCGGCATCCCGCTCTCGGCGCTGTTCGCGGTGATCACCACGGCCGCCTCGTGCGGCGCGGTCAACGCCATGCACGACAGCTTCATGGCGCTTGGCGGCATGATCCCGATGATCAACATGATGCTGGGCGAGATCATCATCGGCGGCGTCGGCGCGGGCTTTTACGGCATCGTGCTGTTCGTGGTGGTGGCGATCTTCGTTGCCGGGCTCATGGTCGGTCGTACGCCTGAGTACCTGGGCAAGAAGGTCGAGGCCAAGGAAGTGAAGATGGCGATGCTCGCCGTCCTCTGCCTGCCGCTGGCGATGCTCGGCTTCACGGCCATCAGCGTGGTGCTGCCGTTCGGCGTGTCCTCGATCTGGAACCCCGGCCCGCACGGCTTCTCCGAGGTGCTTTATGCCTATACCTCGGCGGCGGCCAATAACGGCTCGGCCTTTGCCGGCATCTCGGCCAACACGCCCTGGTACAACGTCACGCTCGGCATCGCGATGCTGATGGGGCGGTTCCTGGTGATCATCCCGGCGCTGGCGCTGGCGGGGTCGCTGGCCGCCAAGAAGACGGTGCCGGTTTCGGCGGGCACGCTCCCCACGCACGGCGCGCTGTTCATCGGGCTGTTGCTCGGCGTCATCCTCGTCGTCGGCGGGCTGACCTTCATCCCGGCGCTCGCGCTCGGGCTGATCGTCGAGCACCTGGCGATGCTCGGAGGCCAGACCTTCTGATGCGCACCCACACACACTTTGCGCGGCGCTCGCATGAGCCCGCCGCGCCCCTCGCAACCTCTCGGAGGCTCTGATGAGCCAGTTGAAATCGGCGAGCCTGTTCGACACTCGCATCCTCGTTCCCGCCATCGACGGGGCGTTCAAGAAGCTGAACCCCAAGAGCCTGATCCGGAACCCGGTGATGTTCGTCGTCGCCACGGTTTCGGCGCTGACCACGGTGCTGTTCGTCAAGGACCTGATCACCGGGACGGGCGACCTCGGCTTCGCCTTCCAGGTGAACCTGTGGCTGTGGTTCACGGTGCTGTTCGCCAACTTCGCCGAGGCGGTGGCCGAGGGGCGCGGCAAGGCGCAGGCGGACTCGCTGCGGCGGGCCCGCACCGAGACGATGGCAAAACTCCTCGCCTCGGATAACAGCACCTACGAGATGGTGGCAGGCACCAGCCTCAAGGTCGGCGATATCGTGCTGGTCGAGGCCGGCGAGATCATCCCGTCGGACGGCGAGGTGATCGAGGGCGTCGCGTCCGTCAACGAAGCGGCGATCACCGGTGAATCTGCGCCGGTGATCCGCGAGTCCGGCGGCGACCGCTCGGCGGTGACCGGCGGCACGCAGGTGCTGAGCGACTGGATCCGGGTGCGGATCACCGCGGCGCCGGGCTCGACCTTTCTCGATCGCATGATCTCGCTGGTCGAGGGCGCCTCGCGGCAGAAGACGCCGAACGAGATCGCGCTGAACATTCTGCTCGCCGGCATGACGCTGATCTTCGTGCTGGCCGTCGCCACCATCCCGGGCTTTGTCGCCTATGCCGGCGGCAGCGTGCCGATGGTGGTGCTGGTGGCGCTGTTCGTGACGCTGATCCCGACCACCATCGGGGCGCTGCTCTCGGCCATCGGCATTGCCGGCATGGACCGGCTGGTGCGCTTCAATGTGCTCGCCATGAGTGGTCGCGCGGTGGAAGCAGCCGGTGACGTCGATACGCTGCTGCTCGACAAGACCGGTACGATCACGCTGGGCAACCGGCAGGCGACGGCGTTCCGGCCGGTCGCCGGCGTCACCGAGGCCGATCTCGCCGACGCGGCACAGCTCGCCTCGCTGGCCGACGAGACGCCGGAAGGACGCTCGATCGTCGTCCTCGCCAAGGACAAGTACGGCATCCGCGGGCGCGACATGCAGAGCCTCAATGCCAGCTTCGTGCCGTTCACGGCGCAGAGCCGGATGAGCGGCGTCGATGTCGACGGCTCGACCATCCGCAAGGGCGCGGTCGACGCGGTGCTGAAATATGTCGGCGAGGGCGCGGCCAACAGTGCCGACACCATCCGCGAGATCCGCGCCATTGCCGACGAGATCGCCAAATCCGGCGCGACGCCACTGGCGGTGGTGCGGGACGGCAAGCTGCTGGGCATCGTCCAGCTCAAGGACATCGTCAAGGGCGGTATCCGCGAGCGTTTCGCCGAACTCCGCCGCATGGGCATCCGCACGGTGATGATCACCGGCGACAACCCGATGACCGCGGCGGCGATCGCGGCGGAAGCCGGGGTAGACGAGTTCCTCGCCCAGGCGACGCCGGAGAACAAGCTCAGCCTGATCCGCGAGGAGCAGGCCAAGGGCAAGCTCGTCGCCATGTGCGGCGACGGTACCAACGACGCTCCGGCGCTGGCCCAGGCCGATGTCGGCGTGGCGATGAATACCGGCACGGTGGCGGCGCGCGAAGCCGGCAACATGGTCGACCTCGACAGCGATCCGACCAAGCTCATCGAGATCGTCGAAATCGGCAA
>JAESFN010000228.1_pt1 | contig 74697 bp, 89 predicted proteins | sample 9269411 | NCBI WGS metagenome assembly JAESFN01 (sample SAMN14505399, study PRJNA617100) | algae metagenome | isolation source: Iphinoe sp. HA4291-MV1 and co-occurring heterotrophs from trail next to... | place: USA: Maunawili Falls, Hawaii | collected 2009-07-25
GGCGGACCCCAAGGGCCGCACCAGACGAGTGGGAGATTGAGATGGCAGGCTTGCCGATGGACCAGCGCGAAGGCTGGATCTGGTTCGATGGTCAGATGGTCCCGTGGAAGGACGCCAAGATCCACGTGCTGACGCACGGGCTGCACTATGCCAGCTCGGTGTTCGAGGGTGAACGCGCCTACGGTGGCGAAATCTTCAAGTCGCGCCAGCACACCGAGCGCCTGATCCAGAGCGGCAAGACGCTCGATTTCACCATCCCGTACTCGGTCGATGAGATCGAGGCGGCCAAGCGCTTGGTGCTCGAAAAGAACGGCCTCGTCGACGCCTATGTCCGTCCGGTCGCCTGGCGCGGTTCCGAGGAACTGTCGGTTCCCGGCCGCAACAACAAGGTGCACCTCGCCATCGCCTCGTGGGTGTGGCCGAGCTACTTCTCGGTCGAGGAGAAACTCAAAGGCATCCGCCTCGAGTGGAGCCGCTGGAAACGCCCGAGCCCGGAGACCATCCCGTCCTCGGCCAAGGCGGCCGGCCTCTACATGATCTGCACGCTGTCGAAAGACGCGGCGATGGCCAACGGCTATGCCGACGCGCTGATGCTCGACTACCGCGGCCTCGTTGCCGAGGCGACCGGCGCCAACGTGTTCTTCGTCCAAGGCGACGAAATCCATACGCCGACCCCGGATTGCTTCCTCAACGGCATCACCCGGCAGACGCTGATCCAGCTGGCGCGCGAGAACGGCTACAAGGTGGTCGAGCGGCACATCAAGCCGGAAGAGCTGGCGAACTTCGACGAGTGCTTCCTCACCGGGACCGCAGCGGAAGTGACCCCGGTCAGCCAGATCGGCGAATACTCGTTCAAACCGGCCAAGGCCTGCACGACGCTGATCAACGCCTACGCTGAGGCAGTGACACCGAAGAAGGTCGCGGCCGAGTAATCCGCCACACGCGACAACGATCGAACCCCGCCGCGAGGCGGGGTTTTTTGTTTGGGCGATGTCGCGGAGGCGTGAATTGCGGTCGGGCCACCGGCGGGCGCAAAATGTGCTGGCTGTAAGGCAAAGGGCTGGGGCGGATCGGAAAACCGGTCGTGGTCACGCCCACTCGACCTGGTTGCGGCAGACAGTTCTGGGTTGCAATGGCAGCGGTCGCCGCGATGGCGCTGTCGGCCGGGCCGGCGATCTGCGCCGGTGTAACCTCACACACCGAGTATCGGACCTACTGGGTGCAGGGGACGACACCCCGCACCATCGTGGGCTTCATGCAGCGTAACCCGTTTCCGGGCGATCACGGTGGCGCCTATGCCAACATTCGGCCCAGCTACGACCTGTCCTTCACCACGGCCGAGCGCGGCGGCGAGTGCCACGCCGAGACTGTGAGCCTCGACTTGCGGTTCGTGGTGACCCTGCCGGCGGCCCGCGACGAGGGACGAATGGGCGCGAAGGCGCGCGCTGCCTGGCACGCCTTCGCCGCGTTCGCCCGGCGGCACGAGGAGGCGCACCGGGTGAGCTATCTCGCCTACGCCCGCAGCTTCGTCGAGCAGGCGCGGGCAGAGAGTGCCCGCACCTGCCCAGCGCTGCGCGCCGAGATCAACCAGATGCTGCGCGAGGCGAAGCGCAGCAGTGAAGCCGGGCAGGCGGTCTTCGACCGGCAGCAGAAGGCACAACTGGCCGGCCTGGGACTGTTCCGGCTAGCGCGGCAGTGACCGGTCACACAGCGGGCGGATCCAACCGCGCAAAGCCGGCTTGGCGGTAGTAGGGGAAGCGCGGGTAGGACGGGGTTGCAGTGCTCGCCGCGTCGAGGCGGGCGACCTGGCCGGCATCGAGCGACCAGCCGATGGCGCCGAGGTTCTGGCGCAGCTGTTCTTCGTTACGGGCGCCGATGATCACCGATGAGACGGTGGGGCGCTGCAGCAACCAGTTGAGCGCGATCTGCGGGATGGTCCTGCCGGTCTCGGCGGCGATCTCGTCGAGGACGTCGACAATGGCGTACAGGCGCTCGTCGTCGACGGGCGGGCCGAACTCGGCGGTGTTGTGGAGGCGGCTGCCTTCGGGCAGCGGCTGGCCGCGGCGCAGCTTGCCGGTGAGGCGGCCCCAGCCGAGCGGGCTCCAGACCAACGCGCCGACGCCCTGGTCGAGGCCGAGCGGCATCAGCTCCCATTCATAGTCGCGTCCGACCAGCGAGTAGTAGACCTGGTGCGCGACGTAGCGCGACCAGCCGTGCCGCTCGCTGAGGTCGAGCGACTTCATCAGCTGCCAGCCGGCGAAGTTGGAGACGCCGATGTAGCGCAGCTTGCCGGCGCGGACGAGGTCGTCGAGCGTGCCGAGGGTTTCGGCGACGGGCGTCGCTGCGTCGAAGGCGTGGAGCTGCAGCAGGTCGATGTAATCGGTGCCGAGACGGGTGAGTGCGGCGTCGACGCTCTGGATCAGCCGAGCCCGCGAGGTACCGGCTTCGGTGGGGCCATCGCCCATGGGCAGGCCGGTCTTGGTGGAGATAAGCGCTTCATGGCGGCGGCCCTTGAGGGCGGCGCCGAGCACGCGCTCGGAGGCGCCGTCGGAGTAGACGTCGGCGGTATCGAACAGGGTGACGCCGGCTTCGAGGCAGATATCGACGAGACGCCGGGCTTCGGCATCATCCGAGGTGCCCCAATGGCTGAACAGCGGGCCGGAGCCGCCGAAGGTGCCGGCGCCGAAGCTGAGGGCGGGGACTTTCAGGCCCGATGCGCCGAGAGTGCGGTATTCCATGATGTGGACTTTCAGTTGGAGGTGGCGAGCCGTGTGCTGCGACGGAGCAGCAGGCTGAGGAGGAGCAGGGCGAGGGCGGCGAGCGGCAGGATCGCGCCGACCAGCGGCAGGGCGGTGAGGCCGAGGCCCTGTTCGAGGGCGACGCCGCCAAGCCAGGCGCCGAGCGCGTTGCCGAGGTTGAAGGCGGCGATGTTGAGCGAAGAGGCGAGGCTGGTGCCGGCGCCGCCTGCCTTCTCCAGCACCCAGAGCTGCAGCGGCGCAACGGTGGCAAAACCGGCAGCACCGAGGAGGCCGACGGCGACCACGGCGGCGATCGGGTTGGGCAGGACGAGGCTCATCGCCAGCATGACGACGCCGAGGGCGGCGAGGGTGCCGAGGACGCTCCAGAGGAGGTTGCGGTCAGCGAGCTTGCCGCCGACGAGGTTGCCGACGACGAGGCCGCCGCCGAAGACGAGGAGGATCGGCGAGACCAGACCCTCGGGGAAGCCGCTGATCTCGGTGAGGATCGGCGCGATGTAAGTGAAGACGGTGAACACGCCGCCGAAGCCGAGCACGGTGAGTAGCAGGCCAAACAGCACCGGTCCGCGCAGCATGGCGCGGAGATCGGCGCGCCAGTCGGCGGCTTCCGGTGCGGCCTTGTCCTTGGGGACGAGGAACGCGATCACCAGCATGGCGACGATGCCGATGGCGGCGACAACCCAGAAGGTGGTGCGCCACGAGGTCAGTTGGCCGAGCCAGGTGCCGAACGGCACGCCGAGGATGTTGGCGACCGTCAGGCCCGTGAACATCACGGCGATCGCAGACGCCCGGCGATCGGCAGCGACGAGGCTGGTGGCGACCACCGAGCCGACGCCGAAGAAGGTGCCGTGGGCCAATGAGGTCAGCACCCGCGCCGCCATCAGGGTTTCGTAGCTCGGGGCGATGGCACAGGCGATGTTGCCGAGGGTGAAGATGGCCATCAGCACCAGCAACGTGGTCTTGCGCGGCCAGCGGGCGGTGAGCGAGGTGAGGAGCGGTGCGCCGACGACCACGCCGAGGGCGTAGCCGGAGATCAGGAGGCCGGCAGTGGAGACAGTGACGCCGAGATCGGCGCCGACCTCGAGCAAGAGGCCCATGATGACGAATTCGGTGACGCCGATGCCGAAGGCACCGGCGGTGAGCGCATAGAGAGCGAGTGGCATGATGCACCTTGAGGCTGGTCAGGGTGCAGAAATGGACCTGAGTGGTGGAGTGAACTAGACTGCCACCGGGAACAGCTTTTGTGAGTTGAGTTCACATGTTGCGCAACGAGGTGAACCGCTTCGGCGAGATGGACGTGTTCGTGCGGGTAGTCGATATGGGCGGCTTCTCGGCGGCTGCGCGGACACTGCGGATGACGCCGTCGGCGGTGAGCAAGCTGATGGCGAGGCTCGAAACGCGGCTCGGGACGCGGCTGCTCAGCCGCTCGACGCGCACGCTGCAGCTGACGCCGGAGGGCACCGCGTTCTACGAGTCGAGCCTCAGAATCCTTGCCGACCTCGAGGAGGCGGAGCGCGGGGCTGGCGCTGCAGAGCAGCCGGCGGGGCGGATCCGGCTCAACACCAGCGCCTCATATGGCACGCACATCCTGACGCCGCTGCTGCCGGAGTTCCTGGCACTCTACCCTGATATCACGCTCAACGTGGTGCAGACCGATGCGGTGGTCGACCTTTATGCCGAGCGGACCGACGTCGCGGTGCGGGCCGGGCCGCTGAAGAATTCGAGCCTGATGGCGCGCAAGCTCGGCACGACACGGATGATGATCGTGGCGTCTCCGGCTTATCTCGAGCGGCAGGGCACGCCGACCAGTGCGGCCGAGCTCGAGGCGCATAACCGGCTCAACTTCTGCTACCGGCGCACCGTCGAAGGCTGGCCACTGCTGGAAGGCAACAAGCTGATCTCGGTGCCGGTGGCGGGCAACCTGCAGGCCAGCGACGGCGAGGCGTTGCGGCAGATGGCGGTCGCCGGCGTCGGGATGACGCGGCTCGCGGCGTTCACGGTGCGCGACGATCTCGCAGCGGGGCGGCTGGTGCCGGTGCTGGAGGCGCAGAATCCAGGCGACCTCGAAGATTTCCACGCCGTGTTCAGCGGGCAGGGCGGCTACCTGCCAGCGCGGGTGCGGGTGCTGCTGGATTTCCTCGCGGAGAGGGGGCGGGTGGGCTAGCCGCGCCGCATCGCATGCCACCGCCGGTGTAGCTCATGCATCCGGTCCTGCAGCGCCGGATCGGGGCCATCGACCGGCAGGCCGGGCGCGATAGCGGAAATTGGCAGCCCGTTGACCGGTGACGGGCCATCGCCCATAGCGGTGCGCCAGGCGGTAAGTTGCGCTGAAGACACCGCGTAGACGATGCGGCCGAGGCCGACCCAGGCATGGGCTGCCGAGCACATCGGACAGTGTTCGCCGGAGGTGTAGACGGTGGCGGCGGCGCGATCGGCGGGCGTCATGTTGGCCGCGGCCCATTTGGCGATGTCGATCTCGGGGTGGCGGGTTGCGTCGCCGGTCGATTCCCAGTTGTGTTCCTCGAACAGCACTTGGCCATCGCCGGAGACCAGCAGCGAACCGAACGGGTCATTGTTGGAGTTGAGCGCGGCCTCGGCCAGCTCGGCGCAGCGGACCAGATGCTTGTGGTCGGTCTCGTTCATCGTCAGCTCCGTTGCGAGAAAATGGCGGTTTCGGCGGCGAGAGCGTCGAGCATGACGGCGCGAGCCTCGGGCGTCGAGGGCTTCTCGTTGCCGTTGAAGACGTGGCCGTGCTCGCTCATCAGGTCGAGCAGGAACAGTGCAACGTAGAGACGGAAGAGGTGGTCGTCGCGGTGGCCGGCGGCCGCCATCCAGTAGTCGACATAGTGCTTCGGGCCGCGCATCGAGGTAAGCGCGGCGAGGGTGAGCGCCGGGGCGTAACGGGGGTCGCCGAAGCAGAGGTCGTCGACATCGACGATGCCGGAGAAGGTACGCTGCGGGGTGATGATCACGTTGCGGGTGGTGGTGTCGTGGAGGAACGGCGTCGGCGGGATGGCGTCGAGCTCGGCGCGGTGACGGTCGATGGCGGCGCCCACGGGGGCGAGGACCGCGGGATCGAACAGCGCGGCGGCGGTGAGGCGGTGGACTGAGCGGGCGAAGTTGGCGTCGATCACCTCGGACCAGCGGGCGTGCGGCGCAGCTTCTGCTGAGGCCGCGTAGCCGTAGCGGTTGCCGGTTGGGAAGTCTGCGGCGGCTGTCTGCGCAGCGGCGACGTGCTGGGCGATCGCCTGCAGATGTGAGTAGGTGAGGGCGGTGACGACGTTGCCGAGGTCAGTGCCGGGAAGGCGCTGCATCAGCATGTAGGGGAAACCGTCGATGCTGCCTTCGGCGAGGATTTTGGGGAGCGGTACGCCGAGGTCGCGCAGTTGCGACATCAGGTGCGTGCCTTCGGCCAGTCCCTCGGCGCGATACGGCTGGCCGAGGCGCGCTACGACTGGCGGCTGTCCCGGCGATGAGACATCGAAGACATAGTGCGCGGCGCCGGTGGCGAAGCGCTCAACGCTTTGCGGCGACCAGCCGAGGCGGTCGCGGACGGCACGGGCTGCGAGGATGGAGAAATCGGGCTCGGTCACTTCCACTCGCGGCCGTCCGGATAGACGGCGGGACCCTTGAGCTCGAGTTTGTTGCCCCAGGGATCGAGGACGTAGAACGAGTTGCCCATGCCGCGAGCCCCGCCATGCAGGGCCTCGCGCTCGACACGGACATCGTGGGCGGCGAGGTGGGCGCGCATGGCGTTCTCGTCGAACGGGCTGAGCGCGATGCAGACGTGATCGACGTTGCGGCCGCCCTTCACCGGCGGGATGGCGGAGGCGGCGCCGGGATGGGTGATGTCCCACAGGACGATCAGGGCGGCGCCGCACCAGACCTGCTCCATGCCCAGCGTCGGATAGGAGTAGCCGGGCTGGCAGCCGAGCACGTCGGCGTACCACTTGGTGGCTTTCTTCAGGTCGTCGACGATGAACACAACGTGGTCGATGCCCACGAGCGAGAAGGGCGGGCGGGTATCGGTCATGGCTTGTTCCATTTGGCGCGGGCGTCGTCGTCTTCGGGTTTGGCCTCGACCCAGCGCTCGCCATCGGGCGTGGCTTCCTTCTTCCAGAAGGGGGCGTCGGTCTTGAGGTAGTCCATCAGGAAGGATGCGCCATCGAAGGCCGCCTGCCGGTGCGGGGCGAGGGCCATCACCTGGACGATCGGCTCGCCCACGACGAGGCGGCCGTAGCGGTGGATGACGGTAGCCTTGATCAGGCCGAAGCGGGTGACGGCCTCCGCGATCGCCTTGCTGATCTGGGCTTCGGCGAGTTCGGGGTAGCTCTCGAGGGTCAGGGTGCTGACCGGATCGTCGGGGCGGGAGCGGACGAGGCCGGTGAAGGTCACGGCGGCGCCGGCACCTGCAGAGGCTTCGAGGAATGCGTTGGTCTCGGCGCCGGGATCGAAGGACGCCTCTTGCAGCCGGACCGACACGGTCAGCCGCCGGTCATCGGCGGGAACAGGGCGATGACCTTGGCGTTGGCGATGGGGGTGCTGTGGGGCACGATCTCGGTGTCGATCGCAGCCTTGATCAGGCTGGGCTTTTGCATCGCCAGATCAGCGGCTTCGTCGCGATCCCTCAGCCACTGAATCAGGTCGCCGACGGTGATCACTTCGGCGGGCGGAGAGACATCCTCCTCGCCGCGGTTGAGGCGCTCGCGGAGCCAGGCGAAATAGCGGATCTTCATAGTTCGGGCCCCGAAAGGTGCGGCCAGGTGGAGCGGAGATATTCCCAGCCGGTCCAGACTGTGAGGCCCCCGGCGATCCACAGGAAGACGTGGCTGATGAAGCCGAGGCCGAGCAGCATTGGCGCGGCGATGATCAGGCCGAGCGCGACGAGCTGGACGGTGGTCTTCCACTTGGCGAGGAAGGTGACGGGCACGCTGATCGAGCGGTTGCCGAGATATTCGCGGAGGCCGGAGACGAAGATCTCGCGCAGCATGATCGCGATGGCGGGGATCAGGTCCCAACCGTTGAGATCCCGCGTCCAGGCGAAAGTGATGAGCAGCGCGCCGACCAGCAACTTGTCGGCGATGGGATCGAGCATCTTGCCGAGCGCCGAGTTGAGGTTCATTCGGCGGGCCAGGAAGCCATCGAGCCAGTCGGTGACGGCGGCGGCGATGTAGAGCAGCAGGGCGAGCCAGCGCAGCCACTCCCAGCCGCTCACGAGGAACAGGCAGATCACCGGAATTGCGAGGATGCGGCCGATGGTCAGCTGGTTGGGAAGCGTCATCAATTGCGACGGGATTTGCATGCCGGGAGAAGACGCTATCGGCGTGGCGGGGTCAAGGCGGGCTGGAGGCTGAGGGTTGCGCGAAGGTTGAGGGCGGTGCGTCCCGAGGCATCGACCGCCCCCTCCACCGGCTTCGCCGGTCCCCCTCCCCCGCCACGCGGGGGAGGATCACCGAGAGATCGCGTCAGGCGACGAGCTGGCCGGTGATGCGGCGGCGGGTTTCCACCGCTTCGGCCAGCTTTTCGAGGACCGTGACGGTCGAGTCCCAGTCGATGCAGCCGTCGGTGATCGACTGGCCGTAGACCAGTTCCTTGCCGGGGACGAGGTCCTGGCGGCCGGCGACGAGGTTCGACTCCGCCATCACGCCGATGATGCGCTTGTCGCCGGCGGCGATCTGGGCGCCAACTTCGGCCAGCACCAACGGCTGGTTCTCGGGCTTCTTGGACGAATTGGCGTGGCTGGCGTCGATCATCACAGCCGGACGGATGCCGGATTTCTCGGCTTCCTTGCAGGCGGCATCGACGCTCTGCGCGTCGTAGTTGGTCGCCTTGCTGCCGCCGCGGAGGATGATGTGGCAGTCGTCGTTGCCGGTAGTCGCCGCGATGGCGGAGTGGCCGGACTTGGTGACTGCCAGGAAATGGTGCGGTTGGCTGGCGGATTTCACCGCGTCGAGGGCGATGCGGACATTGCCATCGGTGCCGTTCTTGAAGCCGACCGGGCAGCTCAGCCCCGAGGCGAGCTCGCGGTGCACCTGGCTTTCGGTGGTGCGCGCGCCGATGGCGCCCCAGGAGACCAGATCTGCAAAATACTGCGGGGTGGTCATGTCGAGGAATTCGGAGCCCGCGGGCAGGCCCAGATTGTTGATCTCGAGCAGCACGGAGCGGGCGAGGCGCAGGCCGTTGTCGATGTCGAAGCTGCCATCGAGGTTGGGGTCGTTGATCAGGCCCTTCCAGCCGACGGTGGTGCGGGGCTTCTCGAAATAGACGCGCATGACGATCTCGAGGCTGCCGGCGAGGCGCTCACGGACCGGGGCGAGGCGGCGGGCGTATTCGAGCGCTGCTTTCGGATCGTGGATGGAGCAGGGGCCGACGACCACGGCGAGGCGGTCGTCGGTGCCGTGGAGGATGTTGTGCAGCGCGTGGCGTGAGCTGATCACGGTGCGGGTCGCCGCGTCGGTGCGCGGGAACTCGCGGATCACCTCTTCGGGGGTTCGGAGTTCGCGGATCTGTTTGATGCGCAGGTCGTCGGTGGATTTCAGCATTTCGTCGGCTCCTCGGGGGTTCTGGGCACCGGCGACAAAAAAGCCGCCAGGTGATCTGGCGGCTTTTTGGGAAATCTTGGTTTGGTGTTTTACGTCAAACGCGCCCCTTCGGCTGCCAGCGGCTTCCGGTGGTAAAATACCAATACGAATAGGCGGCGCGAAGGTTCATGGGCCGGGTTTGTAGCTGAGGTTCAGCTAGATGTCACGGGGGAGGGCTCAGCATTTCGTATCAGAGCCAGCCGCTTTGCTTGAGGCGCAGGAACAGCGTGATGCAGATCACGGCGATGATGCCGAGGGCAAAGGCATAGCCGTACTCCCAGTGGAGCTCGGGCATATCGGCGAAGTTCATGCCGTAGATGCCGGCGACGGCAGTGGGGACGGCGAGGATTGCGGCCCAGGCGGCGAGGCGGCGGGTGATGTGAGTCTGCTGCGCCTGGCCGGTCATCAGGCTCGCCTCGAAGGCGAAGGCCAGCACTTCGCGCAGGGCATCGATCTCCTCCTGGACGCGGCGGACATGATCGGTGACGTCGCGGAACAGCGGCTGCATCGAGGGCTCGATGGCGCGAACATCGGCGTGCTGCAGCCGGCGGCAGACATCGACCAGCGGGGCGGCGGCGTTGCGGAGGCGGAGCAGGTCGCGGCGCAGCATGTAGAGGCGCTGCACTTCGGATTGGTCGAGCTGAGTGGCGAACACCTTGTCTTCCATCGCCTCGACCTCGGCGTGGATCATCTCCAGCACGGGCATGTAGTTGTCGACGATGAAATCGAGCAGCGCGTAGAGGATGTAGTCCTCGCCATGCGACAGCACTGCCGGACAGGATTCGCAGCGCTGCCGGACGGCAGCATAGGAGGTCGAAGCGCCGTGGCGCACCGAGACCACGTAGCCGCGGCCGACGAAGATGTGGGTTTCGCCGAAGCTGATGCGGCCCTCCAGCATCTGGGCGGTGCGTGCGACGATGAACAGCCCATCGCCGTACTGCTCGACCTTGGGACGCTGGTGCGGCTTGCCGGCATCCTCGACCGCGAGATCGTGGAGACCGAACTGTTTTTGCACACGGGCCAGCAGGGACGGATCGGGCTCGAGCAGGCCGATCCAGACCACGTGTCCGGGCTTGGCGGCCCACTCGCCTGCATCGTCGATGCCGATGTCGGCGAGGCGCTTGCCGCCGGCATAGACGCTCGCGGCGACGACGCCCGGTTCCAGGCCGTGCTGGGGTGCTACTGCGTTTGGATCAACATGCCGCAAGGTAACCTCCATCCTCGCCGCAGCTCGATCTTACGCCTTTGCAGGCCGTGCGCTACGGGGTTTCGCCATCCTTGGCGGCGGCCGCCTTGATGGCGGCGAAGACGCGGAGTGCGGCTTCGAAGTCGGCGGGGTCGAGCGCGCCGAGCACCTGGCGGCGGAGGGCCATGACGTCCTCGTTGACCTCGGCGACGACCTCGCGGCCGCGGTCGGTCAGTGAGACGGCATTGGCACGGCGGTCAGTCGGGTCGGGCTCGCGGGTGACGAGGCCGGAGGCCTGCAACTCATCGATGAGGCGGACGAGCGAGGCGCCCTCGATGCCGATGGCATCGGCGAGGGCGTTCTGGCGGACGTTCTCGCCGAGGCGGTCGATCCAGATCAGCGGCGCGGAGGCGGCTTCGGAGACCCCGTGCTTGGCGGCGACGGCCCGCGCCATCTTGCGCCACAGCCGGCCGGTGAGCAGGAGGTCCCGGGTCAGATCGCGCATCAGGTGTGCAGGATCGCTTGTTGCCATTAGTTAGTATCCTAATTATACGAAGCCTAATTGTACAGCTCCGACGGCGGCACGCGCCACCGGGGCAGGGCCTCGAGGACGCAACGAATGAGTTCGCAACCGAACAACCACAAATGGATGGTGCTGAGCAACACCACGCTGGGGATGCTGGCAGCAACGATCAACGCTTCGATCGTGTTGATCAGCCTGCCAGCGATCTTCCGCGGCATCGGATTGAAGCCGCTCGACCCCGGCAATACCAACGTCCTCTTGTGGACCATCATGGGCTACATGGTGGTGACATCGGTGCTGGTGGTGACCTTCGGCAAGCTGGGCGACATGTTCGGGCGGGCCAAGGTCTACAACCTCGGCTTCCTGGTGTTCACGCTCGCCTCGATCGCGCTGAGCTTCATGCCGACCGGGGATGGCGCGGCGTACTACCTCGTCGGCCTGCGCATCGTGCAGGGCATCGGCGGGGCGATGCTGACCTCGACGGCCACGGCGATCCTCATCGATGTGTTCCCGACCCGGCAGCGCGGGCTGGCGCTGGGGATCAACACCATGGCGGCGATCGCTGGGCAGTTCATCGGGCTGATCCTGGGCGGGCTCTTGGCCGATATCGACTGGCGCTGGATCTTCTGGATCAACGTGCCGATCGGCCTGGTGGGGACCATCTGGGCCTATGTCAGCATGAAGGACTATGTGCCAACGCGGCATAGCAAGATCGACTGGTGGGGCAACATCACCTTCGCGGTCGGGCTCGTGCTGCTGCTGATCGGGGTGAATGACGGTATTCAGCCGTACCACAACGACCTGATGGCCTGGGGCAGCCCTCAGGTGCTGGCGGAACTGGGGCTCGGGCTGGTGTTCCTGGCGTTCTTCTTCTTCATCGAGACGAAGGCGAAGCCGCCGATGATCGACCTGAAGCTGTTCCGCATAAAGCCGTTCTTCGCCGGGATTTCGGCGAACCTGATGACCTCGGTGGCGCGCGGCGGGCTGCAGTTCATGCTGATCATCTGGCTGCAGGGGATCTGGCTGCCGCTGCATGGCTACAGCTTCGAATCGACGCCGCTGTGGGCCGGCATCTTCATGATCCCGCTGACGCTGGGTGTGCTGATTGCCGGGCCGGTGGCCGGCATGCTGGCCGATCGGTTCGGGCAGCGGGCGTTCGCCAGCCTGGGCATGCTGCTCGGGGCCGTGACGTTCCTCGGGCTGATGCTGCTGAATGCGGATTTCGATTACCCGATCTTTGCGACGCTGCTGTTTTTGAATGGCGTGGCCTCCGGGCTGTTCTCGGCGCCGAACGCGACGCAGACGATGAACGCGGTGCCCGCGTCGGAGCGCGGGCAGGCGGCGGGCATCCGCGCCACGGCGATGAATGCAGGGCAGGTGCTGTCGATCGGCATCTTCTTCACGCTGATGATCGTCGGCCTTTCGCTGAGTCTTCCGCAGAGCATGGAGAGCAACCTTATCGCCGAGGGATTGAGCGGGGATATCGCGGCGAGAGTTGCGGCTGCGCCGCCGGTGGCGAGCCTGTTTGCGGCGTTCCTCGGCTACAACCCGATGGGGGAGTTGATCCCGGCCGGTGCGCTGCATTCGCTAACGGCGGCGCAACAGGCGGTGATCACCGGCAAGGAGTTCTTCCCGCACCTGTTGGCGGCGCCGTTCATGGTGGGGATCAAGATCGCTTTCACCATCTCGCTGCTGCTCTACCTGCTGGCGGCGCTGGCCTCTTGGCTGGGTGGCTCGGCCGGCGGCAAGGCGCCGGAGCGGATGCCGGATGGGGCGGAACAGCCGGCCTAAGTGATTGACGTTGCAGGCCGGGGGCCGCACAAGCCTCCGGCCATGACGACGCCCAGGAAGAAGCAGGATAATCGCGCGGCGCTGCCTCTGGTGGCGCCGTTCGTCATCGTCTACGCGGCGCTGTTTCTCTTTCCGACGCTGCAGATGCTGGCGATGAGCCTGACCGACGGGCAGCTGATCCTGCCGGGCGAGTGGGTCGGATTGGCCAATTATCTCAAGCTGTTCCGTGACTGGCGGTTCGGCAATTCGGTGGCCAACACCGCGTATTTCGTGGCGCTGACGGTGGTGCCGGGGACGCTGCTGGGCCTCGGGTTCGCAATGCTGGTGGTGCGGCTCAAGGGGGTCTGGCAGGCGCTGGTGCTGGCGGTGTTCTTCCTGCCGTACATCCTGCCGGTGACGACGGTGACTTCGATCTGGACCTGGTTCGTCTATGGGCCGGGGCAGGTGGTGCTGCCGGACCGGGTGCTGGGGCGGCCACCCTTCGTGCTGCCGATTGCGGCCGTCATCACCGTGTGGTGGACGGTCGGCTTCAACGTGCTGCTGTTCATGGCGGGGCTGAAGAACATTCCGGCGGAGCTGTACGAGGCGGCAAAGCTCGATGGGGCGGGGCGGTGGATGCAGTTTCGCACCATCACCTGGCCGCTGATCTGGCCCGTGACGGCGCTGGTGCTGACCATCCAATTGATCATGCAGATCAAGGTGTTCGACCAGGTGTACCTGCTGGTGCAGGGCGGCCGGGTCGATGCCTCGATGGTGCTGGTGCAGTACATCTACACGCTGGCATTCCAGCGCAACCAGGGCGGCTATGCGGCGACGGTGGCGGTGGCGCTGTTCGCGATCGTGGCGGCGGTTTCAGTGCTGCAGTTCCAGCTGCTGAGGGCGCGGAAGTGATCCGGCGGCTGAATTTTGCCGGGCTAGTGCTCGCGGTGCTGACGATGGCTGCCGCGGTGGCGTGGGCGTTTCCGCTGGTCTGGGCAATCATGACGACGGTCGCGCCGCAGGCGGAAGGGGCGCCGCTCGACGGGCTGGCAGTCTATGCGAAGGCGTTGTTCGGGACACCGATAGGGCTGTGGTACCTCAACTCGCTGGTGACCTCGGGGACGGTGACGCTGGTGGTGATCGGCATAAGTGCCTGTGCCGGTTATGCGATTTCGCAGCTCGAATTCTGGGGCCGGAAGGCGCTGTGGTACCTGATCCTCGCGAGCTTCATGATCCCGGTGCAGGCGCTGATCGTGAACCACTTCCTATTGATGAACTCGTGGAAGCTGATCAACACCTGGGCCGGGGTGATCCTGCCGCAGCTGATCGCGCCGATTGCGGTGATCGTCTACAAGCAGTTTTTCGATAGCGTTCCCAAGGAGTTGGCCGAAGCGAGCAAGGTTGATGGGGCCGGGCATTGGCGGGTGCTTTGGAGCATCCACCTGCCGGTCAACTGGGGGGTGACGGCGGCGCTGGCGATCATCGTGTTCATCGGGGCGTGGAACGCCTTCCTGTGGCCGTTCCTGGTGGTGACCAAGGAGCCGCTGATGAACGTCACGGTGGCGATTGGCCAGGTGGAACAATACCTTGGCGTGGGCGGACTGGCAGCGGCGCTGCTCGCGGGATTGCCGGTGGCGGTGGTCTACCTGGTGTTCCAGAAGAAGGTCACCGAGGCGATCATGCTGTCATCAGGTATCAAGGGCTGACCTATTTTGCCGCGGGTTTGCCGCAAACATGAATGCATTATGAACGGAAATGCATGGCTCAGACGTCGTCGCGCTGAGAGAGCCCCGCAAACCTGAACGCAAACTTAACCGCAGTTCACACGGCATGCGCTGGACGCATAGCTCGGGTGCGCAATACCCTACTGGTTGGGTCGGGTTGGCAGCCTTATATCAGCGTCACCAAACAGAAGGGGAAACCAAATGAACATCCGTCAGAAGCTCTCGCAGTTCGCCGCCTACAACCGCACCGTCCGTGAGCTCTCGCAGCTGAGCAACACCCAGCTCCGCGACCTCGGCATCACCCGCGACGACATCAAGTCGGTCGCCCGTACTGCGGTCAACTAAGCAGCTTTCTCAGCGATGAGATGAACGAAGGCGCCCAGTGGGCGCCTTTTGTTTTTGAGGCGCTGGATCTACTTGGATCGCGCCCCAAGAAATCCCCCCTCTTGGAATTTCTAGGACTTAGCGAAGAGGCTAAGCCCAAGAAATTCCATTCTCCCCCGCAAGGGGGGAGATGGGGCCGGTGCCTGTTGCCCTAACTTCCGTTGAAATGGTCGTAGATCTGTTGCGCCAGTTGGGTCGACACACCCGGGACTGACGCCAAATCGGCGAGGGCGGCGCGGCCGACGGCTTTGGCGCTGCCGAAGCGCTGGAGCAGGGCGCGTTTGCGGGTGGGGCCGATGCCTTCGATTTCGTCGAGCGGGTTGGTGATGGCGGCCTTCTGCCGCTTGGCGCGGTGGGTACCGATGGCGAAGCGGTGGGCTTCGTCGCGGAGGCGCTGCACGTAGTAGAGGACCGGGTCGCGGTGCGGCAGCATGAAGGCCTCGCGACCTTCCATGAAGAACTTTTCGCGGCCGGCGTCGCGTTCCTCGCCCTTGGCGATGCCGATGAAGATCACTTCCTTCTGCAGGTTCAGGCCGGCGATGACCTCGCGCACCGCGTTGAGCTGGCCCGCGCCGCCGTCGATGAAGACGACGTCGGGCCAATCGGGCATGCCGGTGTTCTCGTCCTCGGCTTCCGGCTCGCTCTCGTTGGCGAGGCGGGTGAAGCGGCGGGTCAGCACCTCGCGCATCATGCCGAAGTCGTCACCGGGGGTGATATCGGTCGAGCGGATGTTGAAGGTACGGTAGTACTTCTTGCTCAGCCCCTCTTCGCCGGCGACGACCATGGCGCCAACCGCGTTGGTGCCGGAGATGTGCGAGTTGTCGTAGACCTCGATGCGGCGCGGCGGCTCGTCGAGGCCGAACAGCGTCGCGACACCCTCGAGCAGGGTCTTCTGCGTCGCGCCTTCGGCGAGCTGGCGGCCGAGCGCCTCGCGGGCGTTGTTGAGCGCGTGCTGGACCAGGTCCTTCTTTTCGCCGCGCTGCGGGGTCTGGATCGAGACTTTCGAGCCGAGGCGGGCGGAAAGCGCTTCCTCCATCAGGTCCTTCTCGCTGAGCTCGTGCGAGAGCAGGATCTGCTTGGGCGGGGTGCGATCCTCGTAGAACTGGCTCATGAAGGCCTCGAGCACTTCGGCGTCGGAGAGGGAGGCGTCGGCGCGCGGGCGGAAGGCGTGGTTGCCCCAGTTCTGGAACGCGCGGAAGAAGAACACCTGCACGCAGAACTGACCAGCCTCGTGGCCGATGGCGAAGACGTCGGCTTCCTCGACGGATTTGCTGGCGACATCGCCCTGCGACTGGACCAGCGCCAGCGCCGAGAGGCGATCGCGGAGCAGGGCGGCGCGCTCGAAATCGAGGTTCTCGGCAGCGACGTTCATATCGGCGGCGAGGTGATCCTGCACCGACTTCGACTTGCCGGAGAGGAACTGGCGGGCTTCCTCGACGAGTTCGTTGTAGTCCGGCATTGAGATTTCGCCGGTACAGGGGGCCGAGCAGCGCTTGATCTGATGCAGCATGCAGGGCCGGGTGCGGGCCTTGTAGAAGCTGTCCGAACAGGTGCGGAGCAGGAAGGCGCGCTGCAGGGCGGTGATGGTGCGCTTCACCGCCAGGGCGGAGGCGAAGGGGCCGAAATAGTGACCCTTGATGCGGCGGGAGCCGCGATGCTTCTTCAGCTCGGCGGCTTCGTGCTCGGTGGCGATCAGGATGTAGGGAAAGCTCTTGTCGTCGCGCAGCAGCACGTTGAAGCGCGGCTTCAGGCGCTTGATCAGGTTGGCCTCGAGCAGCAGCGCTTCGGCTTCCGTCTCGGTACGCACGAACTCCATGTTTCGCGTGGCTTCGATCATCCGGCGGATGCGGATGTCGAGGCCTTCGGGACGGGTGTAGTTGGTGACGCGCGCCTTGAGGTTGCGCGCCTTGCCGACATAGACGACCTCGCCGGCCTCGTCGAACATCCGGTAGACGCCGGGCGAGGCGGGCAGGGTTTTGACGAAGTTCTTGATGACTTCGGCGCCGTGAATGGGAGGCGTGTCGGTCATTTGCGCCTCGGGGTCGGACCGCGGCGCGCCGGCCATTCGATATGCTCGCCGCCATCGAGGGCGATCATCTGGCCGGTCATCGCATCGAGGGTGAGGATGGCGGCGACGCCATCGGCGATGCCCTCGGCATCGGCGGCGCGGCCGAGCGGCAGCTCGGTGAGGCGGCGGGCGTGCGCTTCGGGCGAGACATGCGGCGGCGGCACGGTGGGGCCGGGGCCGATGGCGTTGACGCGGATGCGCGGCGCGAGTGACTGCGCGAGGGTGCGCGTCATGGTCCAGAGCACGGCCTTCGACAGCGTGTAGCTGAAGAAGGCGGGCGACAGGTCGAGGACGCGCTCGTCGATGATGTTGACGATGTTGCCGTTGGCATCGGCGGGCACCTGGGCGGCGAAGTCGCGCGACAGGAAAGCGGGGGCCTCCGCGTGGACGGCGAAGTGGGCGTCCCACAGAGCTTCGTCGAGATCGGCGACGGAATCGCGCTCGAACAGCGACGCGTTGTTGACCAGGAGGGTCAGCGGGCCAAACGGTTTTGCGGCGTCGGCGATGAGGCCGGCGCGCTGGCTGCGGTCGGCAAGATCAGCGCCGATGGTTGCCGCCTGGCCGCCGGCAGCGCGGATTTCGGCTGCTACCGCCTCGGCTTTCTCGGCGGAGGAGCGGTAGTGAACGATCACCGCCCAGCCGTCACGGGCGAGACGGCGCGCGATGGCGGCGCCGACGCGGTCGGCGGCACCGGTGACGAGGGCGACACGGCTGGGATCGGCCGGGGAATGTTCGGGTGCGAATGTCATGAGTCGAGCCGAAAGATAGGGCTTCGCGCTCGCCGCTTCAATTGACGGCGATGCGGTGTGCGACACCCAAGTTGTGACCGCGGCGGAGTGCCGATCGGCAAGCAGAGGAAGCTTTGGCGGCGGGTGACAATTGGCGGTCGGGGCAGATTTCCCCCGCTGCTTCAAGTACGTGCCAGCTTGTGACTACCGACTCTCTGCAATCGGGCGTAACGTCGCACTTGCGAGTTGGGGGCCACTCGGCTTCCACAAAGCTGGATCTGAGGAGCGTCCAATGGAAGCAATTATTCCGATTCTCGTTCAACTGATTGGCGGCGGCGTTGGGGGTAACGGCATTGCGGCCGTGCTCAAGCAGGTCAATCTCGGACCGGTGGGCAACACCATCGCCGGCGCGCTCGGCGGCTGGCTGGGCACATGGCTGGCGGGCATGATCCCTGGGCTTTCCGGCCTCGTCGGCACCGCAGCGGCGGCAGCCGGCACGGGCGGCATGGACTTCGGCGCGCTGGCCGGGCAGGGCCTTACGGGCCTCGTCGGCGGTGGCCTGTTGACCACGATCGCCGGCCTGATCAAGAACGCCACGATGAAGAGCAGCTGATCACCGATCGCTGATAGTTCCCGTTGCTTGCCCCGGGCGGTCCGCCCGGGGCTTTCGACTGCATAGAGTAGTTCCATGACTGAGCCCCAAGCCGGGCAACCGCGCCGCCGCGCCGACAACATCGCGCTCGGGATCGGCCTCACCCTCCTCGCCATCGTCATTTTCGGCGTGCAGGACGCAGTGTCCAAATCGCTGGTGCAGACGCATTCGCCGTTCCAGATCGCGATGCTGCGGTTCTGGGCGTTTGCGGCGTTCTCGCTGGTGCTGGTGAGCCGGCAGGGGCCGCTGAAAGAGGCGTTCCGCTCGAAATATCCGTGGCTGCAGGTGCTGCGGGCGATCCTGCTGGTGGTCGATATCTGGTTCTTCGCCATGGCGCTGAAGACGGTGCCGCTGGCGGAGCTGCAGGCGGTGGTGCTGGTCTACCCGCTGATGGCGACGCTGGTGGCGATCCCCATCCTCGGCGAGCGCGTCGGGGTGTTCCGGCTGGTGGCGGTGTTCATCGGCTTCTGCGGCGCGCTGGTGATCGTGCGGCCGGGCGGGCTGCCGATCGATGGCGGGGTGATTTTCGCCATCCTCTCGGCGGCGAGCTACGCGATCTACATCGCGCTGACGCGAAAAGTGTCGAGCACCGACACGACGGCGACCAGCATGGTCTATGTCGGGGTGGGCGGGCTGCTGCTGACCACGGCGGTGGGCGTGTTCTTCTGGGAGCCGATGGACCTGGGTGCCTGGCTGCAGATGGGGCTGGTGATGGTCACCTCGACGGCGGCGCACGGCCTGATGATGGTGGCGCTGTCGCGGGCGCCGGCCAGTACGCTGCAGCCGTTCAACTATTTCGCGCTGCCATGGGGCATTTTCCTCAGCTACCAGGTTTTCGGGCACCTGATCGATCCGGTGGCGCTGATCGGCGGTGGGATCATCGTCGGGGCGGGCCTCGTGGTGATGGCGCGCGAGCGTCATCTGAGCCGGGTGGGGCGGGTGACCGCGCCGACCGAGGTGGAAGAAGAGACGCCTCGTCATTGAGCAGGGGCGTTGCCGGTGAATTGGGCCGCCCCCTCCACCAGCTTCGCTGGTCCTCTCCCCCGCCACGCGGGAGGATCACTGAGAGGCCGGTGGCCACCGCATCTTGAATCGGCGGTCCCTCGGGGACATCTGATGGGCGACGGGCGTTGATGGTCCCGGGGAAGGGGATTGGCCGATGGTTGTGTTGCTGGAAATCGTGCTGGTGCTGGGGCTGATCGGGCTGGTCGGGAGCTACTTCTTCCGCGGGCGGCGCGATGCCGAGCGGCACGAAGTGATCGAGCGGCGCGTCGAGGCCTACATGCAGACGATCCGTCGTGAAGGCGGCTCGGAGCTGGCGGCGATGGGCGATCTCGAGCTCAAGGACCTGCTGCTGTCGAGCGCCAGGAACCTTCGGGTGCAGGCGGAGCGCAAGTGGTACATCCTGCTCGGCGGCGGCGCCGCGGCGGTGCTCGCGGCGATTGCCATCGGCACGGAAGAGGGAACGCGCGGTTTCGGCATCGTGCTGCTGGTGGCGGCGCTGGCGCTCCACGGGATCAACGAATTCCTGGGACGGCGCATGCGCGAGCCGCTGGTGGCGCGTGGGATCGACGTGGAGCGGCTGCGGGTCGAGTAGGGAGCGGGCTGCGTCTGCGGCCGCCCCCTCCACCAGCTTCGCTGGTCCCCCTCCCTCGCCACGCGGAGGAGGATCAGAGCCGGCGCATCTTGCCGACCATGAAGACGACGGCGCCGGCGATCACCAGGACGATCGGCGCCAGCACCATGAGCGACAGGATCGTGCCGTCGATGTGAATGGTGCCGTTCTTCTGCAGCTCGGAGAGCCCGAAGCGCTCGATGAAGAAGATGCCCAGACCCAGGCTGGCGAGGGTCGAGGCGAGCTTCACGTAAGGCTTCATCTGCTGAGTAGCCATGGGGGGCACCGGGCGCTGGTTTGCGGACTCTATCTCTGTCGCGCTTTCGAACCGGAAAAGTCTGCAACTTTTCCTGAAAACGCTCCCTAAATAGGCCGCGGCTCAGCGCCCGGCAAGCGGGTCAGTTGCTGAAGCAGAACGAAACGTTCGGACGGCCGAAGCAGGCCTGGCTGCGATAGAACGGGCGATAGCGGAAGCGCGGACGCTCCAGGTAGAAGCCGTCATCATAGTCATCGTAGTAATCGTCGTCGTAGTAGTCGCGATCGCGGTAGCGGTCGGCGTTGAGATAGTTGGCGTTCACCCAGCCATCCGGGCCGCGCTGCTCGATGAGGCACCAGGCCCCCTTGCAGTAGTCGATCTCGACCCGCTGGCCCGGGCGGAGCACGCCGACCACCGGGTAACCGGTACCGGCGCCGGCGCGGATGTTGACGGTGGATGAGGCGTAGGCGCTGGCAGCGCTGGCGGCGCCGATCCCTGCGGCGAGAACTACGAGCGCGCCGGCGAGACCGAGGGCGAAGCGGCGGAGGGGCATGACGGACTCCTTTCAGGAGCTAACTTGGTCGCAACCATTGATTTCGTCGCGCTTTCGAACCGGAAAGTCCGAAAGCGCCTGTCCCCAAACGCGGCCAAACTGCTCCGGGTTTCCTGAACCGAAAATGAATGCCCCCGGAGCAGGCTCCGGGGGCGGAATTCGCGATGGTCGGCTGGGCGTTTCGCCTGACGGCGAAGCCGCCCGGTTAGTAGCCGGGGTTGCCGCCCATGCAGAACTGGGCGTTCTTGCCATCGACGCAGAAGCCGAAGCCGATGCCCGGCTTGCTCGGATAGACCGGGTAGGACGGGCCATCATCGTAGTAGTCGAAATCGAGGACGCTGGCCTTCACCCAGCCGTCCGGGCCGGGGATCTGCAGCTTGAACCAGTTGTTCCACTGGGCGATGACCTTCACCTTGTCGCCTTCGTAGACGGTGTTGACGACCTGCGAGCCATTGCTGTGGTTCTTGCGGACGTTGGCGTCGTTGTCGACATAGGCCCAGGTGGCGGCCATGGAGGCGCCAGCGGTGGCGAGGACGATGGCGGTGGCGAGGGCCGCAGTCTTGATGCTGGTGATGAACATGACGGGATCCTTCTTTGGAGTCGTTGAAGTCGTTAGGTGGCATCGCTGCCTTGTCATGAGGTGTAGCAGGACCAACCTGAACGCAGCCTGAAACCCCCGTTTAGCCTGACTTCACCGCGTTGGTAGCCGCCGGAATGCAAAACGCCTCCGGGAAAACCCGGAGGCGCAACGCTGGACCGATGGAGTCAGGTGGGCTCAGTAGCCGCCGCTCAGGCAGAACGAGGCGCTCTGGCCGTTGATGCAGAACGAGCCGCCGTAGCCATAGCCGTAGCCCGGGAACGGGCCGGGGAACTGCGGGCCGAAATCGAGCACGTTGCCCTTCACCCAGCCATCCTGGCCCGGGATCTGCAGCTTGTACCAGTTGTTCCACTGGCCAACGACCTTCACCTGCTGGCCGGCCTGGACCCAGTTCACGCTGGCCGAGTTCTGCTTGTGGTACTGCTTGACCTTGGTGTTGTTCTCAACCCAGGCGTACTGGGCAGCCATCGAAACGCCGGCGGTGGCGATGACGACGAGAGTGGCGAGAGCGGCGGTCTTCAGGGTGCGGAAAGACATCTTCGGTTTCCTTCATTGCATGGTGGCATCACTGCCTTGACCGTGAACTTAGAAGGATGTGCCTGAACCGAAGCTGAAACTGTCGTTCAAGTAGAATGATTTAGCGCGTTGCGCCAAATCCGTTCATCATTGTGGCGGTTGAGCGCGAGGCTACCAGCAGAAGATGCTGGTGTGATCGTCGTCGTCACAGGTGTCGATGGGATCGAGCGGATCGAAGCCCTCGAACTTGTACGGCGTAACCTCGAGCTTGGCGCCGGAGCCGACGAGATAGGAGCCGCGCACCCAGCCGGCGGGCTCGCCGTCCCTGCCGAGGAACAGGCACCAGTTGGAGTCGCGGGTGCAGCGCTGCAGGCGCACCTGGGTGCCCTCCGGCAGCGTGCCGATGGTGCGGTAGCCGGCGCCCGGGCCGCTGCGGACGGGGATATCGGCAGAGGCGCGCGCGGTGCCGCGCGACGCGGCCTCGGCGGGCAGGACGGTGAGGCTTGCGGCGAGGAGACTGAGGGCGAGGATGGCGGTGCGCATCGGGAGGCTCCGGTTTGTTCTTGTTGCTCTTATGGCAGTTCAGCAACGCCGGAAAGCGGGCGAAATCGGGGCACGTACAGTGAGGTTCGACGTGCGGCGGGCATCGAAGTAATCAGTAGCGGATCGGGCGGCGGCGCTTGATCTCGGCGATGCGCTCGGCGTCGGCTTCGGCGCTGAGGTAGCGGCCGCGCTCGAGGATCTCGAGGGTGTATTCGCGATAGGTGAGGCCCATGGCTTCGGCCCGGCGGGCCCGCATCACTGCAATATCGTAGGGCACGTCGTTGAAGGCTTTTTCGCTGGCCGCCTTCCATTCGAAATAGTTGCCGATGCCATTGTCGCCCCAGGGTCGTGCGGAATCGTTGAGCGGCGGGCCGCCGTTCGACAGAGGGGCGGTGGGGGTGGGGGCGGCCGGGGTGTCGAAATCCTGCCGGCCGTCGAAGGTCTGACGCTTGAGCATGGTGCCATGTTCGGGCGGCGCGGGCACAAGATCAATGCAGGCGGCTTGATGGCTGCCATCAACGTGGCGGATGGCTCAGGCCACGATATGCGTAGTAACCGGCAGCCACGGTTTGTGATGCCGTGGCGCAGGCGAAGGGGCGTATGATCGCGCCACGGGGAGCCTTCATTCGAGGAGAGCTCGAAATGCGAGAGGGTCTGTCGTTCGCCGCCGCCGCACTGCTTGCCGTCGCCATGCTCGTGCCCACCGCGTCCCTCGCGACGGACGGGCGCGGCGCGATCAAGGGCTGCGAGACCAACAAGCACTGCACCTACAACGTCAACGATGATGGTTCGGTGGACCTCGACGTGGTCCAGGCGGACGGATCGTACAACTGGGTGCATTGCCCGCCGCGGGGCGACTGCATCTGCAAGGTGTGCCGCACCAAGGGCGGCGACCTGACCGGCATCGCCGGCGCGAACAAGTTTCTGGGGTCGCTCGCCGTGCAGTAGGCGGCGTCAGGCGCGTGTTTCGGCGCCAGTGACGGCGCCGAACAGCCGCTCGAGGAAGCCCTCGCGGTTGCCGCCGGCTTCCTTCTTGAGCTGAACCAGAAGCGCGCTGGTGGCATCGAGCCGCTGGCAGGCGAGGGTGGCGACGTGCAGCGCGGCCATCGGGCTCTGCTCGAGCCAGCGTAGCCCATCCTCGATGTGGCGCACTTCGACCGGGGTCAGCGCCGTGACGGTGGCCGAGTGATCGGCGCCGAGCAGCACACTCATTTCGCCCACCAGCGTGCCCGGCTCGCTGATCCGCGCCACCTCGACGCCGTCGCGCTCGACCACCAGCCGGCCGGAGACGAGCACGAACAGCTCGCCGCGCGACTCGCCGGTTTCGATCAGCCGCTCACCGCGCTCGAGGCCCAGGGTCGGATAGGCATTGGTCAGCGCCAGGAGGTTGGCCATGGTCGAAAAATCCCCGATTTCCGCGCGTCACCGCGCACCCGCCGAGGGAGCATAGCGTGGTTGCGTGGCGGCGGGAACGGGGGCGCCGGCGGCGATGCAGCAAGTCGCGGAAGTGTTGCCCAACAGCACGGGCGCGTGCCACATCTTGCTGATTGGGAGGGGGCTCCCGCAATGATTTGGAGTGTTCATGCAATACTTGTTCGGGTCGATCGCTGTTGCTGCGATCTTGCTGTCCGGGCCGGCCTTGGCCGAAACCGACTGGAGTGCCTATGGCGACTTCAGCTCGACGCGCTGCGAGGACAGCAGGACCATCGCCGACATGACGGAGTCGGCCAAGGGACTGAAGTATGCCGACGGCCGACCGGTTTTTTCCTATGTCAGCGGGCTGAAGGTGATCAGCTCCAAGACCGTCCGGGCGACGCGCAACACGCTGACCTGCCTGGTGCGTATCAGCGTGGTGCACGACGGCTCGCGCCACACCTATAGTGGTCGGCACACCGTAAGACTGTTCAGCGGCGGCCGGTGGACGACGTCGTTTCAAGCGAACTGACGGCGGGTATTCGAGAGCCAGCGAAGCGGACCCCTTTGTGGGCATCGGCGAAGCCGGGCCGGGCAAGTCGGCTGGATGGCTACCAGCTGCTCGGGGGGTTAGCGGAGCATCACCTGCGAGAGCGGCAGGAACTTCGTTCCGCCTTCGGCGGGGGTGAGGACGTAGCCGCCCTGGTCGCAGAGATTGACCCGGCCATCGCGCCGGTTCTCGCCGACACGGGCGCTGACCGCGGCGGTGCATTCGTTGCCGGGAACCGTGACGTTGAAGGTGATGCGGGCGCCCGGCGCGATCTTCTTGAAGCCGCTGACCTCGCCGCCTTTCACCTTGAAGCTGGTGATCGGCTTGGTGAGGTTGTTGTGCAGCATGAAGGCGTGCTCGGCGGCTAGCCCGGGCAAGGCGACCGACGCGAACAGGCCGGCGAACACAGCAAGGACGACCAGGCGCATGGTGGACCCGTGAGTTTGGAGCGGCGCGGGTGGTAACCCGCGATGGAGCAACCGTTGGTTGCCCGTGCCGGAGCAACCGTTGGTTGCCCGGGGTTAGCGGGGGAAGGCGCCTTGCGGGGCGCTGAACATTTCCTGCCGGTCGGCCGGCGGGGCGGGCGTTTCGTCGCTCGGCAGATGCAGGGCGCTGAACAGCCGGCTCATCAGGTCATTCTCACGCTTTCCGCCCTGCTTGCGCTTGTGCTCGACGAGGAGCGCCGAGGTGGCGTCGAGCCGGCTGGCCATCAGGTACGCCATGCGGAAGGCGAAATCGGCGTCGTTGGAGAGGGTGCTGCGGGCATCGGAGAACACCCGCACGCGGCTCTCCTTGACGGCGCGCACCGTGGCGCTGGTCGGGGTGCCGAGCACCACCGACATCTCGCCGACCACCGAGAAGGGCCGCGATACCGTGGCGATCTCGACGCCGTCGCGTACGACGCCCAGTTCGCCCTCCTCGAGCACATAAAGGCTGCCGCCCGGCGCCCCCTGGGTGATCAACACCTCTCCGGGCGTCAGGCGGACGGTGGTGTAGGACGATGCAGGCGTGACTGGATTACTCATGGTGCGGCTCCCCCAACCGGCAAAGGTGACAACGTATGCCTTTGGTCGACAGGTGGAAAGAGGCGCGCGACGACGCCCGACGGCCGGGGGCCTCGGGGGATGCGGCAGGCGAAGGACTGCGCCGGCGGGGCGTTGCCCCAAGCGGTCGTCCGCAATGACTAGGCAAGGCTTCGCCCCGCCGGCAGCAACCGGGCATTTCCACCTCGCTCCGGCGGACCGCGGGCTTTCCCCGGAACCGCAGCGCCTGGCCACCGGATGGCAGAGCCACCGGCCTCCCGCAGGAGAGGGCTTATCCCCGCGGTCCAGATCCACAGAACAAGCTCCGGACGTTTTCGCGCAGGCACCCCAACTCGGCCGTGTGCTTCAGCAGGTGGGTCTTGCCGGGATACTTCTTCTGCAGGTGGCCGGGCGGCGGCTGGTGATTGGTGGTCGGGGCGTCAATGTTCTGAAGGCGGGCGGGACTTCAGATGCAGATAGGACCTATTTGCAGGAGCGCTGGGCGTGAGGGATGGGTGTTGGGGAAGGCGAGGCGCGAGGAATGGGTGTGGGGAAGGCTCGGCGCGGGAGGGTTAGGCGGGTGGCGTGGATGAGGGGGAAGCTGGCGGGAGAAGTGGGGACGGAGGGAGGACCGCAAAGGGCGGAGTAGCAGAGGCAGAGGCAGGGGCAGGGGCAGGGGCAGGTGGCTGGTTCAGGAGGTCCGGATGGCCGACCACTATTATGTCAACGACAACGCCCAGCCGAACGGCGATCACGAGGTGCACAAGGACGGCTGCGGCTGGCTCGCCATGGCGCAGAGCAAGACGTATCTCGGATATTTTGCGACATGCAGTGAAGCCGTGGCGGCGGCCAGGTTGAAGTACCGGCAGTGCAACGGCTGCGCCTATTGCTCGGCGGCGTGCCACACGGGGTAGGGGCGCGCTTGCACTGCCGCTGTGGGCGGGGCTTACTTCGCTGGGGGGATCATCGATGGCGAAAGACTGGTCGCTGGCTGCCGCGTTGCACATTTTGGGGCGGCCGGGAAGAATCCGCGATGGAGCGGTCGGCGCGGAGCCCGGATGGGGCGACGGTCGTGCTCACGCTGTGGCGCGACGAGTTCGACTACACGACCACGCCGATCTCCTACAGCAGCTTTGGCCACAAGGTGGACCTGTGGCTGACGCGTCCGGGCAACCGGGAGCGGCTGGAGAACCTCATCCGGGCGCGGGACAGATGCGGCGGGCTGTTCCGCGTCGTCATCACGGTGGCCGAGGACGTCAACGCCGGCTCCCGAAGGATCTCCAGCTGCGCGCCGCAGCCGCGAATGATCATGCGGATTGTTGAGCTTGATGAGACGACGGGGGAGTTTCGGGCGGAGTTGGCGGGGGATGCGGGGGCGGGGTAGGAGTCCCGGGGTGGAAGAACGGCTGGGCTGCAGTACGTCCCGTTCACCCCCCGAGGAAGCGGAGGAGCCGCGCGCGAAGGGGTTCCGCTTCCCGATGTACCGGCCGGACGAAGACGAGTTCCGCCTCAGCCTGCCGCTGCAGACGATCGAGGAGCGGGTGCAGGGGACGCTGACGATCGAGCAGGGGTGAGTCTGCGACGCAGGGGCCAGAAGGAGGGCAGCTTTGAAAAACAATTGGGGTGTCGAGCTAAATGGTCAGGACCAAGACCGCGAGATTTGGCGCAAGATTCTCAAGTTGCCGTTTGATCCCTATGTCGAGGAGGTAAAGGACGAGCGTGGAAACTACCTCGCACTAAGGTCGTCGGCTTTCGATGGGCTGACCACTGGTTCGGAGGTGCACGGAGCAGCGAGGCAACTCTTTGCCACGCTCAACGTAGTCATGTCGCAGAATGTCGACGCCGACCCGGTTTCCGCAGGAGCGGTAGTTGAGTTTGTTGCCGATGGAACGCCTCGCCGACAGCACTTCCTTGAAGCCGAACCCATCGTCCTGCGACTGAGGTTCGGCCTTGCCGAACTCACGCTGAAGGACGGCCACGGCAACGTGATCCCTCCGCCAGTCAGGCCAACTGTGGCACAAGAGTGGATGCGGGCAGCGGCGCTGGAACCGGAGATTGGCAATGCACTTCGCTATTTGGCCGGCAATCCGGGATGGGTAGAACTCTACAAGGCGTACGAGGCGATCAAAGGTCTAGTCAACGGGGGCATCTCCAAAAACGAGATAGAACGCTTCAAGCAAACAGCCAACGTCAGCAACCGGCACCACCCCAATGACACGTGGAAGCCTCACAAACGTCCGATGCAACTCTGGGAGGGACGTGCGCTCATCACAGGCTGGATATCTGCCGCAATTGCAGATGTCTTGGCGAGGAATCCTTGATTGCGGGGCGCAACGACGCGACCGTCGAAAGATGACACACGGGCTGCAAAATACGTTTGCCCTCGCAGCTAGTTGATCTGCATCTCGCATAGATCAAGAAATGAGCGGAACAATGTGCGGGGAACCAATCCCAAGTGGTTTCTGAGGACGATGTCGATCATATGCCAAAGCAGCTTTGGTGTTTGGTATCTGCGGAGGGGGTCCACAACCTCTAGGATCGCCGTCTCGAGGCTGTGGCCGTTTGCAGTTAGGTAGCGGCCGTCATGCTTCAGGGTGATGCCATTTTGATAGGCGACGTCGACGCCAGCGGCCGGGCCAGTAAGCTTCATTCTGGCCAAAACACGGGAGCAAAGCTCCGACGTTGCCGCCTGGAGGTCCGCCGAGTCAGCGGTCGCGATACCTGTATAAGTGAGCGAGGTCTGTAGTCCCCAATCGGCTAATAGCCCGGGGCGTTCGTTGAGGGCTGCGGCGAGAACAAGGACCGGGTCCAGCAGGTAGTTTTCAATGGCGTAGCGTTCACCGCTGCCTAGTACCAGTACTCGGTCCGTCGGGTCGTTCTTGGCGTCCCAATCAATTAACCCAAGGACCGACACGTTTCCACCGCTAGCCAACGCCGTCACTGTTGAAAGCACCTGAGCTGACCCCGAGGCCCCCAACCCTGCCGTCCCCACGCCGACAAACGCTAGCGATCTCTCGCTCGCAATCTCCCCGGATAGAAGCTGATAGAGCAGCGAATACCTTTCCGCGTCGAGATCGCTCTCTACAAATACCTGTCGCCGTCCAGAGAAATCGATCGACATGGTAGGTATTTCGGCAGTCAACGTCGCTATTGCTCTCCTCTTGGTGTCGTGACCTATCAGGTTGGTTCCGACTTCAATCAGATGGATGCTTTCATCAGGTGCCACGGCAACGGTGGACGGCGAGTGAGTAACGAAGATGACGCCTATTCCGTACTGCTTCACGATCACTTCGGTAATGGTCGAGATCAGCATACGAGCCATAGAAGGATGCAGCGGTGCATCGATCTCGTCAAAGAGGAGCAGCTTAGGTCGCATCACCGAATGTCGATCGTCCTCTGAGTAATAGAGGCAGAACGCGAAGGACATCAGGACTTTTTCGCCGGACGACAGGTCGCCAAAATCGACCGGTTGGCCAGTAGATATCTTGGTAAGTGTCGGCTTGTAGCGGGTAATCGAGTAAGACGTCGGATGGTCGATCTCGAAATCCATTTCCGCGCGCTTCAAAATTCCATTTACGAAAATCCACGGAGGCTCACCGTTGAGCGACTTGAACTCTTCGTCCGTCAATGGCGGAGCATCAGTCTCGCGTCCTTGCGCCGCGTCGAGCTGGCGGAGTCGGTTATCCCGGTCTCGTACGAAATAGCTTAGAAACAGATTAGCAAAACTATGCTGAAACATATCGTCGTCGAAATGCGTATAAGGACGCTTATCGAAGAAGCTGTTGTCTAAGTCGAACAAATCATTCGGCGACGACTCAAGTTCGTCGACTAGATGCAGTCTTCGTCGATCCTGTCCCGACTGTTGGCGAAGGAAGGCTATGAGGGTTGACTTTGAACCATCGAGAAAGTCGGCGGCTGCGACAACCTGTGGAGAAGTGCCGTAGATGGAAATAATCGTATCCCGGGAAAGCGTTCGGGCGCGCCACGGGTCGCTCGCAAAATCGGAGAGCATGCCGGCGTCGCGGAGGCGGTTTGTTAGTTTGGTCAGCCTAGACCGACGGTGTTCGTCGACCTGTTGCAGTATGAAGTCACGATCCGAGTAGACGGAGTTCACCTCTATTGGCGCGGTGCTGCTCGGAACAAAAGTATTCCAATCATAGTAGCGAATGTCCTGGGTTGGGGTAGGCGCGACGTCGGCTGTGACCTTTCCTTCTGTCAACGCCCGCAACAGGTGTGTCTTGCCTGCCCCGTTCACGCCGGTCAGCAACGTAAAATCGGGGAGTCTTGTGTCAGGGAGTTGGACGATAGATCGGTAGGGATCTACTTGGTGCAGCAACATAGGGGAAGCCCGCAGCGATAAATCACTCGTCACGAGCTTGGCTGCTGTCATAAGTGTCTGGCAAGCGTTTGCCGAGCATCGTTACCAACTAACGGCTGCATCGACGTCGAAATAGACGATGCTGGCAGAGAGTCAGTCGGGTGATCCGGGGGCAAGCCCGGGGTGACGGCCGCTAGGGGCTGGTGAGCCCCGACGAAATCCGGGTCAGGAGTCTTCTTTGGCCTCCAGCACATCCAACTCCATCTCCCGCAGCCGATTGACCTCGTCGCGGAGCCTCGCCGCCTTCTCGAACTCGAGGTTGGTCGCCGCCTCCCGCATTTCGCGTTCGAGGTCCTTGATGACTGCCGCCAGGTTGGCGCCGGCTTGCACCTTTTCCTTGCCGGACTTGTCCTTGCCGATCGAGACGGTGACGTGGTCCTGCTCGTAGATCGAGTCGACGATTTCCTTGATGTTCGACTTCACGCTCTGCGGGGTGATGCCGTTGGCTTCGTTGTAGGCCTGCTGCTTTTCGCGGCGGCGGTTCGTCTCCGCCATGGCGCGGTCCATGGAGCCGGTGATGTTGTCGGCGTAGAGGATGACCTTGCCGTCGACGTTACGCGCCGCGCGACCGATGGTCTGGATCAGCGAGGTCTCGGAGCGGAGGAAGCCTTCCTTGTCGGCATCGAGGATGGCGACGAGGGCGCATTCGGGGATGTCGAGGCCTTCGCGCAGGAGGTTGATGCCGACGAGGACGTCGAAGGCGCCGAGGCGGAGGTCGCGGATGATCTCGATGCGCTCGATGGTGTCGATGTCGGAGTGCATGTAGCGGACGCGGATGCCCTGCTCGTGCATGTATTCGGTGAGATCCTCGGCCATGCGCTTGGTGAGCACGGTGACGAGGGTGCGGTAGCCGGCCTTCGACACCTGGCGGATTTCGTCGACGACGTCGTCGACCTGGGTCTTGGCGGGGCGGATCTCGACCGGGGGATCGATCAGGCCGGTGGGGCGGATGACCTGCTCGGCGAAGACGCCGCCGGATTGCTCCATTTCCCAGGCGCCGGGGGTGGCCGAGACGTAAACGGTCTGCGGGCGCATGGCGTTCCACTCCTCGAAGCGGAGCGGGCGGTTGTCCATGGCGGAGGGCAGGCGGAAGCCGTATTCGGCGAGGGTGGCCTTGCGGCGCAGGTCGCCGCGATACATGGCGCCGAGCTGGCCGACGGTGACGTGGCTTTCGTCGATGAAGACGAGGGCGTTGTCGGGCAGGTATTCGAACAGGGTCGGCGGCGGCTCGCCGGGCTTGCGGCCGGAGAAGTAGCGCGAATAGTTCTCGATGCCGGCGCAGGAGCCGGTGGCTTCCATCATCTCGAGATCGAACAGGGTGCGCTGCTCGAGGCGCTGCGCCTCGAGGAAGCGGCCGGCGCCGTTGAGTTCCTGCAGGCGCGCGGCGAGTTCCTTGCGGATCTCCTTGATGGCGCCGGTGAGGGTGGCGCGCGGCGTCACATAGTGGCTGTTGGCGAAGATGCGGACCGAGAGCAGGTCGGACGACTTCTTGCCGGTGAGCGGATCAAACTCGGCGATGGATTCGATCTCGTTTCCGAACAGGGTGATGCGCCAGGCGGCATCCTCATAGTGGGCGGGGAAGAGTTCGACGGTGTCGCCGCGGACGCGAAACGTGCCGCGGACGAAGCCGGCGTCGCCGCGCTTGTACTGCAGCTGGCTGAGGGAGCGGAGCAGCTCCTGGTGGTCGACCTTCTGGCCCTTGCGCAGGTCGAAGGTCATGGCGGTGTAGTCTTCCACCGAGCCGATGCCGTAGATGCAGGAGACCGAGGCGACGATGATGACGTCGTCGCGTTCGAGCAGGGCGCGCGTCGCCGAGTGGCGCATGCGGTCGATCTGCTCGTTGATGGTCGATTCCTTCTCGATATAGGTGTCGGTGCGCGGAACGTAGGCCTCGGGCTGGTAGTAGTCGTAGTAGGATACGAAGTACTCGACGGCGTTGTCGGGGAAGAACGACTTCATCTCGCCATAGAGCTGGGCGGCCAGCGTCTTGTTAGGGGCGAGGATCAGCGCCGGGCGCTGGGTGCGCATGATGGTCTGGGCGGCGGTGAAGGTCTTGCCGGAGCCGGTGACGCCGAGCAGCACCTGGTCGGTCTCGCCGTTATCGACGCCTTCGACCAGATCGGCGATGGCAGTCGGCTGGTCGCCGCGCGGCTCGTAGGCAGTGACGAGCTTGAACGGCACGCCGCCCTCGGATTTGTCGCGCGGGGCGGGGCGATGGGGCTTCCACTCGGTGTTGCCCTCGACCTCCTTGCGGCCGTGCAGGATGATGTCCTCGAGGGCCTTCACGGTGGCGGAGATGCCAACGGTCTGCGCGCCGGCCAGCGACTGGCCGGGCATGTTCTTGGCCTTGACCTTCTTCTTGCTGGTCTCCAGCGCCTCGCGCAGCTGCTCCATGACCTCGGGGTCCTTGGCGGCCTGGCGGGAGATGTCGCGAGCGGTGACGCGGCCTGACGGGAGGTGGCCGAAACCGGCTTGGTCCGACTCGCCCATGCCGCCGAAATCCGGGCGATCGACCGAGTTGGCCTTCGACTTGGGGGCTTTGAGCTGCATGCCGGTGGCGGCTGAGCGATCGGATTTCTTCGGCTTGGCGGGCTTTTCCAATGGCTGGGGGACGAGCGGCTGAATGCCGGTGCCGGCGGCTTCGGCGGCACGGCGGGCGGCATTGTCGAGGGCGCGCTTGTTCTTCAGCCGCTCCTGCGGGAGCCGCTTGTTCAGGCGCTCATCCTCGGCCTTCTCGATCTCGCCGAGGAAGTCGTCGATGGAGAAGTCGGTGGCGGCAGGCTTCTTCGGAGCGGGCATGGTGAGACTCGCGGGGCAAACAATGGCGTCAGCGGTCACCATAGATAGGTGTGCTGTCAGGTAGTGTCAGTATTCGGATGCGAGACGCTAGCATGCGGCGAACGGAAAGGGAACACCCGTGCGCTGGGCGGCGAGCTGTGCGAATCAGCGTTGAGCGCCGTCAGGTTCAGTGCTAAGGATCGCGGCAACAATAAAAGTTGCGGTCAATACTACATATTCTATCGAACTGCCGAGAACTGTGCTGCGCGTGAAAAGCGGAGTCGCAAATGGCTAGTGATATGAGTGGTGTATACTGCATCGATGACCTGATCGTGCGGGTCACACGTACAGATCCTCCATGGCTGATCATCTTCGCTTTGGGCAGGGCCGCCACGACAGGTTGGTCCGATGCGCAACTGTCGATGCATGTGCACATAACGCCGCCCGAGGACGGAGTGCAGGGCTACGAGTTTGTTGCCCGCGCGCCGGCAGCCGGCGACATAACCTTGCCGGTGCTTACACCGATCAGTGCGGTTGCCGAACTGCAGGCGGTCGACATCGACAACTACTGGGGACCGGGTAAGCCGTTGAAGGGCATCAGGGTGTCGGCCGTCGAAAACGCAAAGACGGTCGAGGTGGTGGGCCAGGACGAGGCCGCACAGGTCGGCGCGTTGATGACGCCCCGCGCCACGGTCAGCTACGTGGCTACGACGACGGTGCAGAACGTGCCGGGGTTCCAGGCTGACATCCGCCCGCTGTTCCGGGATCGGGACGCGACCGTGATGCTCGCGGTCGCCGGCTTCGACCTGCACAGCTATGACGATGTGAAGGCCAATGCCGATGCGATCGCCCGTAAGCTGCGGATCAACATGCCCTGCGACGGGCTATGGCCGGAAGCCGACATCGTGAAGTTCGAGAGCTGGATTGCCGGGGGCATGCTGGCCTGACGGGATCGTTCCGCCTGACAGGCGACAACTCAAGCGAGGTCTGGTGATGAGACTGCACAAGCTTCTACGCTCGAGCCTGCTGGGGCTCCTTGCCGCGATGATCGCCGGGGTAAGCCCGACGCTCTCACAATCGGTCCTCTCGGCGTTGCCACCTCAGGGATCGGCGGACCAGACTGGACGGCTGCTGATCGGCCGCGGTGAGGATTACGTTCCGAGCACGGTGGACGCCGAGGTGCTGTTCACCGACCTCGAGGGGTCGATGAAGAAGCGCCGGGACTTTGCTTGGGGTGTCATCGAGCGGATGCTGAAGCCGGTGACGATCACGCTGCTGGATGGCGTCTCAACCGTCGATGTGCCGCTCTGGCAGACCTGGTACGAGGGCCGGCGGTCGGGAGCGTCGGGCAACCAGGAGCTGAACAGCCTGGTGCAGCTGTACTTCAGCAAGCTCAAACCGGTGCTGGATGCCAATCCGGCAGCGGATATCGAGCCGGTCATCACCGAAACCATGGCGGCCTTTTCGGAGAAGAACCTTGGGGCGACGCTGAACGACGCAGACCTGTCGCAGACGCTACACCAGTTCGACGGCACGGCAGCGGCGGGAAGCTTCCTGGGGCAGGGCACAACGGCGTTCAGCCCGTCGTTCGTCGAGCACGTGCTGAGGGAAGCTCGCGGCATCGACGAGTGCAAGCTGGATGTGGCGAAGGCGGACAAGGAGCCGCCGAGCGCCGACCAGTTCTCCTGGTGCATGGACGAATTCCCGCGCTCGGCGGTGATGATCAAGACCGTCTGGCGCAAGCTGTCGCTCGGCGCTTCCGACAACGACACCGGGGCGGCCGCGCTGACCAAGATGATGAAGGTCGGAACCTGGCCGGGTGTGGGGAATTCCGAGGAGCGACCGCCGGTCGCACACCCGGACCGGAGCAAGATTTACACCAACATTACCCGCGACGGCACCGAGTGGGCGCTGAACAGCATTCATTTCGTCACCAAGGACGTGCGCGAATGGGTCTGGGTCTCGCTGTGGTGGGATCCCGATGCCAACACCGATTTCGGCGCAGACCGCCCGAGCTCCATCGCCGGCTTCAACAACGGGGTGTGGACGAACTACAAGATGTGCGTGAACTCGTCGTTCGCGGAGAAGGATCCGGCGCCGTGGACGCCGTACACGGGGACGCAGGCGTCGCTCGGGGACTCAATCAAGGCGGTCTACGACGCGATCGCCGATCAGATCGCCAACGGGGCCAGCTCGCGGCCGCAGGAGTTCGACGCATTCTTCGGGCCGATGTCGCAGCCTCTGCACCTGGCCGATGGCCTTGGTCCCTGGGCGGCGCCGCACAATGAGCAGACGTCCTGGTGCAGCAACCCCAATGTAGAGATGCACCCCGGCAACGGGCGGACCAGCTGCATGGGGTGCCACCAGATTGCCTTCACCGAGAATGAGCGGCGGGGCGGCGAGGCATCGTTCGCGGATGCCTTGGTGGGCGATATGCCACAGTTTGCCAGGTCTCGCGCCCGCAAGAATTTCACGGCGGAGTTCTCGTGGTCGTTCGGCATCGAGTTCCGGCCCGCGATCGACGCGGCCATGCGCGACGTGCATTTCCAATGGCCGCCAAGCTAGCGGTGGCGTTGCCTCGATGCGCCGGGCGGGGACACTAGGTGGAGTACCCCGTCCTCCTGGCGCTACCGCGCAGCCGCGATGTGCTTGATACAGTGCTCGCCCAATGGCGGGGCGAGCCGACGCTGCCGCGATTCCCAATTCCCGACCAGTTTCGCTTCGACCGGGACTTTCCGATCGTTCCGATGGGGCGTGTGCCAGGCGCAGGGCTGGGACTACCACCGTCGCCCGATCCGCTGCTGGCCGAGCAGTTCGTGGTTCGCGGTAGCATCGAGGCCGCCAGCCCCGAAGAGATCCCGGAAACGCTGGACGGCCGGCTGGTGTTGGCCGATCCACAGGTCGACGTCTACTCAACCTGCTTCACCGACGCTGCGATAGGCACGGCAGACGACGTGGCCAGCCGGCTCGACCTCGCGGCGCTGCATGCCGCCGGACTCGATGGGGAGGGCGTGGCGATCGGCATCGTAGATACGGGAATCAACCTGGACTTTCTGGAGGGGAAGCTCGGCAAACGGCCAGCATTCGATCCGGCCTATTCCTGGAAACCACCTGGATCGGCGGTCGACCCCGGCCATTTTCCCAGGGGGCATGGCACGATGTGCGCCTATGCGGCGCTACTCGCGGCCCCCAAGGCGACACTTCTCGACATCCCGGCGCTGATCGGGACGCCGGCCGGGGGAGCGCCGATCGGTGCGCGGATCAGCACCGTCTACGTCGCGGTTTCGGGGCTTGTGGCGCAGGCGCTGATCGCGCTGCCGGCGACGGGGCAGCCGAAGTATCGGGCGATCGTGCTGAGCAACAGCTGGGGCATGTACCATCCGAGCTGGGATTTCCCCGCCGGGCATCCCGGGCGCTACTCGGACAATCCGCAACACCCGTTTACGGCGACGCTCAAGGTGCTCAGCATCAACAACGTCGATATCGTCTTCGCTGCTGGGAACTGCGGCGCCGAGTGCCCGGACGACCGCTGCCAGAACGTCTTCGCCCAGTCGATCACCGGCGCAAATGCCAGCTCCGAGTTCCTCACGGTAACGGGGTGCGACCTGAACGACCGGCGGGCCGGCTATGCCTCGCGCGGGCCGGGGATTGCGGGAATGGCGACGGAGAAGCCCGACGTCGCCGCCTACACGCACTACGCCGGGTCAGGGGCGCTTGGCGACGGTGTTCCGGACAAGGGCACGTCGGCGGCCTGTCCGCTGGTGGCGGGGATCGTTGGCGCGTTGCGCACCCAGGTGCCGGGACAACAGGTATCGCCGTCGGCTCTCAACAAGGTGCTCCGCGACAGCGCTCGCGGTGCCGCGAATGGCTGGAACGGCGAGACTGGTTTCGGGATCGTCGATCCGGCCGAGGCAGCCCGACGGCTCGGGCTGATCTAGCACCTTCGGAGCCCTTGGGCCCACCTTGCGCCAGGAAGCCGGCACGAGCCAGCGGAGGCGAAACGCCTCACCGCGAGCGGGCGAGGCGAAGGCCCCTCATCCCGAGGACCACTACCATTGGATGGGACGGGGCAGGCGATTTTGCCCTTTCCTAGGCCGTCCCACCCGACAAGAATGGTAGTTGAGGGAGAGACATGGATTCGCGGCTGTATTGGCTGGCGCTGGCGGCGTTCGTCGGAGCCATCGAAGGGGGCCTGATTGCCGGATTGCTGCCGCTGATCAGCACTGACCTGGGGGTGAGCCTGGGGCAGGCGGGTCTGGTGGTGCTGTTCTATTCGCTGGCCTATGCGTTCGGCCCGCCGTTGCTGGCGCTGCTGCTCGGTGGGGTGGGGCGGCGGCGGATTCTCGCCGGGGCGGAGTTCGGGTTCGCGGTCTGTGCGCTGCTGATCGTCTTGTCGACGACGTTCGAGGCGCTCGTCGTGGTGCGGACGGCGCTGGCGGTGGTGGCGGGGACATACACCGGCACGGCGATGGCGACAGCCGCGATGATCGCGCCGTATGGCAAGCGCGGGCGCTACATGCAGGTGATCAGCATGGGGCAGGCGATCGCGGCGCTGGCGGGCGTGCCGCTGGGGGCGTGGATCGCGGCGCAGTTCGGCTGGCGCGTGGTCTATGTGATGCTGGCGATCATGGCCGGGCTGGCGGCGACGGCGCTGTATCTGCGGCTGCCCCGGGGCATGATGGGCGACACGCTCAGTATTCCCGACCGGCTGCGGGTGTTGCGCAACCCGGGCGTCGGGCGGGCGCTGCTGTCGACCCTGCTGTTCATGATCGGGTCGTCGCCGCTGATCGTCTACATCGGCGCGCTGATGGCGGCGGTGGGGGTCGGGTACGAGACGCTGCCACTGGTGCTGCTGGCCGGCGGCATCGGGGCGATCGCCTGCAGTGCTACGGCCGGGAGAATGTCGGATCGATTCGGCAGCGGTCGGACGGCGACGATCGCCGGGCTGGCGGTGATCGTGGTGATGGCGGTGTTCTTCGGGCTTGCCTGGTTGCCGGCGGAGCTCGCTTTGCCGGCGCTGATGCTGACGGTGGGGGCGCAGGGGTTTGTCGGCCGGACCTACTCTATCGCGGTGGCCAGCCACATGGCGCAGATCGCGCCCGGCGCGGTGCCGGTGGCGATTTCGCTCAACATGTCGGCGTTCATGATCGGCATGGCGGTGGCGGCGGCCTTGGGCGGCATTGTGCTCGATACCTGGGGCGCCATCGCGTTGCCGCTGATCGGGATACCGCTTGTCGCGATGGCGCTGATCGTGTGGCGCTCGGTGCCGGATGGGCGCGAGGCAAGCTAGGCCGCGGAGGCCTTGCCGAGGCAGGTGGCGAGCAGGGTGGCGGTGGCCTTGATCTGCGGCGCGCCCCGGAGGTCGCGGTGGAAGGCGATCCAGGCGTCGCGGCGGAAGCTGCCGGGTTCGGCTTCGACCAGGTCGGGCTCGGCGGTACGAGCGACGAAGTCGGGGAGCACGGCGATGCCGAGGCCGGCGCTGGCGGCGGCGCATTGGGTGAGGAAGTCGTTGCTGCGGAGGACCATCGGCCGGTTGCCGGCCAGTTGCCTCAGCCAGAGCTGGTTGGGCGTGCCGTCGAGGTCGTCGCTGAGTCCGATGAAGGCGCGCTCGGCTGGCGGGTGGGCGGCAAGGTAGGCGGGCGCGGCATACGCGCGATAGGTGACGGCGCCGGCGCGGCGGACCACCAAGGTGTTGTCGTCAGGCCTGGACAGCCGGAGCACGATGTCGGCTTCGCGCCGGGTGAGCGAGGCGGCGTGGCTTTCGCCGAGGAGCTGCAGCTGGATCGTCGGGTGCTCGCGATGGAACTGCGCCAGCCGCGGCGCGATCAGGTGCGAGGCGATCACCGGCGGGGTGCTGACGGCGACCTCGACGGCGGCTGAGCGGGAGCCGGCCAAGAGGGTGCGCTCGAGCGACAGGGTTTCGGCCAGCATGCGCCGCGCGGTGGCGGCGACGTCCTCGCCGGCGGTGGTGAGCACGTAGCGGCCGGAGCGGCGATCGACGAGGCGCTGGTCGAGCTGGGACTCGAGGGCGGCGACGCGCCGCGCCACGGTGGCGTGTTCGACGCCGAGCGAGCGGGCGGCGCCGAGCAGGGTTCCCGTGTCAGCCAGGGCGACGAAGTGGCGGAGATCCTGCCAGTCCAGCATGTCAAAATACTCACACCCGGTGTGCCTGATTGGGGAATTTCGCACAGGCCGGCGCAGATGCAAGCTTGGTGTTCATCAACAATGGAGATCGTGATGAACAAGAGACGCGTGGTGCGGATCGAGGCAAAGCCCGGATTGGCGACAGAGACGCGGGAAGCGCTGCTGGACCTGCAACTGGCGACGGTGACGGAGCCCGGCTGTGCCGAGTTCGGCTTCTTCCAGGGGCTCGGGGATGCGCATGCGTTCCTCTTGGTCGAGGATTTCGCCGACCAGGCGGCGCTCGACCTGCACATGGCGGCGCCGCACACCCAGGCGTTCTTCAGCAAGGAGCTTGTGGCAGGGATCGCGCCGATCCAGAAAGAGTGGACGACCTAAGGGTTGGCGAACGCGCCGAGGTATCGGTCGCGTTCGCCCTCACGGGGATCCGGCGTCGGGGGGCGGGGCATGAAGAAGTTCAGCGGCGACATGGGGCCGGTGCTCTTCGAGCCGTGGGCGACGCTGCATCGGCGTTGCGATGGGTGGCCACGGCTGCAGAAGGCGGTGATGTGGCTGGGTCGGCGGCTGCAGCCGCGGCAGATCGAGATGGATGCCGGGAGGTTTGCCGAGGACCCGTTCGCCAGCGTGTGGGATGCCGCGTCGCTGGAGCGCATGCGGGCGTTGCTGCGGCGAGTCGCGGCGGTGGGTGAGGCGGAGGCGGTGCCGCTCTACCTGTTCTGGGGCACGCTGCTGGGACACGTGCGCGAGGGCGGCATCCTGGCGTGGGATGACGACGCGGATCTGGCGCTGTTCGAGGCGGAGCGGGCGCCCGCGGTGCAGGCTGCGCTGGAGGCGGCTGGCTTGAGCGTGGTGCGGTACGCGGATGTGCTGAAGGTGTTCGACCCGACCACCCCAGCGACCGCCGGCAGGGATTGGAGCTTCCCGTTTGTCGACATCTTCGTCTACCAGCCCGGCACGAGCAGCAAGCGGGTGCTGCCGTTCGAGACGGCGCTGCTGCTGCCGGGGCGACCGGTGGCCTTCGAGGGCGCGCGGCTGTGGGAGCCGGAGCAGCCGCTGGAGGTGCTCGACCAGTACTATCGGGGCTGGCGCGAGAAGGAGAAATCGACCTGGTGGAACCATCGCGAGGACCGGATGATGCGGATCATCGCGGTGCGTGGGATCAGGACTGATGCACGCGGGCGGAAGCTGAGCTAGCTGTCACGCAGGGTGCCGGCCTTGTAGCGTTCGACGACGCGGCTGACGATCTGGCGCGAGGAGATGGTGGCCGTGTAGGGCACCTGGCGCAGGCCGCCGGTGAGCACGAGGTCGCCATACCAGAACAGCAGTTGCTCCTCGCTCATGTCGTCGCCGTGGCAGACATAGTGGGCGCCGATCCGATCGAGGAAGGCCCGGGTGCAATGCAGCGGGGCAGGGGTATCGAGGACGCGATCGACGTAGCGGCAGCTCTCTACTACGGCGAGGCGCTCCTCGAAGCTGAGGATGGGTGGCGGCTTGTAGCTGCCGACATCGGCGTCGCCGACGAGGCCGACCACCAGCCGGTCGCCGAGTGCACGGGCGCGGCGGAAGAACTCGACATGGCCGTGGTGAAACAGGTCGCAGACGACGTCGACATAGATCCACACCGGCTGCGCCGGCTCGGTTTCGCTCACGATAATCCCCCTCGGCCCGGTTGGTCCGGGCTCGCGCTCAGCTTAGCGGTATCTCGACGAACCTTGCCAGTTGTTCGATGACAGTGCCCCAGCCGTCGTAGAAGCCGAGTTCGGCGTGTTTGTCGCGGGTGGCGCGGTCGGAGTGCATGACGCGGGCCGTGTACTGGGTGCCGCCGTTGGCCTCGTCGAGGGTGATTTCGGCGGTGATGAAGCTCTCGGGCGCGGGGCGCCAGCCGCCGAGCAGGGCGTCGGTGAAGATGAGGCGCCGCTGCGGTTCGACGAGGACGAAGCAGGCGTTCATGTGCGGCGCGAAGGGTTTTTCGTCCTCGCTGATCTCTGTGACGAGGGGCCCGCCGGGGATGGCCTCGAAGCTAACCGCGCGGCATTTAGCCGGGTGGGGAACCCACCACTGCTCGAACTGCCGCGGCTCGGTCCAGGCGTTCCAGACAACGGCGCGCGGGGCGCGGATGAAGCGCTCGATGGTCAGGTCGCGCTCGGGGTCGAAGGTCTGGGTCATTTCTGCTGGTCCCGGGTGACGAAGGCCTCGAGGCGATCGGTGCGGTCGTTCCAGAGCTGGCGCTGATCGTTGAGCCAGCCGTCGACCAGCTCGAAGGCGGCCTTCTCGAGGGTGCAGGTGCGGACACGGCCGGATTTCGAGGTGCGGATGAGGCCGGACTGCTCGAGGGCAGTGATGTGCTTCATGAACGAGGGCAGGGCCATTTCGAACGGCTTGGCCAACTCACCGACGCCGGCCGGGCCGCCGCCGAGGCGCTTGAGGATGGCGCGCCGGGTTGGATCGGCGAGGGCCTGGAAGATGCCGTCGAGGGGTTCGGTGCCTGCCTGCATGCGCGACGACTAGCATCGGAAAATGCTTAGCGCAATGGCTAAGTGTTCGGTTGGGACATCACTTAGCCGTTGCGCTAAGTGTTGGCGATGGATAGTTAGCTGAAAGGCAAAGTGTTGCCTCGCATATCAGACAATCTGGAGTTCGAAGAATGAAGCTTGTGGTCTCGACATTCGTATCGCTGGACGGCGTGTATCAGGGGCCGGGCGGCCCGGACGAGGACCGGAGCGATGGGTTTTCGCGCGGCGGCTGGTTCGTGCCCTATCTCGAGCAGGGCTTCCTGGCGCAGGCGAAGACGTGGCTGGAGCAGGCGGGTGGCCTGCTGCTGGGGCGGCGGACCTATGAGAGCTTTTCGCGCGACTGGCCGGAGATGAACAAGCCGGACGATGCCATCGGGCTGATGATGAACCGGCTGCCGAAATACGTGGCGTCGGCGACGCTCGACGCGACCAGCTGGGGGCCGGCGACGGTGCTGCGCGACACGCTCAAGGAGGTCGCGGCGCTGAAGGGGCGCGATGGCGGCGAGCTGCAGGTACATGGCAGCGGCAGCCTCGCCGGGTCGTTGCTGGCGGCGGGGCTGGTCGACGAACTGCGGCTGATCGTGGCGCCGGTGATCGTGGGGGCAGGGCACAAGCTGTTCTCCGACAGCGGCGTGGCGACGGCGATGCGGGCGACGCGCAACGTCACGACGCCGGGCGGCCTCAACATCCAGGTGTTCGAGCGGCTGGGCGAGCCGGAATACCAGACGTTCCAGCGGCCGTAGCTCTATCCGGCCAGTGCCCGCACGGGTTCGACGTTGCCGCCGAAGCTGCGGACGCGGGTGGCGTAGTCGGCCAGCGCGGTGTCGAACTCGGCTGGGCCGAAATCGGGCCATTTCACCCGGGTGAAGTAGAGTTCGGCCTGGGCGCATTCCCACAGCATGAAATCGGAGAGGCGCTGGTCGCCGCCGGTTCGGATGAGGAAATCGACGTCCTCGGTGCCGAGTTCGGCGGTGATCGCTTCGGGGGAGAGGCCTTGTGCGGCGGCGGCGAGGATGGCGTCGCGGGCGGAGTAGTCGATGGCGACGCGGAGGTGGAGGCCGGTGCACTGGGCGGTGCTGCGCTCGGCAGCGGCGATGGCTTTCACCAGGCCCAGCGGCAGGCGATCGCGGCGGCCGAGGATACTGATGCGGACATTGGCGTCGCGGAGCTGGCGCGCCTCGACGAGCAGGAAATGGCGGAGCAGGGCCATCATGCCGGCGACCTCGGCCTCGGAACGGCGCCAGTTGTAGGTGGAGAAGGCGTAGAGCGAGAGGGCGCCGACGTCATGGTCGATGGCGGCGCGGACGATGGCGCGGACGGTGTCGGCGCCGACCTGGTGGCCGGCGGGGCGGGGCAGGCCACGGGCCTCTGCCCAGCGGCCGTTGCCGTCCATGATGATTGCGATGTGGAGTTTGTGGTTGGAAGTGGTTTGCATTGTAAACCTCGGAGGTTTGGGGCGGGGGCTGAGCTTAGGGGACAGTCAGGCTGGGCTTGGGCTGGTGGCGTCGGGAGGTCGACTGAGAGACACGGCCCCCTCCCGGCCTCCCCCACAAGGGGGGAGGTGAAGAGAGCTGAGGGTTTGGCCGCCCCCTCCACCACCCTTCGGGTGGTCCCCCTCCCCCGCCACGCGGGGGAGGATCACAGGGAGGCCGGCGGTTGGTTCGTCAGGCCGGCTGCGGCTTGCCGGGCGATATTTGCTCCGCCCGCGCGGAGGCGTCGCGGACGACGCGTTCGAGGACGCCGAGATACTCGAGGAAGCGCTGGCGGCCGGCGGGGGTGAGGCGGATTTCGGTGAGTGGGCGGTTACCGGTGTAGCCCTTGTGGATGTCGACGAGGCCGGCTTCCTGCAGCACGGCGAGGTGGCGACTGAGGTTGCCCTGGGTCAGGCCGCAGAGGCGAAGCAGGTCGTTGAAGGCGAGGCCGTCGGGGCGGCTGACCAGCGAGGTGAGGATGCCGAGGCGGGCCTTTTCGTGGATGACGCGATCGAGCCCGTCATAGGCGAAGGGGGCGTCGGGCACGCCGGAGTCATGGGACATTGGCGGCCTCGGTGGCGCGGTGGACGATGGCGGCGACCAGCAGTTGGCCGACGGCGAAGGGCAGGCCCATGTGCCAGGGCGAGAGGGTCTGATCGGCGGCGGCGAGCATCAGCACAGTGAAGCCCGCGAGCAGGTACCAGGCGCCGGCCAGCGCGATGGCGCGGGGCAGGGAGCGGGCGGCGGCGAAGATGCCGAGGCTGACGAGGATCAGCCACAGGCCTGGGACGAGCCAGAGCTGCTCGGGCGCGAAGCGGGCAAAGAAGGCGAGGAGCGCGGCGCCGGCGACGCCTGCCGGGACGAAGTTGAGCACCGCCTCGCGGATCATCTGGTCGGCGAGGCCGGCGTGGTGGCGCCGGGCCCGGCGGAGCATTTCGGCGCCGATCAGGCCGACGGCGACGATGGCGGTGAGTACCCAGGCGCTGAAGTAGGCTACAGGCTCGCTGGCGCTGGGGAGCAGCGACTGCAGCAGGGCGATGCCGAAGGCGAGGAGCCCGGAGGTAGCGAGGGCGGCGGGGCCTAGGCCGAGGAACTCGCTCGACTGGGCGAGGCGGCTCTTGATTTCGACGATGTCGGCGAGGGCTTTGTCGAGATCGGGCAAGGCGGCGCACTCGGTTTGCAATGCAAAGTAGATTGAGGTGCAAATTGCGGCGGCTGTATGACGCCGTGTGACGATGGAAGCGGCCCACTACCGCTTCGACACAGTTCCGTGAGATAGTGGGGCTTGCGCGGCGGGGGAGGTGACAGGTGTCCACCCGGCTTGGCTATTTTCTTATTGCCGACATCACCGGCTACACCCAGTACCTGGGGGCGTCGGAGCTGGAGCATGCGCAACAGACGCTGACGGCGCTGCTGAACCTGCTGATCCACGACACGCGGCCGCCGCTGGTGATCTCGCGGCTCGCCGGGGATGCGGTGATCAGCTACGGGCTCAGCGACAACTTCCTCACCGGGCAGACTTTTGCCGAGACGATCGAGGATACGTATGTCGACTTCCGCCGGGCGATCGAGCGGATGGTGCACAACACGACGTGCCCGTGCAACGCGTGCCGCAATATCGGGTCGCTGGACCTCAAGTTCTTCGTCCACCACGGCGAGTTCGCGGTGCAGAAGCTCGATGCACATGACGAGCTGGTGGGCTCGGACGTCATCTTGATCCATCGGCTGCTGAAGAACCACGTGACCGAGGCGACCGGCTGCCGGGCCTACACGCTGTTCACCGATGCGGCGCTACAGACGCTCGGGCTTTCGAGCGAGGGGCTCGTTGCACATGAGGAGAGCTACGAGAATTTTCCGAGCGTCGCGGTGTGGATCGAGGACATGCACCCGGTGTGGGAGCGCAAGCGCCGGACCACCGGGGTGACGATCCCCGCGGAGAAGGAGCTGATGCGGGTGAGCACCGAGATCGCCCTGCCGCGCGAGCGGGTGTGGGACTACGTGGTGCAGCCCGAGCACTACATGGTGCTGCTGGTGGCGACCAACCTCGATGTCAGTGGCAAGAGCGCCGGGCGGGTGGCGGTGGGCAGCGTGTTCCAGTGTTACCACGGCGATGCGATCATTCCGCTGACGGTGCTGGAGTGGCAGCCGTTCGAGCGCATGGTGGTCGAGTACATCTCGCCGGTGCCGATCAAGGGGGTGATGGCGCTGACCGAGCTGAGGCTGGAGGCGACTGCGACCGGAACGATGCTGACGCAGATCTTCAGCAAATCGAGTGGGCCGCTGCTGGGACGGATGATGTCGGATGCAGGGCTGAAGTCGTCGGTGAAGCAGTTCCAGCACGACATCGAGGCGTTCAGGGCACACATCGAGGCCGACTTCGCCGGTCAGCCGGAAGAGGCACCGGCAATGGCGGCGATTGCCCTGGCAGAGATCGGCGCGGCGGCGCGGGCGAGTCTTTCGGCCTGAGGTCAGTCGAAGTTCTTCGAACTGCGGAGCTTCTTGGTGGCGCCGCGCTGGGATTTGCCTTCGAGGCGGCGCTGCTTCGAGCCGAGGGTAGGGCGGGTCGGGCGGCGCGGCTTGGGCGGGACCAGGGCTTCGCGGAGGATCCCCACGAGACGGTCGATGGCGTCGTCGCGGTTGAGCGGCTGGCTGCGCAGGCGGTTGGCGGTGATGACGATGACGCCGTCAGTGGTCAGCCGGCTGCCGGCAAGGGCGGCGGCGCGGTGCTTCAGTGGCTCGGGCAGGGACGGGGAGCCCATCAGGTCGAAGCGGAGCTGCGCGGCGCTCGACACCTTGTTGACGTTCTGACCGCCGGGGCCGGGGCTGCGGATGTAGTCGATCTCGAGCTCGGAGACCGGGAGGTGGACGGTGCCGCCGATGTGGAGGGAGTCGGGAATGGTGGGGCTCCGGTCAAACTAGACGGAGCATTATCACGAGCGCCGGTGCGAGCCGACCCCCACCCCTGTCCCCTCCCCAGTGGACGACAAGATGTCGCCGCGAGGGGGAGGGAGACGCTCACAGCGGCGCCAGTGCTCAGTCGGCGTCCATCACGGAGCCGCAGGTGAGGTTCATGATGGCGCCGGAGATGGCGGTGGCGCGGTCGGAGGCGGCGAAGCTGGCGGCGTTGGCGACTTCGGCGAGGGTGGTCATGCGGCCGAGGATGGTGCCGGCGGTCATGTAGGCCTTGATCTCGCTGACCAGCTCGGCGTGTTCGGGGGCGGTGGGCCAGGTCTCGGGGATCGCCTCGGAGCGGAGGCAGACGACGCGGATGCCCTTGGGACCGAGCTCGGCGGCCATGGTGCGCGACAAGGCTTCGATGGCGGTGCAGGCGATGCCGAAGCCGCCGGCGCTGTGCTCCATCTGGTCGCGGCCGGAGAGGTGGGCGCCGGTGGACGAGAGGGTGAGGATGACCCCGGACTCCGCCTTGACCATGTGGCGGGCGGCGGCGAGGCCGGTGAACAGGTGGGTGCGGACGCCGGCGGTGATCGGGGTGAGGACGTCCTCGCTCTTCATGTCGATGAGGCGCGTGCCCTGCAGGTGGCCGAAGATCGAGATGGCGTTGAAGTTGATGTCGATGCGGCCGGCCTTGGCAGCGACGGCATCGGCATGGGCGCCGACGGCAGCTTCGTCGAGGGCATCGACTTCGGCGGCTTCGGCATCGCCGCCAGCGGCGTTGATCTCGTCGGCGAGGGCCTGGACTTTGGCGAGGGTGCGGCCGGCGAGGAACAGGCGGGCGCCGTCGGCAGCGAACTGGCGGGCGGTGGCGGAGCCGATCTTGCCGGCGGCGCCGTGGATGATGGCGGTTTTGTTGGTGAGCAGCATTGGGGGGATCCCTTGCTTTGATGGGCCGGAGCGGGAAGCAAACCCCCACCCCTGTCCCCTCCCCGCAGGGGGACGCGATAGCGCCCCGAGGGGGAGGGAGACCGAACGACTCGGTTCTCGGCGTGGGGTAGGGCTGGCTAGATCAGGTCAGCTGGGGGAGCTGGATGCCTTGGGCGAGGGCGGCAGCGTATTGCTCTTCCTTGTTGAACAGCGAGTTCCAGCCGCCGACGTGGCTGTCGCGGGAGGCGACGGAGGTGAAGGGGGTCTGGTGGAAGTGCTGGGTGGTGCGGCCGGCGCGTTCCTCGAACTGCACGGTGATGGTGGTGGGGACGGTTTCGCCGGAATCATCGTCCCAGGCGAAGCTGAGGACGATGCGCTTGTTGGGCTCGATCTCGAGGTACTGGCCGCCCGACCAGCTCTTGGGGAACATCGAGGAGGTCATGCCGACGCGCCAGGCGCCGCCGGGGCGGAAGTCGGAGGCGAGGTCAGTGACAGTGAAACCTTCGGGGCCCCACCAGCGGACCATATGCTCGGGTTCCTGCCACATGCGCCAGACGATGCTGACAGGCGCGTCGAAGGTGCGGGTGATGAACAGCTCGTCGTCGCGCAGCTTCAGGGCTTCAGTTCTTTGAGCCATTTTCATCTCCCTTGGTGATCTCGTTGAGATAGGCGCCCATTTTGTCGAAGCTGCCTTCCCAGAAGGCGCGGTAGCGGCCGAGCCATCCATCGACCTGCTGCAGCGGGGCGAGTTCGAGCTTGCAGGGACGCCACTGCGCCTCGCGGCCGCGGCTGATGAGGCCGGCGGTCTCGAGCACTTTCAGGTGGCGCGAGACGGCCTGGAGCGTGATGTCGAAGGGCTCGGCCAGCTCGTTGACGGTGGCCTCGCCTTCGGTCAGCCGGGCGAGCAGGGCGCGGCGGGTCGGATCGGCGAGGGCCGAGAGCGTGGTTGAAAGCGGGTCGGCAGCGGACTGCATATTCAACGTCCTTGTTGATCAACTGTTTTGTTGAATATGCTTTGGCGCGATGGTTGTCAAGCGCTGCGGGTTCGGCGGCGCAGCAGCAGGATGAAGAAGATGCCGCCGACGAGGCCGGTGATGATGCCGATGGGCAGATCCTGCGGCGGGATGATGATGCGGGTCAGCATATCGGCGAGGACGAGGAAGACGGCGCCGAGAAGGGCGGAGAGCGGCAGCACGCGGCGATAGTCACCGCCGACCACGAGGCGGACGATGTGCGGGATCATCAGGCCGACGAAGGCGATGACTCCGGAGAAGGCGACTGCGGCGCCAGTGAGGAGGGCGCAGACGATGAAGACGACCATTCGGAAGCGGCCGGCGGGGATGCCGAGGGTGGTGGCGCTCTCGTCGCCCAGCGTCATGGCGTTGAGGTTGCGGGCGTTGGCGATGAGGTAGGCGCCGCAGGCGAGGAGCGCGGCGAGCGGGTAGGGCAGTTGTGCCCAGTTGGAGAGGCCGAGGCCGCCGAGCATCCAGAAGATCACCGTGTGGGTGGCGCGCGGATCGCCGAGGAAGATGGCGAGGCTGCCGCCCGAGGTGACGATGAAGCTGACGGCGACGCCGGCGAGGATCAGCCGGCTGGCATCGGTGGAGCGGGTGAGATTGGCGACGCCGACGACGATGGCGGTGCTCACGAGCGCCCCGCCGAAGGCGAAGATCGGCACGGTGGCGAGGCCGAGGAACATCCCGGTGTGGAGCATTACGATGATGGCGCCGAGCGCGGCGCCCGACGAAATACCGAGCAGATGCGGATCGGCCAGCTGGTTCCGGGTAACGGATTGGAGGGCCGCGCCGACGAGGGCGAGGCTGGCGCCGACGATGGCGCCGAGGATGACGCGGGGCAGGCGGACTTCCCAGACGATGTTGTCGCGGCCGGCCGACCAGGTGACCTCGACGCTGCCGGGGGCGAGGTGGTGGGCGACGACGCTCCAGACGGTATCGAACGGGATGGCGATGGCGCCAACGCTGACGGCGACGAAGGCGGTGACGGCGAGGAGGGCGACGAGGCCGGCGACCAGCGCCGGGGTGGCGTGGATGAGGGCGTGTCGGGGACCGGAGGCGAGATGGCGGTGGGACATGGCTGGGCCTGACTGGGGCGTTCGAGTGTGGGGCTCCCCCCTCCCGGCCCCCCCCACAAGGGGGGAGGTGAAGAGGGGGCCGCGGAGGTGCTGGTGCGGGCTGCCCCCCACCCTTGATCCCTCCCCACAAGGGGGAGGGAGACGATGGCCGATGGGCCCGTGCGCAGCTACTCCGCGAACGCCGCCGCCAGGTGCTTGATGGCGGCGATGTTGCGGGGGCCGGGGGTGGCTTCGACGTATTGAAGGGTAACAAAGCGGTTATTCTTTACGGCAGAGATGTCCTTGAAGGCCGGGTTGTTGCGCATGAAGTCGGCCTTCTGTTCGGCGGTGACCTCGCCGTAGTTGATGATGACGATGATGTCGGGGTTACGGTCGATCACCGGCTCCCAGCCGATCTCGACCCAGCTGGTGGCGACGTCGTCCATGATGTTGGTGCCGCCCGCGGCCTCGATGAGCGCGGTGGGCATGGCGTAGGCGCCGGCGGTGTAGGGCTTCTCCTCTCCCGAGTCGTAGATGAACACCTTGGGCGGGGTATCGCGCTGGGGAAGTGTGGCGGTGAAGGCGGCGAGCTCGGACCGGTAACCGGAAACGAGCGCTTCGGCGCGCTCGGAGACGCCGAAGATCTTCCCCAGGTTGAGCAGGTCGGCGTAGAGGTCGTCGAGCGAGGCGCCGGGCTTGTCCATGATGTGGATGCAGCTTTCGGTCAGCTCGTAGACCTTGATACCGAAGGCACCGAGGGTGTCGGGGGTGATCTCGCCGCCGACCTTCATGCCGTAGTTCCAGCCGGCGAAGTAGAAGTCGGAATCGGCGCCGAGCAGCACCTCCTTGGTGGGGTAGTCGGGGGAGAGTTCGGGCAGTTCGCCGACGCCGGTCCGCAGTTCCTCGTTGAGCGTCCTCCACTCGGAGACGCCGGTGTAGCCGGCCATCTGGCCGGTGAGGCCGAGGGCCAGCATCATCTCGGTGAGGTTGACGTCGTTGGAGACGGCGCGGGTCGGGGCGGCTTCGAAGGTAACGTTGCGGTTACAGCTTTTGACGGTGACGGGGAAGCCCGAGGCGAAGGCGCTGGTCGCGGCGAGCGCGAAAAGCGGGGCGAGGAGGAGGCTTTGGCGCATGAAGATCTCCCTAGTTGCGCGGTTCGAGATGGAAGGAAAAGCGGGGGCGGCCGGTGGCCGGGTGGCTGTCGATGGCGGTCTCGACGGCGAAGGTTTTTCGGATGGCGGCGGGGGTGAGGATGTCAAGCGGGGCGCCGAGCGCAGTCTGCCGGCCGTCGGCGATGACCAGCACGCGATCGGCATGGGCGGAGGCGAGCGCCAGGTCGTGCAGCGAGACGATGATGGTGGTGGGGAGCGCCGAGAGCAGGGCCAGCACCTCGAGCTGGTGGCGGATATCGAGGTGGTTGGTGGGCTCGTCGAGGATCAGCAGGTCCGGCTTCTGCACCAGGGCGCGGGCGATCATCACGCGCTGCTTCTCGCCGCCGGAGAGCGAGGCGAAATCGCGGCCGGCGAGCCCGGTGAGGTCGAGCAGCTCGAGCGCGGCTTCGACGGACGCGTAATCGTTCGGTGACCAATTGCGCTGGTGCGGGGTGAGGCCGAGCTCGATGATTTCGGCGACGCTGAGGCCGAAATCGGAGGCGGGCTCCTGCAGCACGGTGGCGATGCGGCGGGCGGTGGCGCGCGGCTCGAGCTGCCAGAGGTCGGTGCCGTCGAGGCGGACGGTGCCGGTGGTGGGGCGGTGGTAGCGGTAGAGGCAGCGCAGCAGGCTGGACTTGCCGGCGCCATTGGGGCCGACCAGCGCCAGCATTTCGCCGGGGGCGACGGTGAAGCTGAGATCGCGGACGATTGGCGTGCGGGGGGATGGGCCCCAGCTCAGGCCTTCGACCGAGAGGGCAGCCGGACTAGGGCCGACGAGGGATCGGGCAAGCTCCATCGGAGGCCTCCGCGCATAGGCGAGGGCTGACTGGCGAACCGATCAAAATGCGAGCTGCGATGCGTAGTCGTAGCGCCATCGACGTTCCCCTCGGCACACCCCGGCCGGGTTGAAGTGAATTGTCGAGGCAGGTCTCCTGGCTCGCGGGTCACGGCGCTTCCGAACCTTCCCAACCCGTCGGGGTCAGTGGTGTTGACGGAAGAGCTCACCGCTTACAGTTGCGGGGGCAGCCACGGTTTTGCGCCCTGATGGGTACGTCGCACCGTGTTCCCTTTTAATCCCCCTTGGCTGGTGGCCGCCGGAGAACCTTGAACGCGGCGATATGGTTGCGACTCGGAGGCGATGTCAATCGTGGCGGTCGGGGCGAAGGGTCGCGGACCCGGCACCAGTTGCGGCGGGCCGGGTCCGCGTCGTGAGGGAGGGGAGGCGCCCCGCCTCACGGGGTATCGAGCGTCGCAGCTCGATGGGAGAAAATGACCTGAGAATGCCCCCTCAGGGCCACCGGGATGGCAGCTTAAGGGGCAGTGCAGCACAAATCGGCTGACAGGGCGCTGAACGTCGGTTGCAGAAACCGTTCATAATCGGAGTTCAACGGTCCGTTCCGCTGCGGGACGTTTGCGCGGGCAAAAAAAGCTCACGAACCGCGCGATCGGCGCAAAGCCATCAGTCGACATTGTATATTGAATTAGTAGTCTAAAGTCTCAGAGCCGAGCATGGAGCGCGGCAGCGGGGACCGATGTCGAAATGACCACAGAGGACAGACAGCTCAAGCTCGGCGCCTTCATCATGGCCACGGGACACCACATCGCGGCCTGGCGCCATCCGGTCTCCGACGCCGATGCCGGACACAGCATCGACCACTATCGCGGTCTGGCCGAGACGGCGGAACGCGGCAAGTTCGACCTGGTGTTCGTGGCCGACAGCCCGGCGGGCTGGGATGGCGACAAAGACCCGGAGACGCGCAGCCGGGTGAGCCATTCGGCGCATTTCGAGCCGGTGACGCTGTGGTCGGCGCTGTCGCAGGTGACGCAGAAGATCGGCTTCGTCGCCACGGCCTCGACGACTTACGAGGACCCGTACCTGCTGGCCCGCAAGTTCGCCTCGCTCGACCACATCTCGAAGGGTCGCGCCGCCTGGAACGTCGTGACGACGGGCGCCGATGTGTCGAAGAACTTCTCGATTGCCGGGCACCCGGCACACGCCAATCGCTACGAGCGCGCCGAGGAGGTCGTCGATCTCGTCCTCGACCTATGGGACAGCTACGAGGACGAGGCGCTGATCCGCGACAAACAGAGCGGGATATTTCTCGATCCGGACAAGGTCCACAAGGTCAACCACCACGGCAAGTTCTTCGATGTCGCCGGACCGCTGAATGTGGCGCGCTCGCCGCAGGGCCGGCCGGTGGTGGTGCAGGCCGGCGCCTCGGAGCCGGGCCGTGAGCTGGCGGCGCGGACGGCGGAGGTGATCTTCACCGCCAACCAGACGCTGGCCGATGCGCAGGAGTTCTACTCCGACATCAAGGGGCGGCTCGCCAGGTTCGGCCGCCGGCCGGAGCAGTTGCTGATCATGCCGGGCATCTTCTCGGTGCTCGGCGGGACGGAGAAAGAGGCGCAGGAGAACTACGAGTACATCCAGTCGCTGGTGCACCCGACGATCGCCTGGTCGATCCTCAAGCAGTATTACGTCGGGGTGGACCTCTCGGGCTACTCGCTCGACGACAAGGCGCCGCCGCTCCCCACCGACACCGAACTCAACAAGAGCCGGCTGAAGCTGGTGTCGGACCTCGCGGCGCGCGGGCTGACGCTGCGGGAGCTGTATCGCTCGCTGGCGACGGCGCGTGGACACCGGACGGTGGTCGGGACGCCCGAGCAGGTGGCCGACGCGATCGGCGAGTGGTTCCACGGCGGGGCGGCGGATGGGTTCAACATCATGCCGCCGGTGCTGCCGACCGGGCTCACCGACTTCGTCGACCAGGTGGTACCGGTGCTGCAGAAGCGCGGCTGGTTCCGCGCGGAATACGAGGGCGCGACGCTGCGGGAGAACCTCGGACTCCAGCGGCCGGCCAATCGTTTCGTCGAACGCGCCGCGGCGCAGAGCCAGAGGAGCGCCTGATGACCGGGCTGAACATTGTCGGATTTGCCGGCAGCTCGTCGCGACCGTCGCGGACGCGCAACCTGGTGGAGGCGATCGCTGAAGCCGCGGCGCAGCGCTCGGGGGCAAAGGTTTCGATTTTCGACCTGCAGGAAATCCAGCCATCGCTGGGGTCGACCCTCGATCAGCGCTCCGCTCCGGCCGACCTCGCGCAACTGATTGCGACGATCACGGCCGCGGACGCGCTGGTCGTCGGTTCGCCGATTTACAAGGGGACGTATACGGGGCTGTTCAAGCATCTGTTCGACCTGATCGAGCCGAAGGCGCTGAAGGGCAAGCCGATCGTGCTGTCGGCCACCGGCGGCAGCGAGCGGCATGCGTTGGCGATCGACCACGGCCTCAGGCCGCTATTCGCGTTCTTCTCGGCCGACATCATCGCGACCGGCATCTATGCCAGCGAGCCGGATTTCGTCGACTACCAGCCGCATAGCCCCGGACTGTTGAAGGGTATCGAGCGGGCGGCTGAGGAACTCAACTGGCGCCTACAAAGCAAGCGCGTCGAGGCGGCCGAGCCGCAGCGCGCCATCGCCTGATCTCAACCTTTTCTGATGGAGACGACCATGATCGATCGCAGATCGACACTGAAGCTATTCGCCGCGGCGTCGGCGCTGAGCCTCGTACCCGGCGTGGCACGGGCCCAGGATACGGCCAAGGAATTCCGCATCGGCTGGCAGAAGGGCGGGGTGTTCGCGCTGGCCAAGGCGTCAGGCGCCATCGACAAGCGGCTGGAGTCGCGCGGCATCAAGGTGACGTGGGCCGAGTTCACCTCGGGGCCGCCGCTGCTCGAGGCGTTGGGCGCCAACGCCATCGACTTCGGCTCGACCGGCGACATTCCTCCGCTGTTCGCGCAGGCGGCGGGTGGTGACCTGGTCTATGTCGCGGCCAGCAAGGGCAGCATCGCCGGCTCCGCCATCCTCGTCAAAAAGGACTCGCCGATCCAGTCGATCGCCGACCTCAAGGGCAAGAAGGTGGCGTTCAAGCGCGGCTCAAGCGCCCATAATTTCGCGGTGAAGGCGCTGCGCACCGCGGGGCTGACGCTTGCCGACATCGACGGGCTGGACCTGGGGCCACCCGACGCGGCGCCGGCGTTTGCCAGCAACCAGGTCGACGCGTGGGTCATCTGGGACCCCTATTATGCGATCGCCGAGCAGGCCGCCGACACGCGGGTGCTGGTGACGACCGAAGGGATCGTCGATTCCTGGGGCTACTACCTCGCCAATGGCGGCTACGCCAAGGCCAACCCGACCATCGTGGCCGAGGTGATCGACGAGCTGGCCAAGGTCGGCAAGGCGGCGCAGGCCAATATCGAAGCCACCGTCGGTGAGATCTCAGCGGTGACCGGCGTGCCGGAGCCGATCCAGAAGATCGCGCTGACGCGCAAGGGGGCCGACCTCGGCGCCATCCAGCCGCTCGACGACACCATCCTCGCCTACCAGCAGGCGCTGGCCGACGAGTTCTTCGGCCTCGGGATCATCCCCAAGAAGCTCTCGATCGGCGACGTGTTCTGGTACGCGCCCGAACTCTGAGGAGACGCCAAATGACGCTGGTTGCCGATCTCCCCAAACAGGCTGCCCTGCCGGGCGGACCAAGCCTTCGCCAGTCCGGACGCTGGATTTCGTCACGTCTCGGCGGCGCGCTGCCGCTGCTGCTGCCGGTGGCCATCGTCGTCGCCTGGCAGACGGCGTCGAGCCTGGGACTGATCGGCAACCGGTTGATGCCGGCGCCGCTCGATGTGCTACGGGCGTTCTGGGACAAGACGATCTCGGGCGAGCTCGGGGTCAACATCGCGGTGAGCGCGCAGCGGGCGCTTTCGGGGCTGTTCGTCGGCGGCTCGATCGGCTTCCTCCTCGGGATCGCCAACGGGGTCTCCAGCCTGTCGCACCGGTTGACCGACACGACGCTGCAGATGATCCGCACGATCCCCAACCTGGCGCTGATCCCGCTGGTGATCCTGTGGTTCGGGATCGGGGAGGAGGCGAAGCTGTTCCTCACCTCGCTGGGGGTGTTCTTCCCGATCTATCTCAACACGCTGCACGGGGTGCGGACCGTCGACCCGCAACTGATCGAGATGGGGCGGGTGTACGGGATGAGCAACTGGACGTTGTTTCGCAAGGTGATCTTTCCGGGTGCGCTGCCGTCGATCTTCGTGGGGCTGAGGTTCTCGCTCGGCATCATGTGGCTGACGCTGATCGTGGCGGAAACCATGGCCGCGTCATCGGGTATCGGGCACATGGCCAACACGGCGCGCGAGTTCATGATGACAGACGTGGTGGTGCTGGCGCTGGTGATCTACGCGCTGCTCGGCAAGCTGGCCGACGCAACGGCCCGGTTCCTAGAACGTAGGACGCTGCAATGGCATCCGGCCTTCCAGACTCCGGCGAAGGGGTGATCCGATGAGCCAGATTCAGCAGGTCCGCAAAGTCAACGCCTGGGGCAAGACGATCGAGCCCGAGTACGGCCCGCGGACGGCGTCCCCCGCAGCGCAGCGCAGCAGCGCGGTCGGTATCCGCATCGAGGGATTGGACAAGTCGTTCGGCAGCGTGCCGGTGCTGCGCAGCCTCGATCTCGAGGTGCCGGCGGGGCAGTTCCTGGCCATCGTCGGCAAGAGCGGATGCGGCAAGAGCACGTTGCTGCGGCTGCTGACGGGGCTCGACACGCCGACGGGTGGACGGATCACGTTCACCGGGCCGGGCGGTGAGGCGGTGACACCGAATGCGCGGATCGTGTTCCAGGAGCCGCGGCTGCTGCCGTGGGAGCGTGTCGCCGGCAATGTCGCGGTCGGGCTGGGACCGGGGCAGAGCGGCGCCTCGGCGCGAGAGAAATCGCTGGCGGCGCTGCGCGAGGTGCAACTCGACGAGAAGGCCGGCGACTGGCCGGCGCAACTGTCGGGTGGGCAGCGGCAGCGGGTGGCGCTGGCGCGCGCGCTGGTCAGCCGGCCGGACTTCCTGGCGCTCGACGAGCCGCTGGGCGCGCTCGATGCGCTGACCCGCATCACCATGCAGGGCCTCGTCGAGCGGGTGTGGCGGGAGCAGGGGTTCACGGCGCTGTTCGTCACGCACGATGTCGGCGAGGCGGTGGCGCTGGCGGATCGGGTGATCGTGTTGGATGAGGGACGTATCACGCTCGACGTCCTCGTGGAGCACGAACGCCCGCGGTTGCGGGGTGCCGAGGACCTGGCGCGGATCGAGCGGCGACTGCTCGACGCGATCTTCCGGCGCTAGCCTCGAAGCGAAAACGCCGCCCCGAGGAGACGAAGTATCGCTCCGGGGGCGGCGTCAGGTTCAGTCAGGCAGCGATCAGCGGACGCGGATCGAGCTGATGTTGTCGTTGGCGCCGCGCAGGTTCGGTACGCTGCGGGTGATCACGATGCAGCGGCCGTTGAAGTTGGCGCGCTCGCAGACCTGGGCCTCGGCACTGCCGCGCACTTCGATCGAGCGGATCGAGTCATCCCAGGTGCCGAGACGGGCCAGCCGCTCGCCGGGGCGGGCGCAGAAGCTGTCGCCGCGGAAGTTGGTTTCTTCGTAGAAGCAGACGCGATCACGGCTGCCGCCGGGCCGGCCGGGACGGATGTCGAAGCCGCCGGAGCCGATCTGGAAGCTGAAGCCGGGGACATTGAAGCCGATGCTTACGTCGACATCCGGACGGCTGGGGGTGGTCGGACGATCGGGGACGATGACGCGGGTGTCGATATCGTCGTCGTCGCTGAGGAAGCTGGCGGAGACCCAGCCGTCCGGGCCCGGCTTGATGACATAGCACCAGCCGCCCGAGCAGCGATCGATCTCGACCTGCTGGCCAGGGCGGAGCACGTCGACGACGGCGCCATTCACCGGCGCGGCGCGGACGTTGACGGTGCTAGTTGCGACGGCGGCGTTGGCAGCACCGGCGAAGAACAGTGAGCCGAGCAGCACGGTGGCGGCTCCTGCCAGTTTGATGGGATGCATGGGTAGTCCTCTCTTTGTGACGCTTCGGGGCAATTTCGGTTGTCGCCGCGAGGCCGAAACGGCCGGAGCGCAAGGGAGTTCCATGCAGTCGTGTCGATTGCGCCTAAAATGCAAACGCCGCCCGCGAGGGGCGGCGTTTGGCACTCAGCATGGTGAAGCGTCAGTTAACTTCGTAGGACGAGATGGCGTTGTTCAGCTGCTTGGGCAGCGATGCCTTGGACGAGCTGATGTCGGCGCAGATGCCTTCGAGCTCGTAGTCACGGCAGACCAGCACGTCGGCATCGCCGAACACCTCGATCGAGGAGATCGAGTCGTCCCAGCTGCCGCTCAACTCGTCGTCGGCGTCACCGGGCTCGACGCAGAAGCTGGCGCCGTTGAAGTTGGCGTTCTTGTAGAAGCAGACCTGGTCTTCCTCGACCGGCTCGGGGAGCGGCTGCGGCTTGGGCTGGTTGCCGATGCCGATGGAGATCGACGGCTTGCCGTCACCACCGACGCCGAAGCTGAAGCTGAACGGCACGTTGGAGGCGGGCTTGCCCTTGTTGACGCTGCCGAGGCGGTTCTGGCGGACCCAGCCGTCGGGACCGGGGATCTGGATCAGGCAGACGGTGCCCTGGCAATCGAGCACGGTGACCAGTTGGCCCGACGCGACCGAGTTGACCACCGGCGAGTTCGGGTTGGCGGTCTTACGGACGTTGGAGTCCTGCAGCATGTAGGCGTTGGGCGCGGCGAGGGCGGGCGCGACGGCAAGGCCGACGAGCGCGGCCAGCGCTGCGGCGGCGACGAGGTGGAGACGCTTCATGGTGATGTTCCCTGAGTGGCGGCACCGGGACCGGTGTCGCGGCGCGTCAGCGCGGGCGCAATGTGCCGCGCGCTGAATGCTGCCGGGAACAGGAGTATTCGCGATTCGAGCCGAAATCGACTGAATTGCAAGAGAAACGGCCCGCGCCGGGGAGGCTGCAGGCCGTTTGTTATTGATCGTGGCGTGGCGAAGGTCAGTAGACCTGCATCGCGCTCACGTTGTTGTCGAGGAAGCCGTGGAGGCTCGTCTGGCTTTCGTTGACGCGCTCGCAGTAGCTGTGAAAGTCGCGATCGCGGCAGAGATCGACCGAGACGTTGCCCTCGATGCGGACCGACGAGTAGCGGTTGTCGGTGCCCTGTAGCAGGAAATCGCGGACGCGGGTGCCGGCCTTGGCGCAGAACGAGTCGCCGGTGAAGTTGTGGCCTTCGTACAGGCAGACGGTGCCCGGACCGCCCCAGTTGTAGGGGATGGGGGCCAGCTGCCAGGGATGGCGGATAACCTTGCCGAAGGCGATGTCGTAGAGCTTGGTCCAGCCGGCGGCGCGCCCGGCGTGGACGCGGCACCACTGCTTCGAGCAGCGATCGACATAGATGCGAACGCCGCCGTCGATCTCGCCGGTGATGTCGTAGGCCTTCCCGGGCCCCTCGAACAGGGTGAGCGGATGCACCGACCAGGCCGGAGTGCCTGACGGCGCGGCAGTCACCGCGAAGGTGCCGAAAACGAGAGTGGCCAGTAGAGACAGGCAGGCAAGCAACTGCTTCATCGAAATGCCCCGTACCAAATAACCGGAAATGGAGCGTAGCGCCGCTCTATGACGGTTGGAAGGGTGCGGGGGCAACAGGGTGGGGGAAAGTTCGGCGGCGTCGCGGGAGGAAAGGCGCCGCGCGGAATCCCTCGCGCAGCGCCTCCCTCATCATCCCGGGGAAGAGGCCACCCATCCCGGGACGGGATAGGTGAAGAGATGCGACTTCGGCGCTGAACGGAGGCTGAATGGGACCGGGATCAGCGCGCGCCGACAAGCAGTCAGCGCGGGATAACGCGCTTCTGGCCGTGCTCGTCGAGGGCGACGTAGACGAAGCGGCCCTGGGTGACCTTCACCCGGTCGGCGAGCCGGTTGCGGCGGGCCCAGGCTTCCATGCCGATGGTGATCGAGGTGTTCCCGACCCGCTCGATCGAGGTGTAGACGCAGAGCACATCGCCGACCTTCACCGGCGCGATGAAGGTCATGGCTTCGACGGCGACGGTGGCGACACGGCCCTGGACGCGCTCGACGGCGCAGATCGAGCCGGCGATATCCATCTGGCTCAGCACCCAGCCGCCGAAAATGTCGCCGGCCGGATTGGTATCGGCCGGCATGGCGAGGGTGCGGATGGTGAGCGCACCGTGCGGCTTGTGGATGAGGTCCTCGGTAACGGCGTCAGTCATGAGTCTGGTTCCGATTTCGAGCTGAAGCGTACATGCGTCGCTGCGCCGGGTTAAGGGCGCGCTCGTCCCAATCGCAATCGCGCTTGCTGGCCGGGAAGCTGCCGCGCCGGCTGGCAAAGCCGTAGAACAGCGTGCCGTGGATGCCCACGGCATCCGGCTTGCGAACGGGCCGCTCCCAAGCTGCCGACAGCGAGTGCATCGCGGCCTTCGTAAGGTCTTCAGCGAATTGAATGTCTTGCGCGTCAGCTGGAAAGACCTGGGCGAATTCCTCGTCGGTCAGCTGGAACAGGCTGAATGTGCAGTTGTCGGCACCGTCGATGACCTGAATGTTCTTCACCTCGGTCCTTTCGGGGGCCAGCGGCCGATTTCTTCCTCCCAGTGGCGGCGGCAAAGGGAGACGTAGACCGATTTCTCGATCGAGACCTGGTTGCCTTCGGTGAGCGCGCCGCCCTCCGTATCGCGGCGGACCACCATGGTGGCCTTGCGGCCGCAGAAGCAGATGGTGCGGACTTCGCGCAGCTCGTCGGCGACGGCGAGCAGTTCGGAGGAGCCGGGGAAGAGCTTGCCCTGGAAATCGGTGCGGAGGCCATAGCACATGACCGGCACTTCGAGCCGATCGGCGACGCGGGCGAGTTGCCAGACCTGATCGTAGGTGAGGAACTGCGCTTCGTCGACGAAGACGCAATCGACCTTCGATTCCTGGATGTGGCCGTTGACGCGCTGGAACAGGTCGTCCTTGCCATCGAACATCTCGGCGTCAGCGGAGATGCCCAGCCGCGAGGTGATGCGGCCGACGTCGCCCTCGGCATAGAGCGAGGAGGTGAAGAGCAGTGTGCGCATGCCGCGCTCGACATAGTTGTAGGACGCCTGCAGCAGCAGGGTCGACTTGCCGGCGTTCATCGCGGAGTAGGAGAAGTAGAGCTTGGCCATGCGGCTGTTCATGCCGCAGGCGGAGGGCGGCGGCGAGGCCAATCGGTCGCTCTCAACAAAAAATCGGCCGCCTGGCGGGGGCGGCCGATTAGAATGCCGAATTGGGGCTCGGCGCAGGACATACGTGTTGGCGGCGATGCCCTGCTTATAAGGACCGTCCGGTTGCCAAAAGTGGCGGGTGCAACCGGGTCTAGGCCGGAACAAATGGGGGACGTTCCGGACACCCGCAAGCTATTGAGGGCACGTGACAAGTAGATGACGAACAGCTTCATATTGGCGACATTATCGCACCGTAGCGAACAACTGCGGGCAGGGCTGCTGGAGAGGCAAATGAAGACCTTCTGGAAGGCCGGACTGGGTTTGGCGATGGCGGTGGCAATGGCCGCGCCAAGTATGGCGCAAGGCGTCGACGTCACCGGCCTGTGGCGGCCGGACAAGGACTCCGATTACGAGATGAGCATGTGCGGCAAAGACAACGCGCAGCTCTGCATCAAGGTCGTGGCGCTGCGCGGCGGCATGAACAGCGACAAGAACCGGCCGTACCTCAACACCTACTTGATCGATAAGGCCAAGCCGAGCGGGCAGGGGCGCTGGAAGGGCAAGCTGAGCCTGTTCGGCCAGACCGGCGACGCGACGCTGACGCTGAAGGGCGCCGACACCATGAACGTGAAGGCCTGCGCCTACATCGTGGTGTGCCGCGAGATCACGCTGACGCGGGCGAAATAAGCCTCAGGCGGCCTGTGTATCCCGGCGCTGCTGCAGTGCCGGGATGGCTTCCACCAGGATGATGGCAAAGAAGATGAGCGCCGCGCCGGCATAGCCGACGAGGGGCAGGCGCTCGCCCAGGATCAGCGCGCCGCCGAGTGCGGCGAACAGGCTTTCGGCGGACAGCACGATCGCGGCGTTGGCGGACGGCACGTGCTGCTGGGCGATGGCCTGCAGCGTGAAGGCGAGCGCGGTCGACATCAGCCCGACATAGAGGATCTGCACCCAGCCGGCGGCGATGTCGGCGAAATCCGGGGTCTCGAAGCCGAAGGCGAGCGCGAGGCAGACGACGCCGACGCTGATGAAGGTGATGGCGGAGAGGACCACCGGCAGGCCGGTCTCGCGGCTGAGCAGCCCGAGCATGAAGACGTGGCCGCCCCAGAACACGGCGCTGACGATCACCAGCAGGTCGCCCAGGTTGAGGGCCGCGAGGTGCCCGCCGTTCAGGTAGAAGATGCCGATGAGGGCGAGCGGGGCGCCGAGGTAGATGATCGGGTGTGGGCGCGCGCGCAGCACCAGGAACGCGATCAGCGGCACGAACAGCACGTAGAGCGCGGTGAGGAAGCCCGAGTTGGTGACGCTGGTCTGGGCGAGGCCGTACTGCTGGAGGATCGAGCCGGCGAAGAAGGCGACGCAGAGGATAGCGATCTGCAGCCACAGTCGCGGGGTGAACCGGGGGCCTGCGGGGGCCTTGCGGCGAAGCTCGACCAGCGCAAAGGGCAGCAGCGCTACGCCGCCCAGCAGGAAGCGCGTGCCCGAGAAGGTGAGCGGGCCCATATGCGCCATCGCGGCTTTCTGCGCGACGAAGGCGAGCCCCCAGATGGCGGTGGCAACGAGCAGCAGCAGGACGGCGAGGGGGCGGGACATCGGCGGTGTGTAGCCGGTGGAGCGGGGGCGCGTCGAACGGATTTTGGCGATGGGATCGATCAGCGGGCGTGATGGGGGGCCGACCCCTGATCGCCGGTGTGGCGCGAATCGGCTAGCATCCAGTTTCGGCGCGTGGCCCGCGCCTCCCCCCTCCGATGGGAAAGTAGATCGCATACAGGGCTGAGTGAGCATCGAACCGACTGATCGGGCGAAGGCAAAAGGAGGGATTGCTGCTGGGCCCGCACCAGGAGGTTTTTGATGAAGCTATCCGTGCCGATCTACCAGTTGAAGCGTGAAGCCAAGCGGCGGGCGCGTGATGAGGGGATCCCCCTCCACGACGCGCTCGATCGCGCGGCGGTAACCGAGGGCTATGCCGGGTGGAGCCTGCTGGCGGCCCGCTATGCCGAGAGCTCGCCGGCGGCAAAGTTGCATGGCCGGTTGAAGGCCGGCGAGCTGGTGCTCGTCGGGGCGCGGCCGGGACAGGGCAAGACGCAGCTGGCGCTCGAGCTTGCCGCGGAGGCGGCCAAGGCGGGCGGGCAGAGCATGTTTTTCACGCTCGAGTACACCGACCAGGATGTGGTCAAGCGGCTGCGGTCGATCGGGCAAGAGCCGGAGGACCTTGGCAGCCGGTTCGGTTTCGATTGCTCGGACAGCATCTGTGCCGACTACATCATCGAGAAGATGGGGCAGGCGCCGCGCGGCACGCTAGTGGTTGTCGACTACCTGCAACTGCTCGACCAGCGACGGGAGAACCCGCCACTGGCGACGCAGGTGAAAGCACTGAAGGCGTTTGCCGAGGCGCGTGGACTGGTGATCGTGTTCATCTCGCAGATCGACCGGTCGTACGAGGGCAGCGACAAGCCCTATCCGGACCTTGCCGATGTGCGTCTGCCCAACCCGGTGGACCTTGGGCTGTTCAGCAAGAGCTGGTTCCTCAACAACGGCGAGATCAGCCTGCAGACGGCACGCTGATCGGCCGTATCACTTCAATTCGGCATCCAGCGCTTCGATGAGGCGCTGGATCTCGGCTTCCGAGGTGTAGTGGGTGAAGGAGACGCGGAGGACGCCGTGGCCGGGGTTGAGGCCGAGGGCTTCGAGCAGGCGGTAGGCGTAGAAGTGGCCGCCCGAGGCCATGATCTTGTGGCGGGCGAGGCGGTCGGCGGCTTCGATGGCGAGTTCGCCGAGCGCCAGCGAGATGGTGGGTGCGCGCTTCGCGGGATCGGTGGGGCCGATGAGGCGGACGTTGTTCCTGGACCGCAGGAACTCCATCAGCGGGGCGAGGAGGATTTCCTCCTGTTGCCGCATGGCGGCGTGGGCCTTGCGGAAGGGGTTACTGCCTTCGACGCGATCACCGGCGAGCTCGGCAACGCGCTCGAGGTAGTCGACGACACCGGCGGAGGCGGCGATCTGGGCGTGGTCGGGACCGGCGGGCGTCAGGCGCTTGCGTGGCTGGGTGTCGTTGAAGAAGTGGCCCTGGTTGGGCAGTTCCGACGCCAGCGAGGGGCGGATGGCCATGACGCCCTGGTGCGGGCCGTACACCTTGTAGGCGGAGAACAGGTAGACGTCGCAGCCGAGCTCGAGCAGGTCGGGCAGGCCGTGCGGGGCGTAGGAGACACCATCGACAACGGTGACGGCGCCGAAGCTTTTGGCCTTCTGGACGATCTCGTGGACCGGGTTGATCTCGCCGACGATGTTGGAGGCGTGCGGGAAGCAGACGGCGCGGACCTTACTATCGAGCAGCTTGTCGAGCGCGGCGGGATCGAGGTGGCCGGTGACCGGATCGACCTGCCACTCGCGGATGACGATGCCGCGATCGGCGAGTCGGCGCCAGGCGCCACCATTGGCCTCATGATCCTGGTTGGTGACGACGACGGCGTCGCCCGGCTTCAGCCAGCCGGCGAAGGCGTTGCCAAGGGTGTAGGTGTTGCCGGAGGTGGAGGCGCCGAAATGGATCCAGTCCATGCCGACGTTCAGCGCCTGCGCCATGCGCCGATGCGCGAGATCCATGGCAGTGCCGCCCTCGCGCGAGGCGGGATAGAAGCCGTACGGCTGCACCTTGGTGGCGCGATAGAAGTGGTCGAGCCGCCCGAGCACCTGCTGGGAGGTGTAGGAGCCGCCGGCGTTCTCGAAGAAGGCCCAGCCATCGAGGCTCGGCTCGCGGAAAGCCGGGAACTCGGCGCGGATCAGGTCGGTGTCGAGGGGCAGGGCGGTCATGAGTGGCGCTCGCGGAGAGAGAGGCCACGATGGTTAGCGGAGGGCCGTGACCGGGGCAATGCGGCGTGTGGATAACGGGGGTGGCAGGCCTTGCCCGATGCTCCCTCGCACCGAGGCAGCCGGCCTCACTCGTGCACGAGCGGCAGCTTCTTGCTCGGACGTGACTGTTTTGGGTTGTCGCTGGTTACGGCGCTGTTTGAGCCGCCGTAGCTGCCGACGCAGGCGTTGAAGCTGGCGTCGCATTGCAGCTCGCACGATTGCTGGTCGAAGGTGCTGCTGAAGCTGTCCGAGCGTCGGTGACAGGCGGCGTAGCAGACTTCGTAAGCGGAGGTGCACATCACGGCGATTTCGTCGGCGGTAAAGCCGCCGGCGCTGCGGGCAGAGGCAGGGCTGACGGTCAAGGCCGTGGCAACGAGTGTCGCGAGGACGCAAACGCGAAGTGTCGAGTTGATCATGAGAACCTCCTCTGACAGCGGCAATTGTACGCCTGTCGGCGGAGGCGCTGAAGGGCGTTCCGGAGGACGTGAAGAAGCCCCGGCGGGAGGGGCGCCGGGGCTTCTCTGGGACGGCGTCGCGGCCGGTCGCGTTGGGGACTAACCGGCGGAGACTGGGGTTAGCCGTCCAAACCGGGGGCCGCCGGGGCGGCGGGATGGTGGGGCAGGTGCTTGCCCGGATGCTGCATCTTGCCCTGCATCATCATGCGGCCGCGCGGGGCGAGCTCCTTCTTCTGCTGGTCGGTGAGGCTGGCGTAGAAGGTCTTGAACTGCGGGAGCAGTTCGCTCATCGCGGCGAGGCGGGCTTCGTCGAACTTCAGGCGCTGCTCGAGGCGCTGGATCAGGTCGGGGCGTTCGGACTTGCTGGCAGTGGCGCCGGGACGGATGGTGGTGCACTGGTCGGCGAAATCGGTCTGCGCGGTGAGCGCCGAGGTGCGGAAGTCCTCGAACAGCTTTTCCTGGTCCTTTGTCAGCTCGAGCTTCTTGCCCATGCGATCGAGGCGGCGCTCGAGGCGGTCGGCGGCGCGGTCGCCGCAGGAGAACTCGGCGAAGCGGAAGGCGCCGCCGGCGGCATCGCGGCGGAACTCCAGGGTGCGGTTGTCATTGCGGGGACGGTCGGGGCCGGCGGCGAAGGCCGGGCTCATGGCGGTGAGGCCGAGCGCGGCAACGAGGGCGGCGAGGATGGTGGCTCGGGTCGGGGTCATCGGGGTCTCCCATCGATTGATTGGCAACGAGGGGAGGATGAGCTGCGTCGGCTTGCCGGGGCGTTGCGGCAAGGTGAAATCGTGGAAAGGTTGGAAAGGTGAGTCCTCCTTGGCATGGCGGTCATGCTGCGCAGTCGATGGGCGGAAATAATCGTTGTGCATCAGTCATCGAAATGGCGAATGCAGTATTTTTGCGTCGTTCTGGCCACACCGGGCAGTCAATTTGACTTCACAACTCGAATGGAAGTTGACGTTTGGTGAGGGCGTGTCATCGTTGAGGACAATGTCGGGATAGGGGGCTGGGAAATGCTTCGTGTAGTGACGGGCGCTCTGGTTTTGATCGTGTCGGCGAGCTCTGCAATGGCTGCAGACCTGATTATCGATGAACCCGAGGCTGCTCCGATGATCGCCGCTGGGCACGACTGGTCGGGCGGCTACATAGGTGTCCATCTCGGCTACGGCTGGGGTACCGTCGAGGCTACAGACACCGATCCGGGCGGTGGGTTCTTCGACGAAGCGACGGGCGAGAGTCTGACCGTCGATGCCAGTGGTTTCCTTGCCGGTCTTCAGGCTGGCGCCAACTGGCAAATGGACTCGGTCGTGCTAGGTATCGAGGGCCAGGTCGGCTTTCTCGGGGTCAGCGGCGAGAATGTCGTTCTGCTGGATCCGGACAATTTCGGGCGCGTCGACTACGGCGCCTATGGCGATCTGACGGCCCGGCTCGGCTTCGCTGCTGACACGGCGCTGTTTTACCTCAAGGGTGGCCTTGCCGTTGCGCAGGTCGATACGACGTTCGGCGATATCGTCGACGGGACGTCGGACGAGGATCCGAACAGTACCGGCTCGTTCTCCGGTGTGAGAGCCGGCTGGACGGTTGGCGTGGGCGCAGAACTTGCACTGGATGACAATTGGTCCGTGAAGGCCGAATACCAGTACTACGATTTCGGCACCCAGGAACTCGTCGACATAGATGGCGATACTGCCGACGCGACATTCAAGCTGCATACGGTTAAGATCGGCCTGAACTACTCGTTCTGATCCGCTGAGCAGAAACGAGATGGCCCCGGACCTGTCCGGGGCCATCTCTGTTGTGACCGTTCGTCCCAACTGAAAGCGATAGTCCGGCGCGAACTCGGCCGAACGCCGTAGTCGCAAATCAGCAACTCGTCGTTACGACGCGATGTATTCTTTCAGCGCGTTGGCTTCCTGCTCGGCTTCTTCGATCTTGCGCTTCACCACGTCGCCGATCGAGACGATGCCGGTGAGTTTGCCGGCTTCGACGATGGGGATGTGGCGGATGCGGTGGCGGGTCATGGTTTCCATGAGGTCCGAAACCGAGCTGGCCGAGGTGCAGGTGATGACCTTGCTGGTCATGACGGCGCGCACCGGGCCGGCGAGGACCGCGACGGGGTCCTTTTCGAGGTGGCGGACGACGTCGCGCTCGCTGAGGATGCCCGCAACCTTGCCCTTGGCGTCGACGACGACGACGGCACCGATCTTCTTGGAATTGAGGATGCGTACGGCCTCGGCGAGTGGCGCGCCGGCTTCCACCGTGAACACGGTGTGGCCTTTGGATTGAAGGATAGTCTCGACTTGCATCGTCAGTCCTCCTCTCAGGCGACCATAGTGCGCCAAAGGGGAGGAGGGGACAAGAGTCCTAAAGTTGGGGGTGGGAAAACCTAAGAGCCGGTGCTTGCCGCCCCCCACCCTTGATCCCTCCCCACGAGGGGGAGGGAGACGCGTGCTGCGAACGCCTACTGCGCGGCGGGGGCCTTGAGGTCGCGCTTTTCGTCCTGGGTGGACGGGGCGGGGGTGTCGAGGACCGGGAGTTCGACCGGTTCGCCGCTGGCTTCGGCGACGACGTTGAGCTTGCCGGCGAGGGCTGCCGGGTTGGTCTCGGCGGCAGCGAGGTCGGCGAGGCCGATGCCGGCTTCGTCCTTGGCGGTGATGGTCAGCTTCAGGTGCGAGGCGCCGCTGAGGAAGGTGCCGAGCTGCTGCGCGGCGGTGAGCGCCTCGGTGGTGTTGCCAAGGAAGGCGAGGGTCATGCCCTGGGCCATGCCGGCGACGGCGGTGCGGAACGATTCCTCGGACTGGCCGGCATCCTTGGCGCCGGCGGCGAAGGCGAGCGAGCCGATGCCGCGGTCCTCGACCTCGATGGTGACGTCACGCAGGGTGAGCATCATCGCGGCGAGGGTGGCCTGGTCGGTGTTGTCGGCGAACAGCGCGTCGGTGGCGTTGCCGAAGGTGCCCGAGAGATTGACGCGGCCGAGCGCGCCCATGTCGATCAGCACGTCATCGACCTTGATGGTGGACGTGGCCTGGTCCCAGGCAAGCTTGGTGCCGAGCGAGATGTCGAGCTTGTCGACGCCGCGGGCGAGGAGATCGGCGACCGGCAGGTCGGTCATCTCGGCGGTGATCGGCAGGATGAAGTTGGAGAGGCTCAGCGCGATGTTGGCCGGGATGCCGTTGACGTAGTTGCCGAGGGTGGCATCGAAGGCGCCCAGCGTGCCGGTGATGCGCTTGCCCGAGGATTCCGGATCCGGCACGTCGATCGACAGATCGGCGAGGCTCATACCGTCGAGATAGGGGACGAGCTTCCGCCAATTGGTGGTGAAGTAGGCTTCGTCGAGCGTGGTGGCCGCTTCGATCGCCGCGATGGCGGCGGTGAAGTCCATCTTCTTCCAGGTGAAGTTGCCGAACTTCAGGAAACCGTCGTTCTCAACGGTCATGTCGAAATCGTCGAGCGAGATCGCCGGGTAGATGGCGGGTTCGAAGCCGCCGACGGTGATCGGGCCGGAGGCGACGGTGAGCGGATTGCCCTTGTCGTCCTTGCCGGCGCAGCTGAAGCCCTCGAAGGTCATCGGCGTCGAGGAGAAGGCGGTGAACATGTCGGCGTAGAAGCGCACCAGCTTGGCGACGGTCTCGGGCGCGACCTCGGTGCCGGCCTTCTGCGCAGCTTCGGCCTCCATGACGAGGGCGTTGATCTCGGTCATCGACTGCTTGAGCGGACGGGCGCTGAAGCTGCCGAGTTCGGCGGAGCCAAAGGTGCAGTTGACCGCGTCGCCGGCCTTGAGGCTGCCACCGGCGAACTTGAAGTCGGAATAGACCTCTTTCATCTCGCTGCCGGCAGCCGGGGCGGTGGTGAGGCCGTAGAAACCGAGGAGACCGGCCAGGTCGAACCGGTTGGTCGACATCTCGCCGAAGGTCGCGGTGAGGTTCTCGGGGCCGGTCAGATCGGCCGAGCCGACATGCGCATCGCCGGCGACGCCATCGACGATGTTGTTGAGGGTGATGTCGCGGTAGGTGATGACGATCGACCCGGCGCCTTCGCCCATGTTGGTGGTCATCTTGAATTCGGGGATGGTCAGCGACGTGGCGTCGAGGGTGGCGAGCGCATCGAGCGAGCCCGGCGCGCCGGTGAACAGGCCGCGCACTGCGCCCTCGTTGATGTTGCCATCGACCACTTCAACGGTCGGGATGGCGATGTCGTACATCGAGCCGGTCGCGCCCTTGATCTCGATGCCGGTGACGCTCAGCATCTCGGCGGAAGCGCCGGTGACGGCGAAGCCGGCAAAGACGGAGCCGAGCAGAAGGGCACGCATCGGACGCAGGCGGCCGAGCGGGGCATAGGCGGTACGGGTCATATCGGTTTCCTCAGTCGCAAAATCATGAGACGCCGCATCCCGCGCTCACCTTGGGGTGGGGCGGACGCGGCGCAGGTATGGCCCGAAGCGAGCGTCACCGCTTCTAGACTAGCCTAGCTAACGGGAAGATGAACGGCTGAGCGCGAAACGCGCTGAATTATGCGTTTCAGCCTTCGCCGTGGCCGGGCTTCCAGGCGGAGAGCGGATTGGACTGGCGGGCCTTGGGCGGCTGCAGGCCTTCACGCAGAATGGCGCGGACGACTTCGATCAAAATGGCAAAGAGCAGGGCGCAGAGCGGCACGAACAGCAGGACGACCGCCGTGTCGACCTCGCCGGCGCCGATGATGGCGCGGGGCGGGATGATGCCGAGCAGCAGCGCGATGCCGGCGCCGACGAAGGTGAGCGAGAACGAGATGGCGGTCGCGGCGCTCAGGGCGTTGCGGAACAGCGGCAGCCGGAATGCAGGCTGCTTGGGCTGGGGGAGCTTGGTGGGAGACATGAGGACTCGCTGACTCGGCAGATCACAACGCGGTGATAAGGCCCACCGAATGCGCGGATGTTTCGTTGCTAAGTGGGTGAAGCGGGTACGTTTTGAAGGCAATCGTGTGGCGAGAACCCGCCGATGACATTGGGGAGTTGGGCCTATGGGTTGGTTCGCGACTGGACTGAGGTTGGTACTGGCCGGGCTGCTGGCGGCGTTCCTGACGATAGGGCCGTCGGTGCAGGCGCAGGATCCGGGCACTGCTGCAGTGGCCATCGAGCCGTGGCAGGAAGTGATCACCAGCCAGATCGAGGCGTTCCGCACCAAGGATGCGGCGGCGGCTTTCAGCTACGCCGGCGCAGGCTTCCAGGTGGCATTCCCGAGTGCCGAGGCATTCTTCAATGCCATCGTCGCAGCGGGCTATGCGCCGATCATGGAGTCGCGCTCACACAGTTTTGGCCGGTTCCAGAAGCTCGGCGACAAAGCGGTGGCGCAGGAGGTGAAGTTCGTTGGCAACAACCAGGGGCTCTACAGCGCCATCTATATGCTGGCCGAGGAAGCCAATGGCTGGCGGGTGCAGGGGGTGCAACTCGCCAAGGAAGCCGGTGTCGGAATCTGAGCTTTCCTGAGCACAGGATGAACGCCGGTATCAGTGAATGTTCAACGGGTTGGAGCGAAAAGCAGGCAAATCAAAGCGTGCTGTTCAGGATGTTCCCGTTGAAGCTTCTCGCCCTTTCCGCCGTACTCGCCGCCATTCTCGTCAGCCTTATGCCGGATGGCGAGCACGCGATGGCGAGCGCGACGGGCAATGTGCGAGCCGATGGCACGGAAATCGTCCTGCCGGTGAGTGCCCCGGTTCCGGCCCGCGCCGTTTGATCCACCAACGTCCCGGTTGTGCACCGGAGTATGAAGCCGTAGAGCTTTCCCGCCATTTTTCGGGAGATGATCTTGGCTTTCCTGTCTGACGCCCTCAGCCGCATCCAGCCGTCCGCCACCGTCGCGATCAACTCCAAAGCCGTGGAGATGAAGCGGCAGGGGCAGGACGTGATCTCGCTGGCCGCGGGCGAACCGGATTTCGATACGCCCGAGCATGTGCGCGAAGCGGCGATCCGGGCGATCAACTCGGGCAAGACCCGCTACACGGCGGTGGACGGCATCCCGGAGCTGAAGGAAGCGGTGGCCGGGAAGTTCAAGCGCGACAACGGGCTTGATGTGACCGCGGCGGACTGCTTCGTGTCGTCGGGCGGCAAGCAGATCATCTTCAACGCGCTGATGGCGACGCTGAACCCCGGCGACGAGGTGGTGATCCCGGTGCCCTACTGGGTGAGCTATCCGGAAATCGTTCGGCTCTGCGACGCCAACCCGGTGTTTGCAGTGGCGGACTCGACGACCGGATTCAAGCTGAAGCCGGAGGTGCTGGAAGCGGCGATCTCGCCGAGGACCAAGTGGCTGATCCTCAACACGCCGTCGAACCCGACCGGCGCGGCCTATACGCGCGACGAGCTGCGAGGGCTGGCCGACGTGCTGCTGCGGCATCCGCACGTCCACATCCTCACCGACGATATCTACGAGGTGCTGGTCTATGACGGCGGCACGTTCGCGACGATCGCCGGGGTGGAGCCGAAGCTGATGGAGCGGACGCTGACGATGAACGGCGTGTCGAAGTCGCACGCCATGACCGGCTGGCGCATCGGCTATTGCACGGGACCGCGGCCGCTACTGGGCGCGATGAACAAGCTGCAGAGCCAATCGACCACCAATCCGTCCTCGATCTCGCAGTGGGCGGCGGTGGAAGCACTGAACGGGCCGCAGGAGTTTCTCAAGGGCTGGCGCGATGTGTTCCAGGGGCGGCGCGACCTGGTCGTCAACGGGCTCAACGCCAATACCGGACTCGACTGCCTGACGCCGGAGGGGGCATTCTACGTGTTCCCGTCGGTGAAGCGGTTGCTCGGCAAGACTTCTGGTGGCGGCCGGGCGCTGACCGATGACGGGGCGTTCGTGCTGGCGCTGCTCGAAGAAACCGGCGTGGCACTGGTCCACGGTTCGGCGTTTGGTTTGGCCGGGCACATGCGGCTGAGCTACGCGGCGTCGAACGCGCAGCTCGAGGACGCGGTGAGCCGCATCCAGGATTTCTGCGCCAGGGTGAGCTGATGGTCTACCCGATCACCGAGCCGGTCGCGAGCGGCTGGCTCGAGGTCGGGGATGGCAATGCGCTCTGGTGGGAAGAGGCGGGCAACCCGGACGGGGTGCCGGCGCTGATCCTTCATGGCGGGCCGGGTTCGGGGTTTTTGGCCTCTATGCGGCGGTTCTTCGATCCGGCGCGCTACCGGATCATCGGCTTCGACCAGCGCGGTTGCGGCAAGAGTACGCCGCACGCCTCGGGCGAGGGCGTCGATTTCTCTGCGATCACCACGGCACACCTGGTGGCCGATATCGAGCGGCTGCGGTCGCACTTCGGCGTCGAGAGGTGGGTGATCTATGGCGGGTCGTGGGGGACGACGCTGGGGCTCGCCTATGCCGAGGAGTATCCCGGGCACGTCGCTGCGATGATATTCGCAGGGGTGACGACGACGCGGCGGCGGGAGATCGACTGGCTGTATCGCGGGCTGGCGCCGCTCTACCCGGTGGAGTGGGAGCGGTTCGTGGCGGGTGCCCCGGCTGGCACGCCCGAGGATGGGCTGGTCGCAGCGTACAACGAGCTGCTGTTCAATCCCAATCCGGCGGTGCGCGACAGGGCGGCGCGGGATTTTCATGATTGGGACAACGCGTCGGCTTCGGTGGTCGCGCAGATGGGGCGGCCGTCGGATGGGGTGGATCCGGCACGGATGCTGGCGCGTAGCCGGATCGTTACGCATTTCTTCCGCCATGCGGCGTGGCTGGAAGAGGGGCAGTTGCTGGCCGAGGCGTACAAGTTGCGCGGGATACCGGGTGTGCTGGTGCAGGGGCGGCTGGATCTGCAGGGCCCGCTGGTGACGGCGTGGGAGCTGGCACGGGCCTGGCCAGAGGCTAGGCTGGTGGTGATCGACGGGGCAGGGCACTCGGCGGGCGATGCCGGGATGGCCGAGGCGATCACTGCGGCGCTGGATGGGTTTGCCCGCTAGCTCGCTACCTCAGAGATAATCCATCAGGCTCATCGATTTTCCCTCACTGCTGCTGCCGCCGAAGGCGGAGGAGCCGGTGGCCTGGCTGAGGAGGGAGCCGAGCTTGCTGGCGGTCTGGTAGTTGGCGACGGCAGCGGCATAGAGGTTGTCCGACCAGCCGGCGGCGGCGCGCTCTTCGCTGCTCATGGCGCCGTACAGCGAGATGACGTTCTGGGCGAAGCCGGCGGCATTGCCGGTGCCGGCCGATTTGAGACCCTGCAGCAGGGCGGCGCCGGAGCGGGAGCGCATCTCCATCGAGGCGGCGCGGACTTCGGTGGGCGAGAACTTGTCGTTGGAATTGAGCGCCACCGAGGCGAGCGAGCGGCTGTCGAAGTCGGAATAGTCGGGCTTCGAGTTGCCGCTGGCCTTGTACTGGGCGTCGAGGGTGGCGCGAGCGTCGCCGGCGACGTCCTTGATGTCGCGCGGCTTGCCGGTTTCGCCGCCGGCGAGGCGCTCCATGTAGGCCTCAATGGGGTCGTTGGGCACGGCGCCCGGCAGGGTCGAGGGTTTGGCCTCGATCTGCTTCAGCATGCTCTCGAGCGCGGCGCGCTGGTCGACATAGGCGGCGGAGGCTTTCTCCTCGGGACCCATGGCGTCGTAGTAGGCGAGGGCGGCGACGTAGAGGCCCTTGACGCTGCCGGTGACGCGACCGACGGCGGTGGGCCCGGCCATGGCCTGGTCGAAACGGTTCCGCAGCTCGATGGCGGCGGCCTTCTGCTCGTCGGCGGTGAACAGCTGGTTGGAATTGGTGCTCATCGCATAGAGCTCACGGCGATCAACCTTGCTGAGATCGAGGGCGAGCTTGCCGTCCTTGAGCGGGGTGGTGAGCTTGGCGTCAGCCAGCAACTTGTCGAGGGTGGCGCGCGCCTCGGTGGTGACGGTGGCAAAGTCCTTGATGGTGGTGAGCGCGGCCTTGGCGGCATCCGACAGCGTGACGTTGGTGGCGCCGGATTCGCTCGAGGTGGCGGCGGGTGGGTTGGTCAGCGCCTGCTGCTGCGCCTTCTGGGCGTTGGCGATGATCTGGGCGTAGGTCAGGGAACTGGTGCTGGTCGCGGTGCCGACGCTGGTCATGGGTGCCTCCGGGCGGTCGCGCATCACCATGCAGGCGGCATGCCAGCCGGGAGAGCCAGGAATCCGGGCGGTTGCGCGGAGCGGAGTGGGGCAGGCGGCAGGAAATGCCGGGCAGGGACTGCGCTAGATCATTTCCAGCGACTGCTTGCGGCGCGGGGGCGGGAAGGCGGTGTCGAGGGCGGCGAGGTCCGTCACGGTCAGGGTGAGGTCGGCGGCGGCGCGGTTTTCGGCGACGTGGTCGAGGCCGGTGGCCTTGGGAATGGCGATGATGCTGGGACGGGCGAGGACGAAGGCGAGGGCGACCTGGGCGGCGGTGACGCCCCGCGCCTTGGCGACGCGCTGCAGCTCGGGGTGGCGGAGCATGCGGTTGTCGTTGCCGAGCGGCGAGTAGGCCATGACCGGGATGGCGTGCTCGGCCGACCAGCCGAGCAGGTCGTACTCGATGCCGCGGGCGGTGAGGTTGTAGAGCACCTGGTTGGTGGCGCAGGTGGTGCCGCCGGGAACGGCGAGTAGTTCTTCCATGTCGTCGACATCGAAGTTGGAGACGCCCCAGGCACCGATGGCGCCGGAGCGCTTCAGGGTCTCGAAAGCGTCGACGGTCTCGGCGAGCGGGTGGCGGCCGCGCCAGTGCAGCAGGTAGAGCTCGATGTGATCGGTGCCGAGACGCTTCAGGCTGCGCTCGCAGGCGGTGATGGTGCCGCTGCGGCTGGCGTTGTACGGCAGCACCTTGCTGACCAGTTGCACTTCGTTGCGGCGGCCCTTGATGGCTTCGGCAACCACCAGTTCGGCGGCGCCGTCTCCGTACATCTCCGCGGTGTCGATCAGCGTCATGCCGAGGTCGATGCCGCGGCAGAGGGCGGTCACCTCGTCGGCACGACGGCGGCGGTCCTCGCCCATGCGCCAGGTGCCCTGGCCGAGGGCGGGCACTAGTTTGCCGGAGGGGAGGGTGACGGTGGCGATGCTCATGGGCGGTCTCGCGATGGGCGGACACCGTAGCGTGGCTGGCGGGAGGGGCAACCGGATGGCCGAAAGAAAAAGGCTCCGCTCGAGGGGATGAGCGGAGCCTTCAAAGGCCGGCTCGCCGAAGCGGGCGACCCATCGAAACGCAGCCAGGGAGGAGGAGCGGCTGCAATTCGTTGAGATGACTATCAGCCGCGGCGGGAACTGGAACAATCGCCAAGTCGGAACGTCAGCCATGCGCTGGGCGCGAAGCGCGTCCGGTTCACAGTTCAGCCAAAGCAAAAAAAGAGGCCCCATCCGAAGATGGGGCCCAATGAAAAGGACCGAAGTCCAAATCGAAAGTGGTGGCAAATGGACGAGGGAGGAGGATACGCCATTTGCCGATGGCCCTAAGTCGAGGGAGGAGGATACGACTTCGGACCGGTGTCGCAGAGCAGGACCGAGGGAGGAGGATACGGTGCGGCTCACATCGACAGTCACAATATGCACTTTGACCGTTTGGTCCACAATGCAGACCTCAACATGCCAGCTATGCAGTTTGTGCAGGCATA